>Ga0163109_10000077_pt1 | contig 76956 bp, 63 predicted proteins | sample CRUFie1St13metaG_FD_108704 | JGI IMG/M metagenome (GOLD analysis project Ga0163109, IMG submission 108704) | Marine microbial communities from the Costa Rica Dome - CRUD Field 142mm St13 metaG | ecosystem: Environmental > Aquatic > Marine > Oceanic > Photic zone | place: Costa Rica: the Eastern...
TAAACTTAAGAATTGGTCTCCGGACCCAAATATCACTCCCGAACAACTTGAAGAAATGCGAGTAGAAGTACTCGATAGAATTATTGTAGCAAGAGTAGGCTTGTTACTTAGACATCCATTCTTTGGTAATATGGCAACACGTTTACGTATTGTTGCCGCTGATGATTGGTTACCTACTGCGGCTGTAGATGGTCGTAATTTATATTTTAACACACAATTCTTTAATGCAATGTCAAACAAAGAAATTGAGTTTGTTATTGCACACGAAATACTACATTGTGTATTTGATCATTTAGGTAGACGTTTAGACCGTAACCCTATGATTTACAATATTGCCGCTGACTATATTGTAAATAATTTGTTAGTACGTGACCGCATTGGTGAGAAGCCAAAAATTGTAGATTGCTTCCAAGACTTCAAATATGATGGCTGGACTTCAGAAGAAGTATATGACGACATTTATGAAACTGCTAAAAAGAACGGTGAAGAATATCTCAAACAGTTAGGCGAAATGCTTGACGAACATCTTGAAGGCTTAGGAGATGAAGAAGGTGAAGGCGACGGTGATGCAGGTGAAGAGCAAGATGCAAACGGCAACAATGTAAGCAAAAAGAAGCCTAAGTATTCAAAAGAAGAAATGCGTAAGATCAAAGACGAGATCAAAGAAGGCATGCTTAGTGCGGCACAGGCAGCTGGTGCAGGTAATACTCCTGCAGAAATCCAACGTATGATCAAAGAGCTTACAGAACCTAAAATGAACTGGCGTGAAATACTACGTCAACAAATTCAATCAACAATCAAATCAGATTACACTTACATGCGTCCTAATAGAAAAGGCTGGCACACAGGTGCAATATTGCCTGGAATGAACTTTGATGAAACAATTGATATTTGTATTGGGCTCGATATGTCAGGTTCAATTGGTGATTCGCAAGCACAAGACTTTTTAAGTGAAGTCAAAGGCATTATGGACGAATACAAAGATTACAATATTAAAATATGGTGTTTCGATACTAAGGTTTACAATGAACAAGACTTTAGTGCAGATGGCGGTGATGACCTTACTGACTATGAAATAATGGGAGGCGGCGGCACCGACTTTGATGTAAACTGGACCTACATGAAAGACAACGACATTCAACCTAAGAAATTTATTATGTTTACAGATGGTTATCCATGGAATAGTTGGGGAGATGAAGACTATTGTGAAACTGTATTTGTAATTCATTCTAACAGAGACAAAGATCTACAAGCACCTTTTGGTATTACTACACACTATGAAGAACATGTTGCGGCATAAAGAGCCGAATGCTTATAATTTATTTGAGATTAGGCGCCTAAAAGTGCCTAGTCCTCATTGCGAATACATAAATTTACCATTGAAATATAATCTAGAACAAAGCCTTGTAAACTGGATTACAACTAATCTAAAGGGTAGATTTTATGTTGGAAAGTCTGTTGCATTAAGAGAGCAAGGGACAGAAACAGTATGTAAAGTAGGATTTGAAGACGCAAAAGAACTTTCTTATTTCACTTTGGCATGCCCACTTTTAAAATACAAGTAAATAAGTACGTAGTTTATAAATTACACAGGAGATACGAATGACTGAAAAAACTAACACTGCTGTATCACAGGATACTTCTACAGCCGCACCTTCAGATGCGCCTGCTCCACAAGCACCTAATACAGCAAATGAAGCACCTACAGAGCTTACAATTAGTGACCTTAGTGCATTGAAACAAATTATCGATGTAGCAAGTCAACGAGGTGCATTTAGACCAAACGAAATGATGACTGTTGGGTCTACATATAACAAACTAGAAACATTCCTAAACGCTGTTGCGGCGCAAAGCAACACCGCTCAGGAAAAAGGAGAATAACATGGCATTTAAACATGTTGGACGTGTGATCAAAACTAAGAAAAAGTGTGCAGTTGCATACAGAGTTGTTCCGGGTGATCCGAACAATTGTTTAGTAGTGATGACTGAAAGTCTAGATGCTGGTGAGCATGATACACTAATGAATCTTATCGAGTCGCAGACTGGACAAGACGCATATGAGCTTGGCGAAGCAATGGCAAGAACTCAACTTCCAGATGGCAGAAATATGTTAGCTGGATTTCATACAACTGGAAAGTTCCAAAAGGTTGCATCAAACCTAATTGAAATGACACCTAATAATGTAACTTCAATTCCGTTAGATGAACTTAACAAAAACATCGCGGAACAAAAAGGTGTTACTATTGCTGATTTAGCATTAAAAGGTGAAGATGGTAAAACAGTGCAACCTAATGCAGAAACTACAGATACACCAGTTGATCCTACAGCTACATATACAACAGGAAATACAGATGATGTGTTGACTGACGAAGCACTTGCGGCTCAATATCGTTCGCAAGCAGACTCTTTGTTTAAAGAAGCAAAGCGTCTAAGAGAACAAGCAGAAGAACTTGTTCCGACTAAGCGCAAGTCAAAGTCAACAGTAGATGGCTAAAAAAGGTCGTCTACCTCCAGATATTGTAAAGGCTTGGCCAGATGTATTTAAGGACATACAAATTGATGTAGTTCCTATTGAGTACTTACATAGTGTAAAAGTATACTTTACAGACGGAAAAATCTGGGAAATTGATGTAAAGAAATCTTTATCTAAACCGGATTTAGATATTGAAACTGCCCTGACTGATTTATTTGATTCTTACGAAGACAGTATTGCTAATATTGATTTTCGTTTAGACACACAAAAAGTAAAGCGAGACATCAAAAAACGCACAGAAATATTTATGAAGAAAAGAAAGTAAAAGGCATAAATACATGTAACAATTACTATTAGGAGTTAGTAGATGGCTTTACAAGTTAGACGTGGCACAAATGCAGAAAGATTAACAATAACGCCCGCAGAAGGCGAACTTATATATGTAACTGATACAAAGCAGTTATACGTCGGAGACGGCACCACACAGGGCGGCACGGCATCTATTGCTAACACCATTGATTCACTTCTTGCTGACACTACTCCTCAACTAGGCGGAAACCTTGATCTTAATAATTTTGAAATTACCGGTACAGGTAATATCAATATAACAGGAACAATTAATGCTACTGGCAACATCAATTTAGGCGATGGTGCAGGTGGAGATGTAATTACCATTGGTGGTACTATTTCTGGTAATTTAGAGCCAGACACAACACTTACAAGAAATTTAGGTAGTAATATTCTTCAATGGAAAGAAGCATGGATATCTCAGCTAAATGTGGATAGCCAAATTACAGCTGAGAGAATACAAGCAGATCTTATTGCAGATGATAGTACACTAGTATTCAATGCCGCTACTGGTCAAATAGCCGCGGAACAAGTAAGTGGTGTGTTCACAGGGAATGTTGTAGGTAATTTAACTGGAACTGTTGCAGGGACTTTAGATGGTGATGTGACTGGTTCTATATTTGCAGATGATTCTACCTTGATGGTAGATGGAGTAGGCAATGCTGTTACCGTAACTACAGTTACAGCATCCGACCGAATGACAAGCGGCTCATTAACAGTACAAGATTTTACACCTATAGGACAAGGAACAATACAATTTTATAGAAAAGTTTCTGGCACTATTAACACCAATGACAACAGACCACATGGTTTAATTTACTTCGGTAAAGATGATGACGCAGGACGAGCAGAAAAACCAAGTGCAATAGTTGGCGGACAAGAATACTTGAGATTTCATGTTGATCCTGTAAATGAAGATCTCAGTGGTCTTGGTGATACTACAACACAAATGACATGGCAAAGTGATAACGGTTACAATAAATTAGGAATTGGATATCGTAACCCTCCGGGCACTGAAAGATTACAAGTTAAAGGCGATCTTAGAACTGAAGGCTATATTGCTACAGATCAAATTAAGATTCAGGGTAATCAAATTGCTACGACAGATAGTAACGCTAACTTAGAATTAAATGCAAATGGTAGTGGAACTATAGAATTGACTGTGCCTGTACAAGCTACAGTCGGTGCTGCCGGTGCTGCCGCGGCTTTACCTGCACAACCATCTACATACTTCAAAATTAATGTAGCAGGAACAGAATATGTAGTGCCTGCATATGCAGTCAGCTAATTTATAATTTTCAATATCATTCATAGTGTAACATTTGCCTAGGTAAATATTTCCATGGAAGTTAATTTAACGAAATTAAAAAAGCCAAAACGTCTGTTCAAAGAACCAAACTCATCTAATAAATTTTACGAAAAAGACAAAGAAGGTTCATTTATTAAAGATGATCCAGGATCCGATATTTTCACCATAGATGTAAAACAAACTACAGATTGGAATACAATTGAGTTTGAGTACAAATGGAACAGCTTAGGTTTACGTGGGCCTGAGCCTGATTATACAAAATCTAATAGAATATTATTTGCAGGAGGAAGCCTATGTGTTGGCACTGGTGTTCCTGTAGAAAATAGTTTTCCTTTTTTAGTGTCAAAAATGCTAGATGCATCATATATAAATGTTGCTGATGTTGATACCATGTCAGATCTTATACAACCATTGAAAAAATTTGTTGACTTTGATCCTCAATATGTGATTATTAACGATACAAGATTTATACAGATGTATGGCTGGGCTCTTGTAGATATCTATAGAGTAAAGAATTTTGAAAGTAAGGAATTCTATAAAAACGTATTCGTAGAATGCGATAAGAACTTTCTACTAATGTTCGAAGCATATCTAAAAGATCTATTTCCAAATGCTACATTAATACTAGCGCATTGTGTGAGAAGAGCATTCAAAATAGAAATGCCCTCATTTAAATATTTTAAAATAGTACAGCTAGAAAAGAAACAAGTGGTTGATCTTGCAAGAGATAATGCCCACCCGGGAATGTTATCTCATGAATTATTTGCAAAAAAAATAGTTAAAGCTATTAATGTTCAAACATCTATCACATAATCTTTTGAACCGTTTTCTAACAACCATTCAAATCGTTCGTTCATAAATCCTGTAGCTTGCAAGGTAATTCGTGGAGTGTATCCCATGTTTGAAGCCGCATGTGGCATATTAGTCCAGTCATAGACAACACATTCTCCGGCATCATATCCTTGATAATAGGTATTTCCAAACTGCCAGACATGTCCATAATCCCATGGAGTCAATGAAATTAGAACTCTTCTAAGTTTCAATGGATTTTTGTCAGCACCTGCATCTAACCATCTTTTCCTCCAATGACTTCGAGCATATCTCATTTGTTGATCGATATGGAATGGAGTTACTTGGCCTAATCGTTGTATATGTACCCGTGACATATGTACATCGTACATGCCTATTTCTTTAAACATATTAAAGAATGGTTTATATGCAGGATGATCATCAATTTTCCAATCTTCATTACCGTCTTTGTCAAATCCCTTTAGATTACAAATGGTGTCATAGTACATGCAAGATACATCATCTCGACCTGACGCTCGTTGAATATCTAATAATTCTCCGTCGTGTAAACTTTTATCTTGCAGAGATTGTGTTCTTTTTCTGTAATTTCCTATAGTATGCTCTTTAGATCTTGATAATGCTCTCTTTATACCTTCATCCCAATCTCCTTTAAACTTACAAATTACATTAAATGTTTGTTCTTGACTGTCTCCTTTAGGATCAAAATGCCAGGTTGATCTAAGTTTATTGTGATACCAACGACTAGGTATACCATCAACTGTAAACGGATTCATTTCAGCATCGGCATGTCTTTTTAATTGATCATCTGAATACATATCATCTTGATAATTAGTATCGTTAATGTTAACTCCTTGTGCATATTCTGGAATCTCTTTTGGGATTAAATCGCTTACAAGTTCTCCAGAATCATAATTTTTATTATTAGATTGACTTTCGATTATATTATCTAACTTAGCCATTTCATCTGCATAATGTTTTGCATCTTTATTCATGATAAATCCTTTAAATTCATTTATAACCTTCTACGCCAATAGGTCGTTGGCAGTGTTCTATTGTGCTCAAAAACCAGTTAAGAGTAGTTTGATCGCCTATATCAATGTCAACGATATAGTGAACAGTATTGTCTTTGAAACAAAAACTGTAATGCACTACACTTGTGTTAACACATACCCATTGCCCCGGACGAAAGTTTTGTATTTGTCCATCTATTACATATGTACATTCTTCTGGATGACTGTTATTAGCAAAACAATTTAGTCTAAGCCATTTTGGCTCCATGTTATTGAAAAAATCTCTGTGAGGTGAGAAAAAACTGCCAGCGTTTAAGTTAACATGTACAGCTTTTTGATGCTTACCTTTGATACCCCAACTATCTGGAGCATTAAGGTAACGATATACAGTTTTATTACCTAACATTCCTGTATATCTTTCAGACTCAACTAAATCTGTATGTAATGGTTCTAAAGGAGCATATAGATCTAATGCAATTACATTGCCAAATTTAGCATGGATATCTGTAGCATTGGTCATTAATTTTCCTCGCAGTCCGGTAATATCTTTGCAATTTGTCTTAGATTTTGTTCATTTAAATACACACTCATTAAAATATGATAGATGTCGTCTGCCATAGCAAAACTTCCATGTGTTTTTCTAGTGTTAAGTATGTATGGAACACCTGCTTCAAATCTCTCAATTTTACCATCATAGAAAAACATCCAATCGCTATCTTTAGTTTTATTAAGAGGTATAAAAATTCTAAATTGGTCGTTTAGTCTATATGCATCTCTATGGGGCCTAAAAAAACTTCCCTTCTGCATAGTCACTGCTCTGCATCTTGCAAGTTCAGTCCATTTATCAAAAAATAATTTTATACTAGGGCACATTTCTAGATTAGCATTATAAGGTTGATTTCTTGCGTGTTTAATCTCAGGTGGTGCATCTAATCCTAGATCCTCTATAGGTCCAGTGAGGTTAATAGCAGTTTTGTTATTAGGACCTGGTAGCCAGTTTGAAACAGATTTTAGTTCGTCAATGGTTTGTTGTTTGAATTTATAATCTAATTTTATTATATCACCGTACGATGAAAGAATACTGTGCAAACTCATGGCTTCCATTATACGTCACCTCTATCCTTCATATCTTTATTCATCTTCCAGATATGATGTATTTTCATAATTTGGTGATACATTTTAATAATAGTAACAGGACCATCTGATTTGTACCAAGCTGGAACTATACCATGTATGTAACTCTTAAATGCAACAGAAATTAATTTATTACTTTGTTTGAAACTATGGCGCAGGTGTTTCCAGTACGACCATTGTGTTTCTTCTAGATGTTCTTTGCTTTTACTAAACATAAACTATTTACCAAACCATTTTATGGCCAATATAGTATTATGAGCATAGGAATGATAATTGCAAACTGTGGAAGAAAATTAAGTATAATTGCTTTCTCTTTCCAACGCCAGCCTACGTATATCCAACCTGCGGCTCCTATCATTTGTAGTATGCTGTTCCATGGAGTTATACCAGCAACATGCAGAACCATCGCTAATAGGATGGTTACTGCACTACAATATTTAATATACGTAACTATTATATTAATATCCTGTTGTTATATGTGCTAAAAAGTTTTAGTGTTTTTTCTGTAGCTACGCCCGTAACTAACAAAGTACAGCGTGGACCGTGTCCAGCATTTGCTGTACAATGTGGAACATTGTACCAATCAAAACTATAAATTTCTCCTGCACGATAACCAGTGTGTACAAAGTTTCCGTACTGTATGAAATGCCCAGGTTCCCAGTCATTAAGCATTACCATAAAACGATAAACACTATGCGGATCTTTTTTGTTCCATTTTTCAAGTTTGTCTATGTGTAAGTTCCACACTTGACCTGGAAACTGTACATGCACACGACTTTGTATTGGTTTTTCAGTGTCAGTCTTTAGACATAATGCATCAGTCATTCTTTGAAAAATTGGTAGTAAATCATATTCTAAATTAGTTAAAATCAAACTAGGATCAGATCCACTACGAATTAAATCGTATTCTTCAAGATCTATTTCAGGACTTGTACCATCATTAGGGTTACGATTGCGCCAGGTAATCGCATGGCTATTTGAAATAGTTTCTGCAAGTTCCTGGCTCCAATCACCTTCAAAACGCCCAGCGTAGCGCATTGCGTCATATGCTGGGTCATTCTTGAAAGGATCAAAATGATAACTGGTTCTTGGTTTTAATTTATCCCAGTTACTTTCCATTTACTTGACCAAGTCTTCTTTGTATATGCTCTTTAGTCCAAGTGCTTCGCTGTTGAACTTAACAAGGTCCTGTAATGCATCTTGTGTAACAAAGGTTAGAAGTTTGTCACGCTGAGCATCGCCTGCTTTTCCAATGTACCAATCGTACTTACCATTCTTCTTAATAAGTGCCGCGATTGCTTTAGGATCTTTGCTCATTGCTGTCAATGCCGCCGCTAATTTATCACGATTTGGATTTCCTTTGTTTACCCACAAAGCCTTTTGTAATCCATCACGGAAACTTTTAACTAGTTTGTATGCATTGTAAAAATCTCCACTAGGTGCTTTACCCCAACGCTCTTCAAATAGGATTTCTAATTGCAAGCCTGGAAAATTAGGGTCATCTGCATGTGATCCATCTGGCTGTAACAATCCATGGTGGAACCAAAGTTCTGCGTTAGTATCTGGCTCAACGTGCTTTTTGTATGTTGCAGGATTTTCTCTTGTACCTGAAAGTTCTCCACGCTTGAATGCAAGTCTACGTTCTGCTGTACTCATACCTTTCACCCAAGTTACATGCTTGTCAAAACATGAAATGTATTCGTCTACACTCTTGTCTGGTCCACAGATAAGAAGTGCGATAGCAAATGCTTCTGGTACCATTCCTGAACCTGCAGGAAATCTTGGATTATCCATGTCTTCGCCTTTGCGCTTGCCAGCAATAATGTTTAGGTTCATCATGCCTACACTGTCATATTCACGATAGTCATAGTCGACTGCTTCTTGTAGGAAACTTACACCATTTCCACCGTGTGATACCATAACAGTCTTATCATCAAAACGTAAGTTATTATGATATTCATTAAAGCCAGGAATATCTCTTGCGCCTGGCAACATTTTAATTTTAATTTTTTCACCTAGAAATGGTTCTAGTTCTTTAGCAACAATTTCTGCCCACACTGTAGTTCCTTGTCCTGCTTTTTGGGGAACAACAAAAGTATAGTCAGCTAATGCTGGTGTAGCAATACCAAGTGCTACAATTATTGATGTGAGTAAGCGTTTCATAAATTTTCTCCTATATATTACGCATATTCTAATTTGTTTCGCTTGGTTAATCCCCAAACTAACACTACGACAGTGGTAACTACCAGTGTCCAAAAAATAGGTCGTGTTAACAACCTATCAATATCATACAGAGTAATCATCTGTATGCTTAAGGCTTCAATACGGTCTGCTAGAATAAATCCAAACAGCAGTGCTGGTCTTGAAAACTTAAATTCTTTTGCTAATAAGCCAACAACTGATGCTATGGCTAATATAGCATAATCTTCCCATCCGCCGGTATATTGCACACATGCAAGCGTTATAAAGCCCAACAGCAGGGGAAAGTAGTATTTGTAGGGTATATGAGCAATCTTTGCTATATACCGTGTTAAAAGCAAGCATAGAGCGCCTACAAGCACTGTAGCAAGCATAAATCCGTATAACAAACTGTCAAAGAAACGTTGGTCCATTGCTAAATCAACAGTACCTAATTCAAAATCTAAATAAGCAAAAAGTCCTATAATAATAGCCGCAAATGGTGCTCCTGGTATTCCAAACAATACTGTAGGAATCATTGATGTTGCCTTTTGTGCATTATTAGCACCTTCAGGACCTATCACGCCTCTAATGTTTCCTTTGCCCATTTTAGGATTGGCCTTTGGAGTAGTTGCAACTGCTTGTCCGTATGCAATCCAATCTGCCATAGCGCCGCCCAATCCTGGTAAAACTCCAATAAACGCACCAATGAATCCTCCTCTTAATGCTAACCATTTGTTTTGCCAAACTGCAAGAATACCTTCTTTTGTTTGCTTGCCATTTGCTACAGGCTGTGCTGTATTTTTTCTTGTTCTTAATCCCTCTACTAGTTCTGGTATTGCAAATAGGCCGGCAATCATAGGAAGTATTTGTATTCCTGCACCTAAATATTCCCAGCCTCCTGTCCATCTATCAGCATTAGTATTAGGATCAACACCTATCATTCCTAAAAATATACCAACAGCAAGTGCTATTAAAGCTCTAAACCACCATTTACTGCTTACAAATGTAACTGTCGCTAGTGCTAACATTGTAAATGCCCATAGCTCAGGTACACCAAATACCAATATCAAGTTGGTATACCACGGTAATAAAAAGAATACTAAAGCACCCCATATCAAACCATTTATTGTTGATGTAGTTACAGCGGCACTGATAGCATAAGTTGCTTTACCTTGTAGTGCTAGAGGAAACCCATCTACCATTGTTGCCGCGGCACTATTAGCACCAGGTATACCCAACAAAACACCTGTGTACGTGTCTCCTGTAGTGCTTGCGGCCACTACTGCCATTACAAAAATAACTGCTAGATACGGGTCTGGAAAAGTTGTCATAAGCGGAAATAAAAATATAAGAGCTGTTGTGGCGCCGGCTCCGGGAATAATTCCCATTAGTAATCCGTATAAAGTTCCTGTTAGTAATGCTATAATTTCCGCCATATTTAAAATACCTTCTACTTGCTTGGAATAAATATTTATATCAAAACAAAAAATTTTTTTAAAAAGTGGATAAAAAATTATGAATACAAGAATTTTTAATTTAATAGAAGAAAATTTACAAAATTCCTTTCATTTAGACAAATATGCAAAAATTAGAGAGGAAATTGGAAAAAATACTATTATATATGATTTGCCATGGACGCCTGCAAGATTGAGAAAATTCGAAGAATCAATCGGTGATGCTTTACAATTTGAAGAAGTAGACATGGGTGGAACTATTGAACAAGCGACTAAGAGATTAGATGAAAGATATATGAGCAGATTCTTTGGAGAAATATGGCAACCTACTACAGACAAGTATCAATACAGTGGATGGGCCCTTGTTGATTTAATCAACAACGAAAATCCTACTGCGGTACTAGACTTTGGTTGCGGATACAATCCTTTCAAAGATAGAATCCAAAATCTAATCGGCATAGATCCATATAACAATCAAGCGGACTACATGGTAGACATCTTAGAATTTGCAGTTGAGCCGGAAACATATGATCATATTATAGTTTTTGGCAGTTTAAATTTTGGTGATAGAGGCGATATTGAAACACGCTTTAAAAAATTAAATGATTTGCTTATGCCAGGTGGTAGAATGTACTTTAGAGCTAATCCTGGCTATTTGTGGCCTAAAGGTCCATATGTAGATATTTTTCCTTGGACGTTTGAAATTGCATATGAACTCTCTAAAACATATGGGCTTACATTAGAGAAATTTAAGAAAGACAACGGTGACCGTTTGTACTTTGAGATGTATAAAAATGGATGAATCAAAACTAATTTTCTTTACAGGTGCTCCTGGATCCAAATGGAGTGCTACTGCACACACACTTTCGCATAATAAAATTATGCCTATTAACACAAGTGACTATGCCGAAGATAGAATATATACACACCCTGCTCCAAAAGTAAGCCACCTAGGTGCATATTGGGGTCCTGGATTTAGATGGGGTGAAACTTTTCATAAGATTAATAAAATGTCCAAAGAAGACATCCTTGCTGAAATAGATAAACCTTACGCAGACAAAAATTGGGATCAGTACAGAATTATTAAATGCCATCAATTTGCATATAATTTAGATTGGATCAAAGAAAACTTTCCTACTTCAAAGATTATGATTGTATTACGTCCTAACAGAGTTTGCTCAGAAGGTTGGCTTACTGCTGGAGGATGGTCTATTACCTACCCTACCTATCGTCCTTACTATAAAGACGATGCTACATTTAAAAAATTAGCATTACAGGAGTTACAAGCGGCTAAAACATGGATTGATAAACATGATATCGAGATGCAAGTAGTAACACATCATTACTGGCGCAAACGCTGGGGCATAAAACGAGACACTGAAGAACTTGAATTATATATGAATAGTTTAGAAAAAACACACGACGGTAGATGGCACTATGATGTAACTATTGCTGAATATAATTTTTGATACATAGTTATTTTGTAACAAAACTTTTAACTTTTTTATAATTATCACAATTTATCTGTAAATCTAGTTTACTACAGATATCTTCAAAAAAGTTATAATCAAACAATTCATCTACATAATTAATTACAACATCAGTTTCCAAAATATTATCTTTGAAATTTTGTATTTTATTTTCCAATGCAGTTTTTACATTATCAGCATTACCGTAATGATCTAAAAACGTGTATGTTTTGTTCTTAGAATTTACAAAATAATTTGCACTTGTTTGCATCCATCTATCCACTAATGCATCAACATCTGTCGGTAATACAACTAAAAATTTTGAATTAATAAAAAAATCATGTGCTTTGTCTAGATCAGAATGTAACGGATAAAGTAAATTATTTGGAAATAGTTTTTGTTTCCAATCTACAATATCTTGATAACTCTGATTTTTGTAACTATTCTTTTCTGCCATGTCAAGCACAGGCGGAACTGTCTTGTCGCAAATTCCTTTACCTACTGCACCAGCAAATCTTCTGTTAAAATGAAACAATGTAAAATTAGGCCTATCATCATTGTAAGGTTCCCAAGGATAGTTTCCATTGTTTTTGTAATCATACCAAGCAACATTGTCACAACTAGCTAATAATCTGCCAGCAATGTGTCCTTTTGCTCCCATAGGAAAACAAATTGCAATAGAATTATTTGCGTCTGTCATAAAATAAACTTTCCATTTTAATTTGTACTATATCGCCTGTAGCTAACCAGTCATTATATACGCACATTGGACCTTTCACATACAATTCATTTTGTATTACTTTGTAGTCAGTCCAAAATGTATCGCCTATGATATTATGATCGACTCTATCGCCCGGCGTGTATAATTTATTAATTACACAAGGTCCAATTTCGCTCATGCCCCAATTTGCTAATACTGTTGCACCTTTATCAATAAATGCTTGAATATGATGTGCAGGTATAGGATCACTGCCCATTGCTACAAATTTACCCGTTAGATCCGCTCTTTTAAAGTCCTTAGTTTTAATAACTGCTTCACACATAGCAGGAGCAATAAACGTGTGTGTATGATGCTTAAAACGCTTTAAAAAGGTATATGCGTTAAATTTTTCAATAGTTATATCGCATCCTAATGTGTATGCAGGTAGACTCTGAAGAAGTAGCCCTCCAGCATGTGTCATTCTTGTGCAGGTATAAATGCTACTGCTTGTAGTTATTTTTTGTGCTTCAATAGCAACTTCATTACAGGCTTTTAGATTATCAGGATCTCTATAAATTTTCTTAGGTGTACCTGTAGTACCGCTAGAAGTTATTATACAACCTTCTTCTAATATTACATCAAAGTTCGGTTCCATAAGTTACCTTTTTATCTTTATACTTAGATACTAATATGTTTGTAATTTCTCCAGTAACAGTAGTAGGTGTAACTCCGCCGCTTGAACTTGTAATAAAAATCTCGTCAGCAGAGGCAAACATAGACTGTGTTATAGGCATCCTTTTAAATGTAATATTATTTTCATTAGCAATATCTTCAACCACACTCATAGTAATACCTTTTAGAACATTTTTGTCTGCTGTTTTGATCACGCCGTCTTTAATAATTCCAACATTAAATCCTGGACCTTCTGTTACAAATCCGTCGACGTCAACTAGAACTGTAGTATCAAATCCAGCAGGTGTATTACGTTGGCTAAGTGTAAGATCTATCCAGGCCATGTTCTTGTATTCTTGTCCATAGTAATCATCATTGACCCTGTTTGTATTTTTATCTAAGTATAATTTTACTATTGGTGTTTTTGCTATAGGATAACTTGGTTTAATATACATAGCAAAATTTACAGGACAATTTTCCAAGTCTCTTGGATTACCACTAGGCGGAAATCCTCTCCAGATTATAAACCATACAAATGCATTATCAATTGGATTACGTTTTGCTAGTTCTTTTATAATTTCTAAAGGATCGACGTCTGGAATAATTAACCCATATCGTCCTGCACTATTCTTAAATCTTTGCAAGTGTCTTTCATAACAAAATGCTTTGCCGTTGTATACTGGCATAACATCATATGTAGCATCACAGTGAATGAAGCCAAAGTCAAGTATACTTGGTCCGATTTCACCTAACGGCTTGTATTCACCGTTTTTATATGCTATTAAGTCTAATACGTTAGTCATCAAAATGTACCTTCTTCAACTGTGGATCATCAGGCAATTTTTGCTTAAGAGTTTTTAACCGATTTATTCTCCATTCAAGAAGTTTAAAATCTAACACCCAAGGAAAAATTGCGTGAATTAAACTGCCAATAGTTACACCTAATAAAAAGAAAAATTCACCTATTGCAAGTTTAAAATGCCACCAATATCCTGCATTAGGCTTTCCGGCTTTTTGCTTTGCTTCTTGTAAATGTTTAAAATTATACCACATAGCGTCCTTTCAATTTGTTTCTGCGTCTTGTGTATTCTTCAATATTTAATTTCCAGACGGTCTGTTCTGTATAGTATAACATCATTTCACTATGCTTGTCAAGTATTCCCTGTCTATCAAGCAGACCCATTAGTTTGTGATTACGAGCCGCTTTGCCATTTGAATGCTCGTGGTAGGTATTTGTGGTAATATATAGTTCATCTGTAGGACAGTATTCAATAAACTTGGGTATCATTTCTCGTTGTGTGATACTGTTCCAATCTCCTTTTCCTAATCCTCTAAATGTATCTTGCATAGGTAATTCGCAACCTCTAAATAATATACGCCAAGCATTGGAATTTACTTCCGGTAAAGGATGACAACCTGCTACTGCTACAATTTCATTATCTTTGATAGCACAAAAATATTCACCCTGTTCTTTGCACCAATCAAACTTCATTGCTTTTAGACTACTGTTATTTTCATATTTCAATTGTTTTGCCTTTTTGCAAAACAGTTCTAAAGCAGGAACAAGCTCGTCTGTAATGATTTTTATTTGCATTTTCCATTTACACCTGTATGTGTATCCTGCATTATTGTTGTAGATGTAATTCTCATTTCATTGCTCATTTCTACAATTTTTAAAATATTTTCTGCTAATTTATAAATATCAATTAGCGGTTTTGTCAATCCTATATTGTGGTTAGAATTTGTCGGTCCTGGACGAATAAGTATAATTTGACAAGGATCATTTAAGTAATTTAATCTTTTAGCAAGATGATCTAAAGCAATTTTACTTGAATCATATAGGTGTTTGTTTAATCTTTTTTCATTTTTATTCCTACTTTCAGGACTATTTCCTCCTATAATAACTATTTTTTTATATTGATACTGGTACTCGTCAAACAGTTCGGCTAACATATCGCACTGGCTAAATCTATTTTCTTTGCCATATGCTACAACAAATATTATATCGCAATCTTTTGATGCTGACACAACTCGTTTACGCTGTTCTTGGTTGTTAATATCTACTCCGTCTTCTCGCCCTATTCCGACAACGTCAAGTTTGTTTTCCTTACAAGTGTCATAAATTGCCTTGCCGATTCCTGAAGAATATCCAAATACTATAGCTTTCATATATTCAAAAATTCTCCTGCTTTGTACCTCTTTACCATATCTGCATAACTTTCGTGCGTAATTTTTATTCTAAGCACAGCACGTTCAGTACTAATAGGATTGACACTATGTAATACTTTGCCATTAAAAATAGTAGGATGCTTAAAACTATACTCTAATTCATACAATTTTTTATTTGTAGTATGCCTTTCTGCATCTGTGCCTTCCCAAAAGATAAGGTTGTTAAAGTTTTCTCTCGGCAACAATGGACACATCATAGTGTAATCTAAATTTCTATCAGTATGTTTTCTAAATTCGTACCCAGGTTCATTAATTTGAAAGCTAATATCTGCATTACCTAGGGGTTTTAGGAAATTAAACTGGTTAACAAAATTTTGTATTACAGAATAATCTATCATTTGCTTACCTTCATACATAGGACTATATATTGCTAGTAATCTACCATCAAATCCATCTACAAGTTTTTGTCTTTTATGAGTCAAATTTTTTTCAGCGGCTATTGCAGTTTTCCATTCGTTCCATTCTAAAGCACAATGTCGCATTTTCAAATACAGTTCAGTCAATGCTTCAATATCATAATAGATTTCTTCAAATATTATATGGTGGTCATATATCATCTAATCTCTCATTGTAAATATACTTAATCCAATTTTTCGTTTTACACCTTGGTCAAGAAAATTACTAGCACAGTGTATTTGAAGGCTATCAAAAATTATTCCACTTCCTATGGTCCAAGGAAAATAACTTTGGATAGACAATCCTTTTAGCCATTCATCTTTGAGATGACTAAGCAATTCTGATTTTAGATTTTGTGGAATATCAGTTTCACTTAGGTTATCAACATTTGTGTATTCAGTCAATGGTTTGTTGTAATAAACTCTAGGGTCTTTTCTCCTGCCATTAAATAATTTTACTGGACCGTGATAATAATACTGATCAAAGAATACCAGCTTTGGTATTCCGTTTCCTTCAATATGCAAAGGTATTGTTATTGCTTTATACGTGTCAGGATAATCTGAATCATCGTCATTATGAAGAACGTGCGGCGTAGTAACATCAAAAATCTGTGCGGATCTTACCTTAAAGTCGCCGATTATATTTTTTAAACTTTCAACAATATCATCTATAACGCCTTGACCGTGTTTGACATTTAGAGTTTTAGGTCCTGTATTTTTTTCTATAACTTCATCACTGTTATAGTAATGTGACAGCAAAAATTTTACTTTGTCATCACTTATCAAGTTCCAGGCTTGTACTGGACGTGAATGTGTTTCACGTAGTTTTGCTATTTGCTCCTTGGTTCTCATTTTAATAATACTGTGTACAGCTCATTAATTTCATGACGTTTTCCCAAGTCTTAGGAACGTTTACAACTAAATGCACACTGTTATCTACCCATGCATGTGTTCTATGTGTTTTCCTAGTGTCAACATAATATGCACGACCTGGCACTATTGGCCATGTTTTTCCACCCATTTCCCATTCATAAGAATCTGTACCTGTTGCATTTGAAAGAAAAGCAACTATTCTAAATGTTTCTCTAGTCAATTGCGGGTCATCTTTGTGAGGTGGAAACCAACCTCCTGCATTTACTTTTACAAGCATAGTACGCCCCAAAGGCATAAAATATTCTAGCATAGGGTGCAATACAGGTAAGTCTTTGTACAGTTGGTTAGGTGTATTAAAATCAGTTTCTCTTAATCTCCGGCCATGTCTTTTTCTTGCCTCAGGCATACTTAGTCCGTCATTATAATCATCGCCAGCAATGCCAATTAATGATAATCCTTCCCTGTTATTAACAACTCCTTCTCGCCTTAGATAAGGAACCCATTTATCGTTATATGGTTCAATCTGTTTCTTAAAATTATATAAGTCAAAGGTAAAATTTAATGGTTCCCAAATATCTAGTGCTTGTAGTTGTAATTCACATTTTATATCTTCTTCGGTGGGTTCAAAGTTTTTTTTGTTAGAATGTAACCATTTTTGGTAGTAGTTTCCTTGAATTCTTTGATTTGCTTTTGGTTGTAATTCTATAGGTTTTCCGTTTTTATCTACTAAATTTTCTTCCATTTTTTTTCCTTAGTCATATAGCGTGTGTATATTTACTTTATATATACAGCCCTGTAAAATAATTTGATGTGAGTCAAATTAAGTCTCAATTATATCTACAATACAATTGTCTAATATCTTGTAATTTTGATTTCTTTGCTTATCATAAAGTTTGGTCTTTCTTGCAAACTCTTTAAGCAAAAAACTATCTTTATATTCTTGTTTACATTTAGTAAGGTATTGTAATATTTGCTTATTGCTGTTTTTTTCAATTGCTATATTAATAATGTCATCTGGTAAATTTTTTACATTCAATTCACTTTTTGCATATGGTTTTATATAGCAATCAATATGTAATTCTTTATCATATCCTATGCTTTTCAAGTACTTTTCAATATTGGGTATATCAAATATGTTGTAAATATTAAGCAACGTAGAAATATTTAAAGTAAAACTAGGACTAGTATGTTTCATTAAATTACGTAAATTAATGTCCAAGTCTTTCCATTTGCCAGGATATCTGATATATTCATAAACTTTATCAAATCCATCAATACTAACATTTATTGTACATTGTTCAAAACTAAGTAACTTATCTATAACATTTTGATTAATTTGCAATCCATTAGTAGTAATTTTCATACCAAGTCTTTTGTTATAATTATTTTCAATACACCAGTCTAACAATTTTATAAAATGTTTTTGATAAAAAGGTTCACCTCCAGTTGTCTTAAATTCTTTAAGTCCCTTTTTTATAAGTTCTTTACAATATTCTAATTTTTCATCTTCTTTATATTTTTGATTTTTAGTTGGAACATTGTGTATACGATCTTGTTGCGGAATATTTTTTAGTAAAGAATTTATTAAACTGCTACTTAAAGGACTGCACATTCTACATGCAAGGTTGCATGTATTATTAAATTTTACATCAGCTGTTAAAACTGTCGTAGGTTCTAAATTATAGTTGACGTCAGTATATTTTTTAACAAACTTCTGCCTACTACTTTCTATACCTACATCTTCTTGCCGATAACAAACTTCGCAGACTTTTGGTCTTTTGTTGTCACGCATATATTGACGAGTAAGAATATGATCTTTAGAAAAAATTCCGTTTTTTATATCGTTGCCAGACCAATTACCTATATCACTTCTAAGATCAGTTCTACAACAAGGTACAACTTTAGAACTAACTTTTACACAAAAATGATTCCACAACAACGGACATGCTGTTTCCATCACATTTTCCTTTTTGGAATTTTGCTATCTGCTGAACTTACACAACTTTGCGTGATACACATTTTTGGCTCTTTAAATAGATTAAAGCCTGTTTCGATGTTACCAAGGGGTGCATCATGACAAGAATAACTCCTTTTTACCGAACCGTCAGGCTCCCGTATTATTATTCCGCTAAAACCGGCGTTACATGCCCATCCTTCAAATTTATTGAAATTAAAGGCGTTAAAGCGTTCTGCTTGGTCCATATACCATTTGTTACCTTTGGAGTCTTGCATTTCTACTTGCATGTGCCAAGGAACACTGGCATCATTTGTACCATTTATTCCTTTAGGTATTTCAAATGTTGGTTTAGGGCGACCCTCCCATTTTCTTTTAAATTCTGTGTATGCTCTTTGTGGCATACCGTTCCAGAGTCGTTCAAGTTGATCCTTAGTGTATCCATCAACCACCCTTGACGCAGTCGGATCCGATTGAGGCTTGAGTGTGACATTAATTCCTTGTTCGTGGAAGAAGAGAGCGTTTTCCCAATCTCTTTCAAACCATTCAGGAACCATAACTTGATTGATTGTAATTTGTACATCGTATTCTTGACACAGGATTAATTTGTCTGCAAACTCCTGCATCCTCTCCTTTGTGTTTACATGTTCTGTGTGCAGACTTGCTGTAATACTTGCTCTATGGAACGGCTTTGCATACTCTACATAAGTTTCAAACCACTTCATTGGACGACTACAGTTGCTCGTCATGTGTATACTTGTATAGTTTGTATTTGCTACATCATCTGCTAGATGTTTTAGTATGTCCAAGTATCCAGGATGGAAAGTAGGTTCTCCTCCTGACAAGGAGAAGTGGAAAGAATTGAAGCCGTTGAGTCTAGCTTGACGTTTGATTTCATCCACTGTAAGCAAGCAGAGCTCGGTAGGACGGTGGTCTTTACGATCGCTTCTTGCGTAAGGCCAGCAGTAGGAGCATCTGTAGTTACAGAATCTTCCGAGTAACCAGGATACAGTAAATAGATCGCGATAAAGCAGAGTACGTTGACCAACAGAGACAATGTCATCAAAAGGGATCTTAGTAAAGTCATAATTACTCCATTTTAAATCTTCACTCATGAATTATTGTAGCACCTTTACATAAACTTGTCAACTATAGTTTATCTTTAATAAATGTATCTCTTTTATTTTGTTTACATACTTTTTCGCAACGTGGAATTCTATTATCAGATGTCCAACTATTTTGTATGTCTGTCCAAACTTTTCCATTTAGTGCTTGTTCTACACTTACATTTTTTAGATTTATGTCAAACATGTAATCATTATCAATTAAAATTTCTTCAAACCTGTCTTTTGTTTTTCCGCTTACTGGATATTCTAACATTTTTGCATTAAGATGACAACAGGGTATAACATTGCCCATGTGATTGACAAATATACGTTTTTGATTTGCATATTTACAACTTATGCAAGTAGATTCTTCTACTTCTATTTTTTTATGTTTTACACCGCCGGTATCTTTTCTATGGCTAATTATAGTTTTGAATGCTTTAAATCCTTCATCTTTGGCCATTTGCCTTGCTATTTCAAGTTGGTGTTCGTTATGCTCAAAACTTATAAACTGCCAATTTGCTTTGCCGCCGGCGGCAATAAATGCTCTAAAGTTTTGCTGTACTTTTTTGAATTTAGAACCTTCTCTATATACTTCAGATAATTCGTCGCTTCCGTCTATGCCCCAAGTAACTCTATGACTCTTAGGCAATATTCCTGCAAGTTCAGTCCACCATTTTGTAGTACGCAAACTACCATTTGTTGCAACATTTATATGTACGTCCCAATCAGCAAAGTGTTTCACAATATCAAAAAATTGAGGATGACTACAAGGTTCGTCAACACTACCGCAAAAATTTATAATTTTCATATTAGGAAACATCTGCTTTTGAAACTTTTCTTTAATAGTTTCTATATCAAGATATGTTTTATTTAATATTTGATCGGCATATTTAGATTCAACACGAAAACATCCTTTGCATTTTATATTGCAAAAACTTGTAAGTTCTATGTCGATCCATTCTAAGGTATCAGCTGTCCACATCTTTAAAAATATCTCTCATTTCCGGAAATGTATCTGCAAATTTTATTCCTCTTTGTTTGTCGCAAAGTTCTAAAAATTCTTTCATTTCAGGCAAACGTACACTCCAATCTTCGCTGTCCATAAAACTTAGAATACCTTCTAGTCGTTTTATACCATATTCTGCTGTTCGCCATTTGTTGTAATCAACTTTACCTTTGTGCCATGTTGGAACACCTAACTGCCGATTCTTTTCCCACCACGGATACCATGACTCATATTTTTTATGACATTCTTCTTTGAACCATTTAGGTAAAACTTTTACATTTAAATGGCCTGGCCAATATACAAAGTGTTGACTAATACCACCTGCACCAAACGGCCACATGTTAACTTTACGAAAACCTTGTTCTAGTTTCCATTGTATTAGGTCTGGAAGATAATAAACGTTAAGAGCTTGAACAGCGCAAGCAATGGTTATTTCTACATTGTTTGTTGTTTCTTTATCCAGTCTATGAAATGTGTTTACTTGATTAGCCCATTCGCTAGGATAACGTATATAACTGTTCATTTCTTTGATGCTGTCAATGCTGTAGTGAAATCTTACCAATTTAAAATGACTCCAAAGTTCAAATAAATCTTCACGCCATTCTACACCATTTGAATTGTAGCGTAGTTCTAGATCTTTCGCATATCCCATCTTAATAGCATGTTCGAGTATTTCGTAGTGTTCTTCAATAATAAGACTTTCACCGCCAGCAAAATAAATTTGTTGCATACTTGGCATCTGCTCATAAAACTGTTTCCAAAATGTTGGATTTTGTTTATGCCAATTGTAACTACTACCGTTAGTGCTACCTTTGTCTTTCCATTGCATAATCTCTTTTAGTGATTCATTTTTTACAGCAGGAAAAATTGCTTTGTAATCTTTGATCCAACCAGAGCTGTCATGCGGACTACACATAACACATGCTAATTGACACTTAGTTCCAAAACGTAAATCAATGTATGCTAGATTAGGAGGAACGCTTCCGTCCGGATTTGTTTCTTCTAATATCTTGTTAATATCAACACGCTTACTCCAATATCTAGTTTCCCATTGTCTTTTACTTTTATGGCCAGCCGCTTCTTCTTTGTAACACTTTAAACAACTTGGTGGTTGTTCGCCATTAAGCATTTGCAGACGAACATTCTTCATATATGTGCTATTCCATGCTGTTTCAAAATCACTTACATTTAAATTGTTGGGTTTGCCGTCATCAGTTTTCAGAATACCTACTTGGCCGCCATGTTCTTTATCATTTGTAGGACCAACACTACTAGCATTTGCTGTACAGCATACACGCATACTGCCGTCTGGTCTTGTGCTAAGATGTACCCAGGGTAATAAGCAAAAAGTGTCTGAGGGATATTTATCGTTCATATTGTACTTATTTCTTAAGATATGCTCTCTAATTGTTTATTGACTTGCATTAATTTTTCATCACGACTTCTTGTTTCCGATCCGCAATGCTTGCCACATCTTACTATTCGAGGAAATTTTTTATCAAAAGTTGTGTTGTCAAAACTTTTGTTTAGATCATTCGTAAAAAACCTATGATCCATAATTGCAGATAAAGTATGGAACTTTACATTATTCCAATCATCTGCATACTGATTCTCATAGTGAGACAAACGTTCATAATCACGTCTATCGCTTATCCAATCGTATTCTTTTGATTCATGAGGTTGAATAGGATAATGATAAAATGTGCTAAAATAACAACACTGCCAAACTCTGCCTGTATAGTCTATACTTATTTGACGTTTGTTAAACCATTCGCACTCGATCTCAGTGCTGTTAATATTTTCTTTTACTGAACGTTTATACCAAGGTTTATTAGGATATTCGCTTCCTATTTGTTTATCTTCTGGTATTACTAGTTCTGCATACTGAGAAATTGTTTTGATATCTTCTTTGTTTATATTTTTCTTTTTTTGACTCAAATTATCTATTTTTATTTTATTTGTGTTATGGCGCAATCTAGATCTTCTAATTTTAAATTTATGAAATCCTAGCTGTTTAGCCATTGCTTTTGCTTTTTCTATTTGATGTTCGTTATGCTCAAAGGCAATGAAACTCCATACACATCTGACGCCACTTGCTATACATGTTTTAGCATTTTCTATAACTTTATCAAAATTAACTCCTCGTCTATACAGTTGGTGTGTATCATCGTCTACACCATCTAGAGCAAAAACAATTACACTAGTTTTATCATATTTTTGTTTAATAATTTTGCACAGAGACGTCCACCATTTTTCGTCATGTAATCCTCCGTTTGTTTCACACATAAAACGTAATTTTTCTGTAAGTTTATTTTTTAATCTATATTGAGAAAACTTGTTTACATTATCAGCAATTTTATCTACTATTGTATGACAATCAGGATGAAGTATAAAATCTCCGTATGTTCCTGTAAAGTTTATGTAACGTGCATTTTGTGATACAGTTGTATCAAAGATATTGTCTATAAACATTTTATCTAACAAACCTGCTGATCCAACTTCTATAAAAGGATTAATTTCATCTGTTCCCTGCACAAATCTTTGGCAGTCTAAACATCTGCTGTTACAATTGCTTGTAATTTCTAGATGTATTCCTTGGTCGTGCATATCAAATTGCATACTCAACACCAGTAACATGATTAGACATTAAAGATTTAAAAGTTTGTGCATCACTGCTTTTTGTTGCACACAGGCCGCATCTACAAATCATATTAGGACAAATTATAGGTTCTAATGTTCCTGATGCAAGTTGCTTTTCTACACTGTCTGTAAATTTTTTGTAATCTGTAATAGATCCAACTGCTCCTCTTTGTTTTCCAATTTTAGCTTGACATGTTTGATGATGAAAAATTTGATCAGTTTGACTTTCAAGATGTAAGAAAAACCAATTCACTCCACAATACCAATCTAAAAATCGTGTATCTGAAACATATCTTTGTTGTTCTGTTGTGCCGCATTTCAAACCGCAACTAAGTTGATGGTTACTACAACAATGTCTACCTTCTATAGTATATGTTTTAGTTTTATCTGCCTGTAATTTTTTAAATGTTTCTCCTACATCTTTTTTCATTTTACGATGAAGTTTGACCTCTTTGTTAACATTTTCAACTTTTTTAGTTGTGGTTGTAGCAATTTTTGTTTTACTGCTTTTACTGTTCTTATTTTGCCAGTAGTTTTTTATCCAACTACTCTGCTCATAACTGTAGGGTAAACCGTTTATTACCCTCGGCATATACTTGACATCATGTTCTTCCATTACATCTATAAAATCTAAACACTCTTTCCAATAATTATCATATGGATGCATCATTAAATTAACTTTAAAACTTTTTAATTCTTGCTTTAATAGAAGAGTATTTTCTCTCACTTTTTGTTTGATTTTTTCTTTGCTATCACAGTGGTAACTTAATGTTATACCTCTAAAATTTTTTGCAAGTAGCGGAATATGTTTTTGTGCAAAACTACCGTTAGTTGTAAGTATAGTGTACACATCATAATCAAAGTCTTGAAAACTTTCTTTGAGATAAGAACTAAAGTCAACAAAACAAGGATTTGCTGTTGGCTCTCCACCTGTAAGACTTAAACTTGCTGTCTTTTCTGTTCTATATGGCATGATAATTTTTAAGTAATCTTTAACTAAGTCCACACCCTTAACTAGTTCGTTAAAACTAGGAAAAGGACTTACAAGGTCGTGTCTATCATCTCCGCAGTAAGCACAATCAAAATTACACCGTTTTCCTGTATCCCAAGTGATAATAAACTGATTTGTTTTTACAGGATCAATGCTGTTATATGTTCCGTTTTCTCTATCCATCTAAATATTTCCGATATCTCTTGTTTAATTTATTCAAGTCTGTATTACGTAGTTTGTCTTGAAGTTTTGTATAACTTTTAAAATATTCAAATTCACCTGTGCGTAACTTTCTGTTTTTATCAAAACTTAAAATATTTTCAATCTCTTTGAGTACAAAAGGACTAGATGATAGAGTTTTTTTGACATACTTTCTATCTTTGTCTGTCAAAAACGCTGTAGACAGCCAGGATTGTTCTACCTGTGCATATAAAACTTTAATTCCTCCACATGATCTAAACCAGGCATCAAACTCTGCAATTTTTTTGACATTTAAAATATTATACATTTGCATTACAAAACTTGTTTGTATTTTAACATTTTCAAAACGTTCAGCTAAATGCAGAAACTTTTCAATGTTATTTTTTACAATATTCCAGTTGCCGTTAGATCTTACATATTCATAATCTTTTTCTGTACCATCTAAACTTATCATAATAATGCATTTTTTAAATTTAGATACAATTTTATCAAAATCTTTAGGATAAATCGTTCCATTGGTTGTAAAAACTAGTTCGCACTCTTGTACATTTACACTATTAGAAAATTTATCTATAGCCAACCAAGATTCATCATGTAATAAAGGTTCTCCTCCTAATAACTTCATACGTTTAACATTTTCAAAAGGAACTTGTTCTACAAAATTATTTGTGTCTTTGTTTTTTTTGTAAAGATGTTGATTAGCATCTTTGACTATTCTATCGCTTATTTTATCAGGATCGGCATCAATATATTCATTTTGATGTTTAACCATTTCTTTTGCAATTTGAGAACTGCTTCCAGGTTTACACATTCTACATTGTAAGTTACATAGATTACTTGCTCTAATATCAAGACCTAAAGGTGCATTAAATTCATTTCCTGTTTCAACTGATAGTTTAAGGCCTTTTCCTTTTGTTAACCGTCTGGCCATATGATAATAAATGCGTCTTGCATTATAGCCTAATTTTTTTTCAATGTTTAAACAACTCTTACAAAACTCTGGAACTACACCATCAAGCATTTGTTGCCGCACATTTTTCATATAATCACTTGTCCAATAATCTTTATAATCTTTAAAAGTAAGATCTATTGTTTCTTTTGTATTGCGAGTCTCGCAACAGGGACGTAGTAAGGATTTTTTTGCATCTCCTTTATAAAATAAATGCATAAAAGGAGCGTAGCACAGGGGCTCAGACTGTTGGTTTTGGTTTTCCATCAAAGTGGGCTCCTGGTCTAGATCCTTCAGTTACATTTGTTGGATCATATCTGTCAAAATATCTTTGTAGCATTGGTTCAATAGTAAGCGTATCAGTTCCTCTGATTTTATTCAACGCTAATTCTGCCCTCACAAAATCATTTGTATATCTTACTTTGCGCTCATGTGTTTGTGTTTTATCAAGTTCACTGTGTAGCAAATCAAACCATTGTTGTTCGTCCTTGTTCATATCAAACTCAACAATACACTCTTGAACTTGCTGTCTAATATAATCCTTGTGGTCATCGTCTAACCAACTTACACTTAGGTACCAAGGATCAACTATAGGATTAAATGTTACACCATTATGCTTGTTTGAATACTTACGTGATCCTTTAAGGAACCATTCAACATTACGCTTTACTTGGAATGCACTTACAGGCTGGAATACATGCATAATACCTGCCCACTTTAGGTTAGGCAATGTAAATATTTTGTCAAATACTTTTTGTTTTTTATCCCATTTAGTACCGTCACGTAAAAATTCGTCTGTGGCTCCTACGCCATCTACACTAATGTTAAAGCTCACTTCTTTAAACTGAGCAAGTAAGTCATAAATCCTACTTGGTAAACTTGTGCAGTTTGTTATTTGATGCAGTCTTACATTGCGAGCTTCTCCGCTGTCTACAATCTTTTTCATAATATTGTAAACACGAGGATCAATAAGTGTTTCGCCTCCACTCATTTTCAAACGAAATACTTTACTAAAGTCTAAATTACTTACCACATCAAACTTAGGATCTGAATAATCTATTTGCTGTGCTTTACGCATTGCATTCTTACTTTGTGTAACCATATCCCAATGACTCCAACCCTGTATTTCTGGGTTAGCAAGCACTTCTTGCTCAATTTGGTTACTCCAAAGGCTATTACAACTGCGACATTTCAAGTTACACAGTTTACTAGGACGTAGATCAATATCCACAGGTTTTTCAAACTCAAGTGTACCCTTTTGAATATCCCAATGTATATCTGTAAAGCCTTCTTTAAGTTCTAGCTCGTAGCGTTTTATATAATCTAATCTGTCGCTTTTATGATAGATGCCTTCACTTTCCCAACGTCCGCACCACCATTCACAAGACTCTGGCATTTTACCATCAAGAAAACTTTGACGAATTTCTTGCATTGTCTCGCCTTTCCAAAATTCTTCATGCTGATCTTTAAGACTAGATTCAGTATCCCATCGTCCAATCACATGACTCATACAACAAAGTTTATATCCTCTGTTGTTTGCATTTATGTATGTGTGCATAAACGGTGCAGGACAGAATTTTTTGTTTGGAACGATGCTTTCTAAACGTTCTGCTTCTTTTTTATCTATTTTAGCCATTCAGTTAATTCCACACATGATAAATCATCGAAAGATTGACTTCGTTGTTCATCAAGTGTTGTTGACATATATTTAAGCTGATCACGTTTTTTATATTTTACGTCTGGTTCAATCTTTTTTGCCATCTCAACATAACGTTCAAATTCTTTAACTTGCCTACAGTCAGTATTTTGCCATTTTGTTAGAGTACATTCTAGTAAACTACTAGGTAAAAACTTTGCGGCAAGTTCACTGTCTTTAGGACGTAGATTTAAATTAAAGTCAATACGGGGTATGTAATTTTTCTTTAACAACCAAGGATACTTTTCTGTATAGGATTTTAATGTAGTATACAGTTCTGGATTATTATGCCAATTATAGGCTGTTACTACTGTACTTGTTCTAACTCTAAAATGAGGATTTTCATACATTCTATGTTCATCTGCAAAAGCAAGAAACTCCATAAATCTTTCTTGCCACTTACTCCACGTAAACGGATACCGAATATAGTCGTAGGTTTCATTGCATCCGTCAACACTTACATTTAGGTCGACACCCTTAAAATGTTTTAACCTTTCTAACACCGCACGAACAAACTTGGTTCCATTTGTAGTTATTAACAATCTAATATTTTTAGCAAAGTCATTGTCAATTGCATAATCAAGAACATCAAGAAATTCTTTACTTATAAAAGGCTCACCACCTGTGACTTTTAGTACTTCAATTGTGTCTAACAATTCAATCACATATTCTTTACGTTTTTGGCTTACAGTTGCAGTGTCTTTCTGCTTGTAGTTTGTAAAAGATTTCCAATGCTCAGGCATAGGCTTTTCATTATCTCTGTACCAATCTATAGCTGAAACAAGTTGATTACTACTACTTGGGTCACACATTCTACAAGCAAGATTACAAGTGTTATCAAAACGCAAATCTAAATATTTAATTTTTTCATCTGCGTCAGGATTAACAAACTCTTTAAATTTATCTACAGTGTAGGTGTGTCTAAAACTTAGTCCGTCGTTGCGCTCTCTTGCATAACAAACTTCGCAAGCAGGATGTTCTTTTCCTTGTTGCATGTATGCCCGTATCTCGTCCATGCTTGTGCTTTCAAATGCTTGTTTTATACTGTTAGCATCATCTTTAAAATTAAAGTAACTTTCGCTGTTACAACAAGGACGATAACCTCCGCCTACACTTCCGTTTACGTGTATCCAAGGAAGTATGCAAAATGTTTTACTATTTGTTGGTTGCTTCATCTTATCTTCTCTAATGTTTTTTTGTATTTTTTTAACATTTTAAGAGCAGATAGGTCTTCATGCTCTAAGTGAAGTTGCAAATATCTTGTTACAAATTGATTTTTTATTTTCTTAATAAACTTTTCTTTCTTGTTTTTTGGCAATATTTGTATATCTAAATAATAAGGCTGTTGTAAAATATCAAAACGTGTGGGAAAATACTTTCTACTAAATTCTAAATAATTATTAATATTATGTATATTTAAATTATGAACTACAAAATGAAAAGATATTTCAATATTAGTGTGTTTTGCTTTAAAATCTTTCCACCATTTTATATTTTCGATTACTTTTTTCCAATTAGTTCCATACCTTACAAATTCTGCGGTTTTGCCTTCTCCATCTAAACTTATATCTACATTTAATTTTTTGCATTTGACAAATATATTTTGCCATTCTTTATTAGGCTTTACACTACAATTTGTAACAATTTGTAAATTTATATTTTCTAATAATAAACTTTGTAAAAATTTGATATTCCTTGGCTCCATAAAAGGTTCTCCTCCAAGAATTTTTACCATCTCTACTTTCTTTAATTCTTGGGGAACAAAATCAAAGTCTGTATATACAACTTGCTTTTTTGGTTTGGCTTTATTTGCTCCTATTGAATTTACAGCATCAATATCTTTCCACCAAGTGGTGCTGTATGCCGCATCACATGTAACACAGGCAAAATTGCAACTATTACTTAATCCAACTTCTATATATCTTATTTCAGGATTATTTTTGTTTATGTTACTAAAGTCTTGATTAGCTGTTTGTCTATAACTTTTCCTACCTAACTTTTCATCTCTATAACATTTTTCACAACCTTTGATATATTCTCCTTTTAACATTTTATTCCTTAGCTCTGTCATCTTAGAACCATAAAAATAATCACGAGGAGATATCTTATCTATATATTCTTTATCAGAAAACCTACAGCAAGGTTTGTTCCTGCCACCTACATTTGTACAACTGTGGATAAAAGGTAACGGACAATAAGTTTTGTTTACCATACCATTTCCTCAACTGACTTTCCAAAGACTTTAGAAAAATTTTGATTTTTAATAGTGTCAATTCTATGTGTATAATATATAAATGCATCTACATCTTTTTTAGATTCTCTTGAATTTTGTAAAGCATGTATAATCATATCTGCCATTTTAATTGCACCTTGACGTTGTAAACTTTTCTCCTGCGAAAATAGTTTTTTCCTAATTTTTCCAACATGTTTTATAAGATTGTTTTTTTGATTGTATAAAACATCTATGCCTAAATATGTAGGATACTGAACAAAACTATGATGCAGTCTGTCTACCGGTAATAATAACATATCGTTAATAATATTTTCTAAATCTAAAATTTGATAAGGTGTTATTGTGTTAGTAGCTTCTAAAATTGTTTTTTTGTTTTTTTTCTTAAACGTTTGAATATTTGTGATTATATTCTCATATATCCCGTTCCTAAAATAATTATAAAGATTACTACCTCCATCTACACTAATTTTTATTTGTGATCTACCAAAGTTATTCATATATTCGCTTAGTTTTTCATAATCAACAGGAGTGTTAAAATTGCTAACAATATTCACCCAAATTTTATTTCTATTTGGGTGTGCTTGTATGCCTTCTAAAAATTGCCAAAATTGTTTTTGATATAAAGGTTCGCCACCTCCAACATCTATTCTTTTAAGGTTAGGACAGTTTTGTATCAAATCAGTTACAAGATCATTTACTTGTTCTTTAGTCCATGATTGATTAGGCCACTGCCTTACCAAATTCTTTATGTCATGTGTGTAATCATCTGGCACACGTTCTACTCGTTTTAAAATACTGTTCCATTTACTTGAATAATCAGGAGCACAGTGTCTACAACTAAGGTTACATGCATTACTAAATCTTATCTCTATGTATTCAATATTACGTTGTTTAATTTTATTTTGACGATTCAACTTCGTAACCATTTTTTGATTTTGATTACTTTTTTGTCTATAACTTTCTTGTCCCCTTGATTCTTGATCTTGACAACTTTTACAATGCTCTGGCCAGACACCTTTTGCAAGTGATTGTCTTATTGCTCTAAAATTATCATTATTGATAAATTTGCTAGGAGCTACACCTTCAGATATGTTTGCTAGAGAGCCTGTGCCTCTAGGACACATTGTAATTCTATCGTCAGGTTTAAAGTTTACGGCATGAAGTGCAAAATAACAAGGCAATTTCATTTTATATTACCTATGTGATTATATAAAAATCTTGCTAGTTCAGTATGTCCTTCTTCTAACGGGTGGTTATCAGGGCCAATTGAGTAATTCTTATCTTGGCACCATTCTAAGATTCCTTGTTCTCCTAGTGGCCATATATTTTTATTCAGATCAATACATCCGTATGTGTCTATTATTTCTTTTGTAATATGATTTGGATACCTTTTGTTCCTGCATTTTTCTATCGTGCGATTAATATCATCAAATGTATGATGGTTCATTGTTAACATAACGTAAGGAATATTGTAACTTTTCAATAACATTTGTGTATCTAATATATTATTCATAGTATAAAATGCACTGCAATGTTGAGAGAAATAAATTTGATGTTTGGCAAGATGTTTGGTACTATCATTAGGAAGTTCACTCATCCTTATATCTACCCATTTCGCCATAGATTTTTCCTTCATAAACCTGGATGGCATAAGCGGAATATAGCCGGTATTATATTCGTTTGCTGGCCAATCTTTATTATATAATTCCCATCTACTAGTCGAACTCCATTGAATAACAGCTATCTTGACTTTGTCTTTATTTTTTATTATACTTCTAAGTGTAGTTCTTGCTATTCTTGCATTACTTGAACCTCCCATAGCATCGTTAAGATGACTAGGATATCCTAGAAGTTGTGTAAGGATATTACTATATCTACTCTGTCTTTTTTGTTGTAATTCATGTCCATCAGTATAACTGCATCCGTTTGCGTATAACATTATAATTCCTGCATTCCTATGTGCTTGCCTATAGGTATACTTTTCTTTGAGCATTGTTTTATACATGTAGACAAGCACCCATTCTCAAAAGAATATTTTTCACTCCAACTATTGACTAAGGCATCTGAATAATATTCACCTGCTATTATATCATCTAAGTTGTATTTGTGAAGACTGTTAAAACCTACTCCGTATTTTAAAAAAACTTTATTTTGCATCTCAGTATAATAGGTGTATCCTCTTGTCAAAGGATTTGATACAAAGCAACACGGCCAAATTGCACCGTTGTAATCTAAAAACATTTTCTTTTCTTGTCGGAAGTGACAATCTATATCAATTTCGTTACCGTAGCTTGCAACCAAATTATCAACACTAGATATATCTAATCTTTTACTAGCTCTATTTGGTACAGTTTTAATTCTGTTACGAAAAGCCATTGCATTTACTATACCATTTTCACTGTATGTAGATCTATCTCTTCTAAGTACAAAACGTTTCATGCCTATTTTTTTTGCAATTTTTTTACAACGCTTAACATCTTTTTTGTTCCAAGGAAATTCTAACATTTGCCATAATGCAGATCCTCCTGCTTTTATAAAAATTTCTGCATGACTTATTATATCATCCCAATTTTCTACACCACGATACAAAAAATGATTTTCTTGCATTCCGTCAATGCTAAATCTAACCATATGTTGCGGATGCCTACATAATTTCTCGGCAAGCTCAACGTAAAATTTATTACTACGCAAACTTCCGTTCGTGTGTATGCTTACAGTGCATTGAGGATTGTATGTATAGATAGTGTCTAGTATATCTAAGAAATATTTATGAGCCAAGGGTTCATCTACTGTACCGCAAAATTCAATTTCTTTAATTTGTCTTCCTACATCTGTATCAAATATGTTTTTGAAAACGTCTGTAGGCAAAAATTTAGTTCCTTCTTGCTTGAATAAAAATTTTGCATTAGGTGCAACCCTTACACAACCTTGACAATCTGCATTGCAAAAATTAGATATCTCTACCTGTAATACATCTATCTGTGTCAAATACTTCATGTAAATTGTTCTGCATATGGATCAAATTCGCTTCCGCATTTTTGAGCGCAAACTCCTAATTTTCCTTGGGCAATACTTTCTTTTTTCCAACTATCTGATATGCTGTTAATTAATTTTCCATTAACAACTGTTTTAATATCATTATTGATAATATTTATACCCTGTTTTCCTCCTGCAAAATCTATATGATCCCAAATTTGTTCAACACGAGGATCATTATGCCACCATTTATACATTCGTCCAGCTGTCCAACAACATGGCATCAAAAGTCCTTCGGCAGTTACAAAAATACTACCTTGTTTTGCTACCTTACAAGTTACACTACATTTGTCTAGATAATTGGCCATACTACCGTAAGATTTTTCAATCTCTTTTTGTTTAAGCAATGCAAGATTTTGATTTTGTTCTTGTGTTGGTTTTTGTAGTTTTTGTGTATCTGACCCTTTGCGATTTACAGCTTGATGTTCATTTTTTGGTTTTATATCAGTTGTAATAAATCTGCCTGATTTCTTCTTTACAAACTTTTCACATCCCCATACTTTTGCAAGTGCTTCTGCTTGTTCAACTTGATGTTCGTTGTGCTGAAATATTAAATAATCCCATCGAGCTCTACCTCCGGCATCAATAAATGCTCGCATGTTGCGTTCTACATTGTCCCATACAACATTCTGCCTGTACAAATGATTAGTGTCCCTAAGGCCGTCCACGCTGAAAATAACAGCACCCATCCTGCCAAAAACTTTGGCCAGTTCACGCCACCATGCTTCATCTTTTGCTCCTGCATTTGTATTCATACTAAGCCACATGTTAGGGTTATGTGTTCTAAAATAACGAAAAACTTCAAGTGTATCTCGCGCTATTATAGGGTCTCCTAGGTTACCACACATATACATTGTTTTTAATTGTTTTATAAAAGAAGGTTTAAATATCTTAACGCAATCTTCGTGAGACAATTCTGCATTTGTAATATGAGGGTTGTCTGCACCTCCATTCATATTGCGATCACACATAGGACATGCGGCTTGACAACGTTGGGTAATTTCTAAATGTACTTCTTTAATATCTTCGTATCTATACATATTTCATATCTCTAAGAATAACTGGCCACAATTCCTTCCAAGTTTCTTTAGTAAAATGAGATCCATCCATGCAAAGACTTTCGTGATGTTCTAAACCATGTTTTTTACATATATAATTTCGTAAATCAACCTTTAAAACAAATGACATAGGTTTAGTCAACTTTTTGAAGTAAGGATAATTAAATACATTTCTGAAGCCGTTTACTGACACCCAATTTACTACATGCCCTTGGTTTTTTAAATAACCGTCTATTATCGAGCACTTACATAGTATATCATCAAATTCTAATCTTTCATTTGAAAAAACTTTAACTTTGCTAAGTGTACGAATTGCATTAGCTCCTCCAATAACTTTCTTTTTTCCGCTCCTTAATTGATCATCTATTGCTAACCAGTTGCCCATATCCTGTGTTTTGCTGTAAAAAAAAGAATAATCTTTTAAATCAAATTCTTTTTTGACAAAGTCTCCGTAATGATAATTATCTTCATTTATCCATTCATGATATCTACCATTGCAAGGTATTTCGATAAGCCAAGTGTATTTGGATTGTTTATGCCTACTTATAAATTTGGCTATTCTTAAAAAATATGTATCTATACCATATCCGCTTATTGAAATATTATGTTTAAAATATAAATGTGCTTGTGGGTTATATTTAGGGGTAAAATGACTTGTCCCTATAAGTACGTTAGTGTTCATGGTAAAATCAACCTCACATCTTTTCCTGGGCCAGTTTTACTAGGCAAGTCACCGTATTTTCCCACATACCAGTCTATAACAGCAACATACCAGTTTTGACTGTTGTGATGTGCTTGTTTGTTAAATTGATATATGTTGTTATTAGTAGCTTGCATAGTGCTTAGAGCTCTAGCACTTTCTTGCTGTAACTGTCTTAGTGATAATTTATTTGTGTCCAATTCTCATATACCTCGTATATTTTTCTAAAGGCAACTCACCTGCAAATTTAACTTCGCTTAATGGTGCCATTTGTTCAAAATGCGAACTATCTTTGACACAATTTACATGCTCTGGCAAATCAAAATAATCATTACTTTGCAAAATTACTAATTTACCTTGTGGAATTTTTGCATACCACTCCTCAAAGTTTTCTATATGTTCGCAACTTGTGTTTATAATAGTATCCGGAACATCCTTTAATTCTTCTATTTGGCCGTTATTTTTTACTGTTTCATACACATGACGTTTATAATCAATATCTAATATGTTCTTTGTCTGTGCTTTAAATTTCCAATTGTCAAGCACTAGATCTTTGTTGAATATTTCTGCAATTTTCCACACATTTGGGTCAACATCAAAACTTCTAATTTTATCAAACTGAATATTGCGTTCTTGGAATAGTTGCACAATAGTAGAATACCAACCTGCACAGATATATACAGTGCCTAAATGCCAGCCAGTTATGTTATCTGCTAGCCATAATTTACTTTTTATCTGTCCTCTACTAAAACTATCTTTGTCGAAATCAATGTTTTCTTGTGCAATAGTTTTCAAAGCCTTAACATAAGGGCTTCCTGTGTATTCCTCTAACACTTTATACAATGAATGGATATCGTTTTCCAATATCTTAAATACATTTTCTAAATTAGGACACAGTCTTCTTAGGCTATACAAGTTTTTTTCTAAAACAGCTTTGCGTAGATCATCATCGCAGTTAACAAGTCTAAAAATGCTGTGTAGATTTTTTTCAACCACTGCTTTGCGTAGTTCTTCATTAGGATCTAACTTAAATACACTACTAGGATCTCTGTCATTATAAAATCTGCGAACATGTTCTATCTTTCCTTGATATAATAATTCGAATCTATCAAGTAAATCTACAATTTCGTTATCAAGTGTAACTTGTGTTTCTTCTATAGGCACTAGTTCAGATGGCTTTAATGTTTTATTTTCATTAAATTGTTCTTTCAACCAATCAAAGTCGTTAATTAGCCGAAGATCAGACCCCCTAGAAAGGCCAAACTCCATACCAGCCCTAGCACCTCTAATGGCATGTTCACCAAACTTTCTATCGTGTCCCACGGTTGTCCAAGTTTCGAGTCTTTCATTTGTTTCTCCTGTTTTTTGTCTATCAATTACTTTACTACTTAATTTTGCACATTCTCTAAACGCACTTCTCCAAGTGCTGAATGGATCAGTATTAAATGCAGTAACATTACTTACAACCTTTATCGGTTTGAAATGCCTGCTAATACTTGTTGTCATATCTGGCTTTGTAGTGTCCATATTTAAGGTTAGTGTCCGAGGGAACAATTTTACTCCGCCATATCCGTATTCTAAATCATTTACAGGATTTTTACTGCGCCAAACTTTTACATAATCCTTTTCATCATCTGGAGATATGTAATCAAAATTAAAATCATCTACAATTTTAGCGTCACCGTCAACTATCCATATCATTTCTGTTGTGCATAACTTAGCGGCTTCTATATGAGCTTGATGTATGCCCTTTACCCCATGAACACGTTTTGCTCTTGGAAATCTACTTTTTAAATCATTGTAATTTTGTTCAGCTTCTAATTCGTCATAGGTGATCATTACAATATCATACAATTCTTTTTCTTGAAAATTTTCTAACAAGAAATCTTGTCCGGTACGCACAGGCGGCGTATACATACTTTTGAAGAATTTACTTTGTTCTTGTTCGTAAGGATCTATAGGAATATCAAGTTCTAGTTGTTCTTTTAGTGTAATTCCCAATGCTTGAATTGCTTCTAATAACATTTCTTTAGGATCTGTATCTGCAAGTAGATTCATTTTATTCTTCCAGAGCTCATTCAAATATTCAAAATCTCTTACATTTACAAAATCCCAATCTGTGCAATTTGTTAGATAACAACCTTCTCTTGCTCCATAAATGGCCCATAATCCGTTTTCAGTGTCAGCACCTACAGTCTGCCAGATTTTCAATCTTTGTAAATTTTTCTTGTGTACAGTTTTTTCGAATTTAGAAATACCGGAAATTTTTTCACCTTCATATAAACTCATCTTTACACCTTCGCGAAAACCTGCTCTCCAGGCTTGCCAAGGTGTTGCATTGTTATACACGTAACTATAGACTTTGTTAATTTGCAAATATTGTAAATCCCAGCAAAAATCTACCTGTGCTTGCGGATTATTAGGATCGGCATTTTCATGTGTTTTCATATCTAACACAACTTGTTTAGGCCAGCATTTGATGCCTCCATTACCGTACGTCAACCCATTTACAATGTTGTATCCACTCCAGCTTATCACACACTTATCAAGATCAACATCATCTTTGAATACTAGTTCTTCTTCTACAAACTTAGCGTCTATTATGTTATCTCCATCTATTGTAATAAAACGTTCAGTTTCGCTAAGTTCAGCACATGCTTTATGTGCGGCATCTGACCCTTCTACACCATGAATGCGTTTTGCCCAAGGTACTTTTGTAAGAAGGTCAGCGTAATTTTTTTCAGCATTAGGTTCGTCATATGACAAATATATAATATCGTAATCCCGTACTTTAATAATTTGACCCATAACTACTCCTGTATATGTATGTATTCTTCAAAGCTAGATCTGCAAGTTAACCTGACATGTGTGCTATTTGTATTTTTTGTGATACACAGATCATTGTCTAAACACTCTTTTACTGGAATTGCAATTGTTTCATGTAATATATTGTGGTTTCCTTTATCTACAACATGTATTAATTTTGTATAACTTTCCATCGACTTTAGTGTTAACTTTGTGGTATCATCTAGATTGTGGCTGATTTTCCAGCAGTCTTTTTTCTGTATAATATGTATAGTATTTGGTTTTTTACTGTTTGATAAAAATATTTTACCTGCTTCTTCTTGATCAAGTTGGACTTGTTTTTTTATAAGTTTATTTTCAACAACAATAAAATCATTAAAATTTAATTTGCCTTCATTAAGGTCAGTAAAGATTTCATAAGATATTTCTATGTAGGCACCTACATCATTGTTGCTGTTAGTTACAGTTAATACAGATCCTGTCTCATCATAATATAGATAATACATCAGAAAATTCCTCCTCTACATAATGAAATAATCCTTTTTGGATAAAATTACCTATGTATAAATTTTTATCATAACTAAAACTAAGTTTATTAGTCCATTTTTCTGGAATATATTGCCATTCTTGAATAGCCGGCTTCATATGAACAAATTCAAAATTATTATCATTTGTTAAACCTAATATTTTACAGGCGATCGCTGCCGCTACATCAATGCTGAACCATTTTTGTTTTTTATAAGGAGTATACATATCCCAGAAATATTGCCAATTTTTACAAATCGTTTCAAATAATTCAAAAAATTTTTTAGATTTGTCAGTTTTTGTAAAATAATAACAAGCAGAATATACATTAGGCAAATTATTTGCTACAAATGTTTTTCTATAATAATTATTTTTTACTAAATTGTTTCTATAGGTTTTTACTTTCGTGGTAAAACTAATGTCTTCAATACAATGAAAAAATTTGTCAATATTTGACACACATAACATGTCAGCATCTAACACAATTGTTTGATCAAACGGCGATAGTTCAAATGCTTTGTATCTATTTTCAATCTTCCATTTAGAATCTTTAGCTAAATCTTGGTCAAATTCACTCAATATAACAACATCTTTATTTTCGCAATATTTTTCTATTGATTTTTTCAACAATTCTGCTTGTTTTACGTAATCAGTTTTGCTGTTGTTTTGAGCAAATATTACAAATCCTTTAGACATTATCAATTATCCTGTCTAAACTATATTTGTTCATTACATGTACATTACTATTTTTAAATTTGCATAGAGTATTATTTTCTAATAAAAATTTTAAATTATTGTTATTGTTTTCTAACAAAGTATCTCTATCTAATGTATAAAAAATTGTAGTAGGTAATTCACTTATATAACTTTTTGAAAAATTAGACATAGTATGAATAGCTATACTGAAAGCAAAATCATTTCTATAATTCTTATCTACTATATCATAATTAAATCTATAAAACTCCCAATTTTCTTTAATATGTTTTACTAGGTCAAAAAACTTTTTTGTTGCGGCTGTTTTATTAAAATAAAATACAGTAGCCCAGTACATATTAAGGCCAGTGTCACTTATTTTATGCATCGGTGTTCTTGTTGATAATGCGTCAACATGATTTTTACTAATTTGTAAATCTTGTAGGTCGAAACATTTTAACAAATCGTTGTTTCCTAGTATTACATCTGTATCCATTACAATAGTTTTATCAAAAGGAGACAGATCATAGCAATCTGATCTACTGGCGTTGTTCCAATTCAAACGTTTTTTACGATAAGGTCCATCGTAAAAGGTTTTGCTTTGTTGTATATTCTGATTATCATGTATTACAATATCTATGAACCTATTATTTACATCTTGATTTGTAACCAATGCAACCGGAAGGTTAAGATGTTTTTTGATATGTTTAGCACAATAAACTGCTTGTTTCACATAATCTACTTCATTGTTATATGCAAAAAGTAATACGCCTTTAACCATCAATTAATCCTGCCACATCTTTCTTAGATGATAAATCTTTCAACTGTTTGTGGTAATTTACAACAGCATTATCGTACTGAGATTGAATAGTTTGATAAAAAGACTTTGTATCTTCTATTTCAATAGGCACATTATTATCATCCATAATTACATCTGCATTACCTATATATGCATAAATGATCAAACTTCTATCAATAGTAAATTTGCCGCCGTTAAAGTAAATTACACAAGCATCTAAGAATTGTGTTTTTAGGATTTGTTTTTGATTATTGTATGTTTCTAGATACTTAGAAAATTCTAGTGCTTTCTCAAGTCTTTCATCCATATGAATACCTCATTTATAGAGTTAATTATACTATAAAATCAACAAATTGTCAAGAATTAAAAGGTATTTGTTGAACCTAATGCAACCGATGGTGCAGTAACTTCTACGTTTACACCTGTTGCCCTACGATGATAAAGCGTAGTTGTTAGTGTACCTTGGACAGGTTCGTCTACTAATGGCCCAAATGGTGCTGGTGGACTCGGATTTGGTCTGTCACCTTCATCGTCATCTCTAAAAAATATTCTTACTCTAATACCATTTGCAATATAACGTATGAAAATTTGATAATCGTTTTCTGAGTAAGGAGTTGCTCCTCCTCTTTGATAAATTTGTACCTCAGATCCATTAGTGTTTAGGTCATACATTCCTGTGTCTGTTATGGTGCCTCCAGAACCACCGCCATCTGCAAAAGCACTTGTATAGTTAATTACAACATTCGGTGCATTGTCTATCATGTTTTTCCAGTCAAGAGTTTTTGCTTCACTTCCAGTATATGCTAAAGATGTTACAACTTTTAAAGATCCTCCTGCATTCCAAAATGCTTTGAAATCATTTGCACTTGCCCATGATAATTCAATATCATGTATTTGTACTCCGTTCCAATTAGTTTTTGTTTTATTAGATGCAGTTGCCAACGTGCTTTGGTCAGTAGCCAAAAGAAATCTATTTGTTGTCACTGTGCTTAGTGCAGATTCGTATTCATCATGGATTACTTTTGTAATTCCAGTATCAGCATCTGTCAATGTAAGCGCAACTGCGTTACTACCACCTGCTTGGTGTGCAGACGCTTTTCTAATATCAGTTCTTAGTGCATTCCATTGGGTTGATGTGATAGTATCACCAACAGACACACTTGGAGCAGATATTGTTTGATTATATCCTGTTGAAGAATCTCCTGAACCTGCAGGAGTTCCCATTATAGTGTTTATTCCACTACGTAGTGCAGTATATTCTGCTTCTCCAATTGTTTGTCCTACATTGACCGGCATACTATCTCCTTTTAACTACGCAGTTATTTATACCTTCAAAACACACTCTATCAATTTTTCGTCTTCTGAATCGCTTGCTTCTAAAGCAATGCCTACTAGTCCGCTTGTTGCAACAGTAGAACACACACCATCTGCCCATGCATAAACTGGATCTCCTTTTTTAACCATTCCTTTAACCCTTACAGGAACACGGCCTTTTAATCCAATTGCCTGGCCTTCTGATCCACTGTTCATTAGATAAGCAGGTTCAGCTGATATCACACCTATACACATGCAACTAGAAGCACATGCTGTAGTTTCAGCATCTCCTCCTACACACATTGCTGTGCCTACTGGATATTCTTTATCTGTTGTATACTTCTCAGCTAAGTCAGCATATCTTGCACTTGTAGCTAATCCTTGGAAAAGGACCGCATTTAGATTTCCTGCCGCATCTCTTACTGCAACTGTGTTTCCGCCTGCGGCGCTGTCTGATCCTACATCTGGATTTCTTGCTGTGCCGCTTACTATTAATTGTTCTGCCTTTTGGGAAGTACCATAAAAATTATTTGCATATATGCTATTAAATCTTATAAAATCATCTGCACCTGGTGATGTTTCATCTTTACCAATGTTAATTGATTTATAAACTGTTGGCCCTGTGCTTTGAATACCTGGTAAAATTTCTCCTGGACGAATATCTATTACATTGACACTTGCTCCACCAGTTTCTTTTACTCTAAATTTAATTTCGTCACCTTGCGAATTTTGAATCACACCTTCGTTGTCATTTTCAATAAACAATTTAAGATCAAGTCCTGCACCAATAGCAATACCTGCATCTGTCTGAAAGTTTGTTATTTCTGTGAATACTGTGGGTGCACCTGGATTAGCAGTGACATAATTACTTGCATCAACTCCATTAAGTTTCAATGCATTAGATGCAGTACCGTGGAATTGATGATCTGTGCTAGTGACACCGGCAGTTGCACTCTGTGTATTTTTAAGTGTAACACCTTGTCTTACAACGTCAAATCCTGAAATGGCGTTTTCAGCATCTGCGCTGTCAATTGTAAACTCTACAGGGCTTATTATAAAAATTACTTCATCATTTACTGTAGCGGCAATAACGCTTCTTGATATAGAACCAGTGTCTCTAACAGTTTTACTTTGCATTTGTGTGATGCCTGAACCAGCATCTTGGGGTCCTACTAATACAAAGTCTGTTCCGTTGTATGCATATAATTGTTGGTTAGTTGTATCCCACCAAAAATCACCAGTTGATAAACCTGCAGGAGCAGTAGCACTTATTTCTGCACCGCCTGTTGTACGCCATTTACCACCGTCATAAAACTTTAATTTGCTGTTTGCACTATCAAACCAGATTTGACCTCTTATAGCCCTCGGTGGTTGATTAGCACCTGCAAAATTTTCTAGTAAAAATACAAAGTTTTCGTTTTGTATTTCGCCATACCCTGCATAATTTTTACCAACAAGTTTTATGTCGGTAGTTTGGTCAATAGTACCGTCTTGAACTACTGTAAGCTGGGTAGTATCATATTTGTTAATTGTATACGCCATTTATAAACCCCTTGTTGCAAGTATTTATCATATCCTTACGGATATGTTACTGTGCTATTGTGCGTCCACACGCCCCCTGTTATTGTAAATGTCATTGTATACCTTGCTGGTGTCAATGACACAGTTCCTGATGCAGTATTTGTAGCAGTAATATCTTGTATCACTGTTTGGTTTTGCGTTCCTGCACTATCTACTGCAATGCTTGATTTTTGTAGTGTCTTTGTTGCATCTGGTGATGTTCCTACAGACACATTTATTCCACTAACTGTAGCAGAAGCATATGATGTACAATGTATTTTTGCAACTTTACCGTTGGATGCTCCGGATGCAGTGTATATGCTGTTCAACACACTTCTTACATCAGTAATCGGTCCACTTGCTGTTCCTGCTGGATCAGGTGTTGAAAAACCTGTAATATCAAGAGAAAACGCAATATTTTCTGTTGTAACAGTATTATCAACATATCCTTTGTTTGCAACATCAACAGCAACAGTAGGATCAGCTACGCCTGTTATTTTTTGTGAATTAATTGTAATATCGCCAGTTGAAGTAATATTCAACGCACCTGGGGAACTTATACTTCCCACCGCGGCATTTCCTGAAACAGTCAAACTGCTTAATGTACCAACACTTGTAAGTGAACTATTTACAACCCCGCTTCCAAGTGTTGTTGCCGTCAAAACATTATTGTTGTTGATTCTAAAAGACTTACCTAATTCAAGATCAATATTCTGATTGCTTGTAAAGTTTCCTGTTGCATTACGCCATACAAAATCTTTACTACCGTTTAAACTATTAACAACAAAGCCGCCGCCATCAACTTGTGCGTCTGTCAATTCAGTAGAATCTTCAGATACACCTAAATTAATTTGCGGATCTTGGATACGCATTTGTTCTGTATCAACTGCAAAAGTAGTACCAGTAATAATTAGGTTTCCTGCAACTGTAAGATCTCCTGTAAATCTGCCACTGCCGGTAATGTCTAATTCAACTGTAGGTGTTGTTTGAAAAAGTCCAAATCTACTATTACTTGCATCAAAATGTAAAGCAGGAATCTGATCGTTTCCGACTAATCTTCGTAATTGGAAGTCTTGGTTTTGCTCTAATAAATCAATCACTGTAGTTGTATCATTATCAAGCACTTTGAAAACACCGTATTGTGTGTCCCCTACACCAACTTTAAGTCCGGTGATTCCTTTTACAAACAGTCCACCTTCCATAGTCTGGTCAACAATTAAATTTTGATTATCACGTTCATTTGTTCTAACAAAATCTGTAGAACTATAATTTACACCATTTGAATCAACAAGGTTTTCAGCTGTTGATGCTATACCATTCCAACGATATGCAACATTATCTCCATTGTCAATTTCATATAAAGGATTGAATCCTACCTTTATCAATCTACCGCTTGCATACGGTAATAATGTATCATCTGCTCTAGGTGTAAATTGCACATGGCTGTGTATACCTACAAGATTACCTTGTATATACTGTGCAAGCACCGCTCTAATCCTACCAGCAGTGTCAATCATTGTAATCGCTTCTAAAGAAGTTTTTCCTTGTGCAGAGCTATATGGCGGACCTACTAGAACTAAATCTGTACCATCATAAAAATAAAGTTTGTTTTCTTCATTGTTTATCCACAAATCACCTGCTATCATATTTGGTTGAGTTGCGCTTACAATCGGCCCACCCGCAATTCTAAAAGTATCTCCGTTATATACTTTTAAGCGTTCAGTGCTTTTGTCATACCATAGTTGTCCTGCTAATGGATTTGACGGCGTAGATGTAGAAGCAAAATTTTCTAAAAGTTTTATGTAATTTTCATTAAGGAATTCTCCAAAACCTTTGTAATTTCGTCCAACTAGTATTAAATCTGAGCTAGTATTATCAATTATACCGTCTTGTAATTCAACAAGTAAAGTGCCGTCTGTTTTATTAAGTTTATAACTCATGCTACTACTCCAGTATAAATCAAGTAATTAATTGTTTGGTAGGGATTCATAACATTTAACGGATCACTTGCTGAGTTAGTCCTATCAACACCACCACTCTTTTCAATAGTTTGTGATGGAGTATCATTAGGAGTCTCAGTGACTTCAATCCTGCTAAGATCAGCATCTCCTGGTTTATCTCCTTGTGTTCCATCAATCGCTCTAACAAGATTGAACTGTGTTCCGTTTTCACTAGTCAAATCATGTTCGTGTTCTGGTAAATTTTCTAATTCAATTGAACGTGTAGGTAATCCGTCTACAGATCCTATTGTTTGAGCATTAAGTTCTCTATTCCTGTTATCAGGATCTGGATCTGGTGGTATAGGTGGATTAGTTCCGCCCATGTACACATTACCTAATGGAAATCTACCTCTCAAATCAGGCAATATAAAGTTTCCTGTTGTAGGCTCAGCACCGTAACTAAATCCAATTAACTGGAAAAGGCTGTTGTATGTGCCTTGACTTAATTCTTGTCCATTGCAAAATTTCCAACCCGGTGGTTCAATATTTCCTGCATATGGCATAACACTACCTACAGGCGCTAGTCCAGCAATATTAGAAAACAAAGTTTGTCGTGATATTCTTCTTAAGCCTGTGCTTTGACCGCTTATCCTATCTATTAAAAATTCATCATTTGATAAACTGTCGTTTACTTGATCTTTACTTGAAATAATTGTATTTTTAATTGAAAGATCAAAGGTTTTTAGTGTACCACCAGTGGTGCCGTCAAACACCTGTTCTGAGGTTTCTACATCTCCTGTAATTCTAAATGTTGTAGGAGTATTAAGTTTTTCTGCACTTCCTGCTGTTCCAGAAGCATTACCTAATAATGTTCCTTCAAGAGTTCCGAAGAATGTTGTTGCATGTATTTCGCGCCATTTGTTAGAATCACTACCTATGTTACGCGAATTGTTAATATCAGGCATTATAAGTTCACTTTCAGGTGTATCAACAATTAAGTTGTTGTTACCTAATGTAATGCCTTTTTGTATAATAATATTTTCACCTACATTTAAAGTTTTAGCAATACCAGCGCCACCTTTGACTACAAGACTGCCTGTACTAATATTTGTACTTTCAGTCACATCATTCAATTTTATTTTTCCGCTAGTTTGTAAATTTCCTGTAATATCAAGTGCTTCGTCAGGCGCTTCATTATTGATGCCTACTCGCAGACTACTATCTACACGCAATACTGTATTGCTAGATCCTGAATTACGAACACGCATATCAATATTAGATCCTTCGATATTGTGTTGTATAACTCCTGCACTACCTTCAATACCTATACCTAATTCACCGTTTATACCGTAAGATATACCTGCGTTGTTTTGAATATTTAATGGGACTGTTGCTGTAGATTCAACATCTCCACGTAAAAAGTTAGAAGATGGAACTGCAAGATCATTAACAATTAAGTTTTCAGCTCTTTCTGCAATTCCATAAAATTTAACATTATTGATACCGTCACCGTCTGTATCTCTGCTTGCTAAATTAATTCCAGGTTTAACTACTGTAAACCCAGGAATAGTTGCTTTAGGTGTAAATTCATCAAATGCAATAAGTGCAACAATGTTTGCATTTACTTCAACTTGTATTACTTTATGATCAATATTATCTTGTCCAACAATAGTTGCTGGTGATGTTCCTGTCGTTAATCCGTCACTAAATTCTGGACCTACAAGTATCCAACCCGATCCACTAAACAAATATAACTGTTGCGTTTCGGAATTTGCCCATAAATCGCCTGCTGTGGCTTCGGTTCCGTCTGGTTGGCTAGCACTTTTGATTAGTCCTCCTGCTGGCTTAAAGCGTGTGCCATCATATACTAACAATTCATTTCTTGTAGCCGAATCATTAAACCATAGTTGTCCTTTAGTTGGGTTGTCTGGTTCTGTTGCATTTGAAAAATTTTCAAGTAAGTGAAGTAAAGATTCTGCAATAACTTGTCCGTATCCTGAACTGCCCTTGCCAGGAATACCTATACTTGTGCTACGGTTAATAGTACCGTCTTCAACTATAACAGGGTCTTTGTCAGCACTATTTGTAAATTGTATTGTATATGCCATCTACTTACCCCTCGTTAAATCCAGTTAAACTTTGTACTCTTACTGTGTAATCTATTTGAATCAATCTATTCAAGGATTTTTGTACAGGATGAAAAATGACATGTGTAAGTAATCTTCCACTACCTGATGCGCTGTATGCCTTCAATCCTAATTCGTCAAAAACATATAAACTATTATTATCTGTTGCTGTATCAAAGGCATCTTGTCCTGACGGCTCACCGTAGTCTAAAAGACAAGTTACAATTATATCAGTATAATTAGTTCCACTTACATGACGTGTTTCAATTTTATTTCTAGCAGGATCTAAATTGTTAACACTTCTGTCATCTACAACTTTTGTAAACGTTTCATTATACAAACTTGCATTTGTACCAGTAGAGTTTGGCGTAAGGTATGTTATAATTCCTGTAGGGTCAACACTTGTACCACCGTTTCCAAATCCCATTTCATAAATCCAACCTGTTCCACCGTTTCCTAAACTTTCTGCAAGGCTTATACTCATATTTTCATAATGAATAGCATTGCGTTTATCGACTAGAACTTCGCCAGATTCTGGATTATGTATCTTAATGTGTCCTTGTATTAACACACCACTTTTTTCGTTTATTTTATCTGTCATAGTTTATACCATCCTGCTGTTGTATTTATCGCGGTAAGTCAACTGTTGCGGCACGTAAGAATTTAGCAATGTTAGAATCACTATCTCCTAACGATATTCCGGGATCTGTCCATAATTTTCCTTGTCGTCTTACAACTATTATTTTTGTGTTTAAAATAGGAGGAGTAGATAACACTAAATCATTGCCATTTATAGTAAATTCTGGCGCTAATGTTTCATCTCCTTCTGGACTATCTTGTGCTATAGGATCTCCCCCAAACACATAACTGCTTATACTATTTTTCCTCAAACGTTTTCCTGCAACAAATACTTCAAATTCGTTGACATTGTTGGGTGTAAAATCTAATGGATATTGTGTAGATGTACCATCAGCTGTAAGTATAGTTGTTAATGTTTCATCTTTGTATGGCATCACAGAATCTGGTCCTGAATCAAATACTTTTGTACCTTTGGCATACACATCTGCAACACCAGTACCTAATGTTCCTCTTCTAAACTGACTAATAACATTTCCGTTTCTTACAAAATATTCAATACGTTCTTTGTCAATAAAGATTACTGCTGGAATTCTAGCGCCTGCCTCTGGTGCAGGTAAATTGTCTCCGTTTATTACAGTTATACTCTGATCATATTGATGAAGATCTACAGCAAGAGTAACGTTGTCTTCATCTGAAATACGCTTGTATGCAGTTTTATTCATCATATCTTTAAATTGTGACCATCCATATCTATTTCTTGTTAAGGGTGCCGCAAAATGTATTACTTGAACTACATCATTTTGATTAATTTCTGACTCTATTTTGACATATAACTTGTTATCTGTAACATAGTAATTTACACTCGGAGTAAGTAATTCGCCGTTGATTGTTACCCATACATACTGAGCATCAACTGCTGGTTTATTAAGTTTTATTAATCCGTTTTGCAGATGTAAATATTTTTGATATGCATCTGTTCCTGGCGTCAATGTAATCCTATCAATAACATCGTATTCTATACGCTGAATATCTTGGTAATCATGATTTGTAAATTGATATATTTTGATATCTGTATTTTCTGCAAACGTTGTATCAAAATGTATTTGGCTAGGAGTTTCTATAAAATCATTATTGTTTGGATCAAAATATCCAAATCTGTATTCTCCGGTATCCATAACAAATATATCTAAATTATCTCCATCTTTTTGATCTACATCTGTTCTTAAGCGTAGTAATGTTTTACTTCCAACAGTCAAACTGTATTGATCACTGGTAAGTCTGTTTCCGTTTAGGTATACCTGCATCTTCTTTGCGCTAAGTGTACCTGGAGGGAACTGCCAAGTCTCCATTTCATATTCAATTTTTGTTTCTATTGCAGAAATGCGTAGTGAATATCCTGCATTTAATATCTGATTGCCAGCTTTCACAATTGTTTTGTATGATCCTGGTTGTTGTGTCCCTGGTGTTTGTGTTAAACTGTAAATAGTTGTACTTCCGTCAGCAATAATATTTTGTATGTTAACTTCACTGTAATTTTTTATATCTTCATCTGCATCAAATATTGCAAAGCGTATCACATCACCAACCACAGGAGGTTGAGCAAAACGTATTACAACGTTTCCGGCAATACCATCTTTATCAATAGTACTTTCTTCAAACGAATTATCTATTGTATTTCCATTTAGACTTACTATATTTTGTAGTTCGTCTTTATATCTTACATTTGTAACAAATCTTGCTGTACTGCCATCTGCAATTATAGTATCTATGTCTAATATTTCTGCGCCACTTACATCTAGTGTTACAATGTTTAATATTTTATTTGCAGTAGGTGCGGTAGAAAACACTATTTCATTTGTAGAGTAATCTACAGTATAATTAGTAACTATGATATTATCTATTTTTACAAATACATTTATATTTGCTATTGGTGTTGTGCCGATTGCAAAATTAGTTGTTGTACCATCTGTCTCATAAACACAAGACACTATATTGCTTGCACCTCCTCTAGGCTTTTCATAAACTTTTATATCCACTGTATCAAGAACTTGGCCTGGTATTTGTTCTTCTGGTCCGGCACTTGTTGTAGGCGTTACAAATCCGTCGCCGTCAATAGTAATATCCCCACTTGCAATACCTGTTGCTGTTGAATAATTTAAGTTTCCACCTTGTAGAATACTATCATAAGTTTGTTCGTTTGGTAAGAATGTACCATCACTTGTAGACTTACGAATAATTAGTACATCACCATCACCAACCTGTATTACTGCACCAGTATTGTTACCTAAAGGATCGTAAGTTTGTACTTTAAAATCATCTAAGAACATTGTTTGTGTTATGCCGTCACCTATAAGGCTTGTCATAATAGCATTTGGATTAGTAGTAACAGTGCTACCATCGTAATTAGGATCATCCAATCTTACATTATTTTTATATACGTGATATTCTACACCTTGTTCCAAAGGTTTATTTAATTGTATTTCGACAGTGCTTCCATCAAATTCAAATATTTCATCCTCAAATGTATTATCATAAGTGTCCCAAGTTGATTCAAAGTAATTATCTGTGTCCCAACCTTGTGATTGTTCAAAACCAAAACTCTTAACCTCAACTCCACCATAGTCTATACCGGTCATAAGTTGACCTAGTGATTTACCTAATTGTCCTTTTTGAGGATTATATAGTTTTTCGATCCTGTCAGGTGCATGGAACAGCTCTGCAGATATCTTATATGTTATTACAATAGTTTCTTCTTTGTTAGGTTTTTCAACAAATTCTATTCTACCAAAATATCTCTCATATGTAGCGTCTTTATCTAATATATTTTCGTATGTGTATTCGTTACTTAATAGTTCAATATTATTTTTTGTTACGATAACATTAGTGATATCTAAATCTATAGGCCATTTAAGATCAAACTGGAATTCGCTTCCAGATGCTGTAAATGTCTCAGTTTTATCAATATTTGTATAAACATAAGTTCCTGAGGTTCTATCAAATTTTACTGTTGTTTTGATTCCTCTGACAGGACTATTTCCTATCTGTACACTAAATGTTGCCGGACGTCCGCCATCTAAAATATTTCCATTCACAACAACTCTTGGAACACTATAGTATCCAGAACCAGGAGCCAAAACATCAACACCTGTGACATTACCTTTAGTTCCAATGTAACTTTTTAGAACAGTACCAGATCCGCCGCCGCCTTCTAATGTAATTTGCGGTGGATTTGTATAACCTGCTCCTTGATCTACTGGTGTAACCTTGACAACATTGTATGTGCTATTATCTAACCAGTTTTTATTAGGATATGTTTCTAAATCTGTGTTTGTTCCAACAAGTGTATCTTGGATTACTTTTACATCTTGTGGTATTATTTTACCTGCTATTTCATTATAAGACGCAGGTAAATCAAAATCAGTTGTAACTGTTTGTGTAGGATCCAAGCCTTCATATGCACTCAAATATTCTCTAATTTTAGTGCTAAAAGGTTTTACTTCTTTTACATATGCTTCGTAACTAGGTAAATTGTCATTATTAAAAGTAATATCTTCTCTAAGTTGTCCAACATTATGCTTGGCCTTAATGAAACTAGTTTTAAATGCCCAATCAACGTATGTCTGTTCTGCAAACACATATCTTATGCCTGCAAAAAATGCTTTGTTAAATTCTACAAGTAATTCGTCTACAAATAAATCATCTCGTATAGCTTCTAAAATAATTCTAAGCTCTGTTGTAGGCTCACTATCAAATATTTTCGTATCAAAACTAATGCTGTCGTATCCTGTAAAGCCTGCTGTAACATCATATAAATTATTTTTAAATTTTACAGTTCCGTTTTGTCTACCTATTGTTTTATAATTAATGCTGTAATCTTCTGTATCGAAATCAAATTCTTTTTCTATTAATAGCCAACCGCCTGTGCCAATATTAGCAATCTTAACAACTGAACCAATAGGATTATCTAGTGCAGTAAGCTCATAACTAAAATCAATAAGATAATCTATATCTGTGCTTTCATTGTAGCCTTTTGCATACCAGTCAATATAATCCCAATACAGTGTTGTATTAAATGCTTGACTTTGCAATCTATTCCATTTTTTATCTTCAATTAAGCGTTCATAAAGGCTCCATTTACCTTGTAAAGTCTCATCATTAGTTACAAGAACTGCAAAGTTTCTCGCTGTAGCGATAGACGAATCACTGTAATTACTACCTGATTCTAAAATTTCCACTTCTATTATTTTTCCTTGCGAGTCAATCACTGCTTGCAATTCTGCGCCGCTACCTGTACCGGATACAGTAATTTTAGGTGCATATCTATAACCATAACCTTGATTGATTACTTCAACTCTGATTATTTTTCCGTTTTCAATAATAGGTTGCAAGATAGGTTTTTGTAATAAGTTAGTACCAATTGTTTCAATATCTGATAATGTAGCAATTTCAACATCGTACAATCCGCTTGTTGTTGTAGGTATAGGTTGCTTGCGGTTCAATTCACTTATGTTTTTGTCGTCAACAATAATATTATCTTTAAGAACTAGATTTACCCTTTCAATAAATTGTTTTAACGCTTCATTTTTATTTTTGAACCATCCTTGTCTTGGTCTATACAATGTTCCGTATTTTTCTTTTTCGCTGAGTGTAGGATCAGGAACAATTCTGCCTTGTGCGTCATATCCTATCAAACTATCAAACCATTTTTTTACAATGTCTGGATTTGGTTGACTTGTTTCTAAACCTTCACTAACAATTTGATACTGATTATGAATATTTTGCTGTTGATTTTCTATAGTCCAAAATTGCACGTTTAGCGCAACATCTGTGCCTTTAATAAGATTATCACAATTGTTAATTACAAATTTTTCTGGACTTATGAAAGAAATAAATTTATGTCCTTTTATAAACGGATCTTCTATATATTCTCTGACTTCTTTAATACTAATATTTCTAAATTCTAAATCAGGTGCTATAGTCTTTTCTGTTACCCAGAAATAATAATTAGTTTTGAAAGTCTTAGCTACTTCATCGTACACTTTTCTAGTCGAATATGCATTGTCACCATAAAGACTCTGGCCACTATAACCTTTGTTGAATCCTGCTTCTGTATCTGCTTGAGCGTCCCATTCACTAGGCACAACATCAGACTCTACCCATTCATAAATGTCAATAGTGTTTCCTTGAAATACCCTATTCCAATTGTTTGTTGCATATTCAATAGTCCCTTGATAAGGATTATAAAATTTTGCATTTGTAAGGTTCCACCAAACTTCGCCAACTCTTTCTGGCCCCCAAGATGCACTGGTATCTCTTGTAGCTCTTGAGTCACGACTCGCTGTATACACAGCAGGATCATAATAGGTTTTGTAGGTTAGTTCTTGTTCGGCAGGGCCTGCAACTTTTCCTTGGATAGGATCAATATAGTCTAGATATGTAAGTAGCTCATTATTTTCTGTATCATATAAAAATACTTTTTTAATCTTTTCTATGTTAACAGTTTCATTTGACTTTCTATGTGTAATCCACATATCTGTGTTTTCCAACATGCTAAAATCAATTAATTGACCTTCTTTGCCTGAAATTATTTTATTAGGTAAGCCTACATATAAATGGTTATTGTTGGCATATATGTTTCTTCCAAAAGTGTTTACATCACTGTCAGGAATTTGAATAGTTTGAGCATACAACATACCCTGTGCAGTCTTTTCGTAAACGTAAATTACACCTGTATCGTTTTGGTATTCTACAAATTCTGTAAATGATCCGTCAAAAACTGTTTGTGGAATAGTGTTACCTGCTTCGGTGCCGTCAAATGTTGTTTTTTGTATACTATCTGCATTTCTTGATGTAATATGTAGTTTATTATCGCTGTATTGTAAGCGCCAGCCGAATTTTTCTGCTCTCTCATCATTAGGACTACGTAGTTCTTGTAACAAAGTAAATACGCCAGCTACTTGGCTGTAAATAAACACTTTACCTTGATCTTGTTTATAATCATCATTAAATGGCGCACTAATTGCAATATACATACCGTCATCTGAAATAGCAATGTCATGTCCAAATCCGCTTGTACTATCCGGTGCTTGAATTTCTTGGCTTCTCTCGTAGAATCCGTTATTCAATCTATATACTACAATTTGGTTAGGTTTAGTATTATCATAAATTGCGCTGGCAATTAATACTTCGCCGTTTTTATTTTTATCAAATTGCTCACCAAAAGCAGATAATAATTGTTGATCTAAAACAGTGCTTCCATCAGTACTATCGTTAACTACACTTGTGCCTGAATCGTTAGGAATATATCCTACATAATCTATTAAATCATCTGTGCTAGTCCAGTCATTAAAATCAAAAATGCCTGGCGCAAGATTAGTTTTTGCTGTATATAAAACACCAGTGCCGACTGCCGCTGGATTCTCTCTATAAACAATATCACCTGTCAAATAGGTAATTGTTTCATCAAAAGATCCTTTGAATTTTTTATTTTTTGCGTATTCCCATGTATACGTAATACCATTCTCTTCGCCATTTTTTATAAAGTAAATTCTTCCAGGATTTGACTGCGTTTGTGTGCCTTTGGCATGTACAAATAATCTATACAAATTATTATTTTTTGTAAAGTTTACGTCATTGCCTAATAAGAAATTACTTTGCTTTTCAGGTACAGTATATGAACCTATAGGGTCATATCTTCCTGGCGCTGATCTACTGTAAATATTGTACAATCCTTCATTAGTAAGTCCACTAGGAGTACCAGTTACGTCTGTTGGAATTTTGTAAACACCTTCCCATTCATTATTTGAACTACTAGGTATATTTGCAGTTCTAGGAATACCTAAAACGTTTCCTTCTTGATACATCCAATATTCAATATCAATTAATTCTTCTTCAGCAGACAATGAAATATTTGCTGGTGCTTCAAACACTAATAATTTACCTATGTCTCCTGGTGCATATCCCAAAGAAACTGATTGTATATCACCCATCACACGATCAACTTGGTAGGTTACGTCTGGATCTGACGGAGTGCCTATAAATTCAATTTGAGCATTTTGTCCGTATACGTTACCAACACTAAAATCACCAACAAGATTTTTTACAAAAATGGTTGCATCTAAAGAATTACGTTGATAGAATATAACCGATGCTGTTGCACCTGTGTTAACATCTCTTACAGTATCTCCAACCCTAGGTTCAAATGGTTCTCCGTTTACATCAAATGCAGTAAATTGGAAATTAATATATCCATCCCACAAATCGTAAACTTGTCTTGAAGTATTTGTAACTGCTGTTGTCAATCCTATAGTAGTCAGATCTAAAAAGTTGCCAGTTGTGTATTGAGGTAATTGATTTACATACACACTTACAGTATCTCCAGGAGATAATGTGTCTGATAACGTTTTTGGTGCTCTCATAACGTATAGGTTGCTAGAGAATGTATCATTACTACCCCCTGCACCTGGAAGACCTCTATACGTAAGTGTTCTTATTATGCTATTTTGGACATTCAAACTACTGATGTCAGTTGTTGCAGTATCTAAACTATTAAAGTAGTATCTACCGGTAGGAGTGCTATCACTAATAACATCATAGTAAACAATGCCTAAACCTTTATCTAAATTTTGAGTCAAATCTGTAGGAGTATATGACGGTGTGTCAATGTACCAAAATCCTCCCCAAACATCGTTTGTGTCTACAGTATCTATAGGTGCTTGTTTTATAAAAGATCCTATAAAGTCTCCGTCTGACCTAAAAATACTATCAGTAGTATTGAAAGATCCATTTACGTTGCTCATGTATAAAACTGCTTTTGCTCCTGATGATCCAACATAGTCAACAGTACCTGTAGCAGTTCCTGTTGATAATTGGTCTCCTACATTTGGGGTGTTCACAATCTCAGGTAAAAACAATACAACATCAACTTTCTTTTGTATGGTATGTTCTAAAGTTAAAAATGCGTCTGTTATAGGAGTATGATCGCCTCCAAATGGAGCTCTTGCTTCGAGTGCATTTAGATCTTGGTTTGCGTATGTCTTTGTATTCCAGGCAATTTTGATTTGATCATTAATACCACTACCTTCGTATTGTACTTTTGGAGCACGTATTAATATATGATCCGTTGCCACACCATTGAACGCATATTGATTTGATACCGTGTCAATTGAATAATTACCTACCAGAACAACAGGTATATTATAAGTACCAGTTGTTGCATTTTCTAGTCCTAGTTCAAATATGGTTTGAGTAACAGAATTAAAACTACTAAATTGAATGTTGTCTACAGCACCTGATATGTCAACTACTGCCCTCCATAACTGTCCGTCTTTTTGAACTATACTGCTTTTACTGTAATTTACAGTATCTACAAATGCTCCAGCATATTTTGTTTTAACATTACTTGCATTAGGAGAACCAATTACAGCATAAGCTCCATCAGGACTAATTGCAACACTTTTTCCAAATTTTTCGCCTGCATCTCCCCAACCACTTGGTTCTAATACTTGACTTAGTGTGTATGATAGTCTATTTGTAGGCCTAAAGTAAACATATACTTTACCATCTCCTTGGTCCGGGGCACCTATCATCAGTGTTGTATTTCTGTCATCGGACGAAATTGATGTTCCAAAATTTATTTCAGTGCCGCTTTCAAGATTTGCTATACGCATTTGTTCTGAGAAGTTATTCTTATTCTTTAATACTCCCCATTCTTTATTATCATTAAGTTCGTCAATCCAAATTAAATCTTCGCCTACAAGATTATTCTGTGCAATACTATTTGCTTCATCTACATTAAGGGCTCTTACTTGTAAAAATTCTGTCAAGCTACCTAGACATTTTTCAATATCATCTTCAATAGGAGCAGAAGTAGCAAGTGTTAGTATATTTCTTGAAATATCTAAAATTTTATAAAAGTCACTGAACGGATACTTATTTGTTACTACACCTTCAACAGTGCTGTCTTCAAATCCTTCTATTACATCATACACACTATGCATGCCAATTATTTGTCCTTTAGACAAGGTATTAGCATTTGTGTTCAAATGTATTTTAAATTGTGTTTCACCTTTTTCAATTTTTTCAACAGTGTATACTGAATCAACGTGTTTGTATACGTTCCAATTTTTATCTTCGTTACCTACCCATATATAACTATTTTTATCTATATCTGAAAAATTAAAATCTAATATATTATCATAATTAGTTACTATACCTCTAACGTCTTGTTGATTGACATAACCTGCATTTTTTGTGTAAGAGTCAAAGACATATTTGCCTGGAAAAGGTGAATGATCATAATCTTTTGATTTTTGATATACTTCAAATGGTCTAATTCTATATATTAAATCAGTTTCTTCACCAGTAATAGTATTAACAAGTTCGACAGGTTGTGGTGTTAATTTAAATTTAGATTCATCTAACTTAAAGATGACATCGTCAAATCCTTCACTTGCACCGTACTGGCCATCCTTGATTGCCCATTCTTCGTAAAATTCTAAACTGTCTTTGTCGTCACTTGCAAGTGCATCAAATAATTTAGTCAATGCATTTTTAGATCCTTTATCTTGGATCATACCTTGATAAAACTTATATTGACTTACATCGTCATTTACAATATTTTCTAAGTATTGACGTTTTTGATATCCTATTAAATGTTGAGCCAGGCGCTGTTGTTCAACATCAAAGTTATCTGAATCTAAATCATAAAAGTCTGCAAATTGATTTGTTTTATATTCAAAATTAGCAAATAATCCACCTTCGGGTTTTCCTGAAAGTATATTCCAGTCCTTGGCATCAAATATTTCAGTACCTGGTATCTTTACAGGAGCACTGTAATAAAATTCTTTGTTTTTAACAACAGTGCCAATGTCATAATCAGTGTAAGATTCCCAATCTCTTACATCTGCATCATCATATATAAAACCAGGAATATTTAAACTTCCATCCCATTCGGTGGTTCTATATCCTAAAACTTTTATACGTTCTTGTCTATAACCAGGTTGTTGATCAAAAATTACATCATTAAACACAGTATTGTTGTCAATAATCACCACATGCTCTTTTTGAACCAAAGGTAAACTTATATAGTAAACGCCATCTGCTGTGTTTTTTGGACGTAAAACAAACTCATTAGAATCTCTACCTAAACCTGTAAACTCCTCATTTAATTTTTGTCCATCTGCTTTGTATAATCCATATCCATAAAAGCCGTCAAATATGTTGTCTACCATAGTATATTCTGAATTAAATCTTATTTCTTGTGCAGAAGGACTTAAAGTAATGACGCTTCCTTCTGCCCATTTTTGTGTTGTCCAGAATAAAAATTCGTTGACTGCATGACGCCAATTAAGAACTGTTTTTTGCTGGCCTTCAAAATAATTAAATGTAAATCCTTGTGTTTCTAAATATGCACCATAACCTAATAAGAAATCAACAACATCCTGTATTTCAGTATACAATGTTCCGTATTCTATTTCATCAGTAAAAGCACTGTTAAATTGCTTTCTTATAAAAGCAGATCGTCCACCAATTAATGGTAACGCTGGTAACTTACTAAATTTAGAGTCATCAAAACTTTCAGTGCTTTGATGTTGTGTTTTAGTTCTATAGTAAGCACCTTGATACTGAACATTTTGTCCAGCAATATAAGTTTTACCGCTGTCCCATTCTACATAAGGTTCACTCACTCCACCTATGTTAATACTCGGATCAGTCTGACTTGGTACTGCTCTCAAATATTTGAATGTTGTAGAACTAGGACTGTATCCTTTTACAACATATCCATCTGTACGTCTTTCTACAATTACACCACTATAGTCTATAGTTTTTACAGGTGAACTTGTGTTTAGAAAGATCTTATAATTTTCGTCTGGTACAAATACGTTTCCTTCGTTTAAAGGAGTTCTGCTGTCTAATATTAATTTAAATTTTTCTTTGTCGGTATAACCAGCTAATTTAAATCCTAATTGATTATCTATTGTCCTTAAATTATTTTTATATTCATTATAATTTTTTGCAACGTCACTTGCCATATAAGAGGCTACGTAATTCACAAGACCGCTTGTAAAAGTTTGTGTATCTTCTTCAATTGTACTAGGAAAAACAATGTCATTTAATGTAATTCTTTTACTGGTTGGCTTATATACAATGCTACCTGCACTATTTCTAATTTGATTGATTCTATCAAAACCAGTACTAAACATCAAAGAAGGTTTATTTATTGTAAATGATTTAATTAACGAGAACGGATAATCAGAACTATTTCTCCAAGCACTTTCTACCGGAGCTCCGTCTCCAAATCTAAAACTAAAATCTATAGTATCTGGTTGAAAGTTTTTTACAATACCTGCATCTAATGGCGGTAATAGGTGACCTGCACTGTCAACTGGTATATAATTAAGCAGGCCAGGACGTTTATAATTATTAAGTATTTGATATTTTTTGTTTGGTTCTCTGACAATACCGTTTTGAATGTCAGTCCACATTAAAAGATTATCTCTTGTATAGGGTGCTGACCCGTATTGATCATCCCACCATTTAGGTTTAATTGTAAATCCTAAAATTTCCCAAGGATGTGTATGAGGCCTATCTGTGTCAAATAGTCGTATGTAAATTTGACGCCAAAAGCCAGGCATATCATTATTACTATCAAAATTTGAATTATTATAGTTAAACGTAAATCTATTGGTTCTTTCAAAGAAATTATGTAATGTATAATCTTGATTTATAAATTTTGTCCACTCAATAAATCCACTCAACATAGATCTGTTAATATCTTTGATGGCTAAACCTGTTGATCTAAATTCGCCAGGCATAAAATTATGTATATCGAACATATTTTTATCATAATTTACTTTTATATTATTGTAGATTCTTTTTTCTAATTCTAAAAGCAAATCATCTCTATAATCACCAAACGCTACAAATCTACTTCCGTCATGCCCTTGTATTATATTTTGCGCTGTTATATATGTGTCATCTAAATAGGCTTGTGGTTCATATTTTGGATACAGACCTAATTTTGTAGGTGTAGGTGGAATATAACTTCCGTTAGTTGTTTCGTATTCATAAATATCAATCCTATCATCAACTGCTTTGCTTGCAGTAATCACAGCAAACCCATCTTCATTAAAAGTATAATCTTTACCATACACCAATTGAACATCATTATTATAAACATAAATTGCTTTTTTGCTTGGTTGGGAAATATCAAACACTGCTGACAATGCAAAGAATTGTTCATCACTATCAATTACAATATGTTCTATCTTTTTAAATGCGCCTAATCCTGCCATATCACTAAAGTAGAATGCACCGGTTTTTTGTTTGTCAATGTTTATGCTTCTTAAAATTTCATCAACTCTATCTCTTACAGAACCTTGAAATTCTGTTTCTTCTGCTTTTTGTAAAAATACACGTTTGAAACGATTGTATTCTTTTCTTGCATAGTCAATACTTTTTATTATGTTTGAATCTTTATCTGTAATATGGTACAAACTTAAATTTAAAGGCGCACTATGCTGAAGGAATCTTCTACCTTTTTCAGACAACGAACTTATATCGCGTAAATTACTTACTCCTGGATATATGCCTTCAAAGTTGTCTAGATTTTCTACAATAGTTGCGACATGATCATTAACTTCGCCTAATGTAAATTCAAATAGATTTTCATTTTTTGGATTACGTTCAAGGTTAGTTGGTAGTTCATAATACCCATTTTCATTTTTTGTTTTTTGAGACTTTGTTTTTATAATAATCACATCGCCTAAAGTCAAGTCATTAACAAATGTTATGATTGCATTATTATTCACATCATTACTAATAGTAAAATCTTTATTTTCCATTTGTAACTTATTGTTAAGATACACTCTGGTCCATAAATCAACTAATAAGCCACTTTGGTCATATACATCTATTGCAAAATTTGTTTGAGTATTGTCAAAAACGTATTGTCTTATTACAGGTTGATCACTATATGTGTCAACTTTTTTCCACCCACTTACAACCTCATAATCACTTAGACTTGAAAACTTGTGCAAAAATCCTATATCTGTGTTAAGGCTAATTAATTCGTTTTCAATAGTGTATGTCATAGAACCTTGTTGGATATCATAAGTAAACACAATATCACCTACGTTATTGATACTCCTATAACTTAATGGGAATCCTAATTCAGTATCATTTGTACCTTGACCCATTTTATAACTGAAAATTTTGTTTCCGGTAAAATTAGTTGCTTCATATTTTATGCTATCTGAATAACTTGTTCCTGTATCATCAAAAATGTCAAATAACGGTTGTTGGTTTCTTTGTGTTTTTTCTTGTGTTAAACTCCAAGAACCATTTTGATAATAAAACATTTTGCCTTTGAATTCGTTACCATTCAAAACAAGTAATACTTCGTTTTCTTGAGGTATTCCATCTGTAACTTCTTTGAGTGTTATTTGATTTTGTACACCTCCACCTCTTGCAAATTTTATAATATCAACTTCAAAAATCCTACCCTTTACAAGTATATCTTTATCGGCGGTAAAAAGTATACGCATGCCTTTAACAATATCAATACCATCAATATTATAACCTATGCTACCTTCAATTGTGCTAAAGACATCTGTTGTAAAATTATCAACTAGATCTACATCTAATTTTGATTTTGTGCCAAAGTTGTGCAATTTAATATTAGGTTCGAACTCAATTATAGGACGCTTTGCTCTCTGTTCCTGATCAAGTTCTACAGGTTGATTATTTTGAACTGCACTTTGAGTGATTACATCTTTATGAAACCATCTATTATACCTTGACCACAAATTGCCGTCTTGTGATGCACGATTGATCACAATGTAATCTTTTTCTTTTGGAAAACCAATTGCTTTTCCGTAAGGCAACCTGTCAAAGCCGTTAGCATCAAATTCTACTTCTACGTCATCAGTAAACTCGGTAGGTACATTAAGCTCTGTCTCAGCAATGAGTTTAATTTTATCTCCTACTCCTTCTACATAAAACGCACCTTCTGCATACTTTGCAGGTTCAACTTCTCCTGTAAAATAAATTTTCATACCGTTTGATAGTTCAACGCCATTGCTTGCTTTATAGTTTTTCTTTCCGATAATTTCTTTTTCAACATCTATAAATGTTGCTTCTGTAATATCTTTTACAACAATTGTGCCGCTGGCTTGTAAATCGTTTGATGCAGTGTAATATAACACGTCTGGCGTATCTGTTCCAAGTTGGAGTGTGCTAACTCCTTTTTCTAAACCTTGTACATCAACTCCTTCTAGCACAATTATACTAGAACTATCTAAATCAAATCCTTCATCTAATGTTCTTTTTGTTTTAATAGTAAAAGGAAGATTAGGGGTGTCGATATCAAATCGATATGTTATACCTCTATAAAGTGTTATTGTCGGATTGTTAGTTAAACCGTCTGGTGAGAAAATATAAGTGTTATTGTCTACATTGTCGCCAATACGAACAGTATACGTGCTTTCAACTTCTATCGTATTTCCAGGTAAACCAAAACTTTGAGGTCCATTAGGCAACCAATAATATTCTCTAAAATTAGTGATTTTATCCCAATCAATATGCGGATCCCAGGCATAGTATTCTTGCTGGTTGAACACACTGTGATCCATAATGCCTTTGTTAAAATAATCTAACTGATTTACATAATCATTATAGTCTTTATAAAAAGTTATATTTCCTAAATTATCTTTGACTATTGATGCAGGTTCTAATTGATAATTTTCTCTAGATGGTGATACATCGTTAACATAATTATCACTAGCCGAAAATGCTTTTGCAGACTTTCTTCCTATGTAACCGTTTAATTTTTCTACTACTCCTGGTTGTATAAGTTGGTCAACAGTAGAGGATAAAAACTTTTTATTTGCCGGTGTTCTAAAATATTTAGGAAGATGATTTTCACTTTTTCTTTTAGAGCTTCCATCGCTATTTGGAAGTGGCTGTTCTGCTTGATCATTAGTGTAAGCCATTAGTAACTATATCCTCCGCCGCCTGATGAGCCGCCGCCTCCTGATGAGCCACCGCCTCCATTACTTGAACTAGATGAACTTGAAGTGCTTGAAGTTGAATTGTAAGTAGTAGTTGTGGCAGAACTTGTTGTTGTAGTGCTAGAACTACTTGTGCTTGTAATGCCAGTGTTAGTGCTTGCTACTGTAGTAGTGATTGCACCGTCTGCTTTTAGTCGTGACGCTGTAATATTATCAATTATAGATATGTCTGCTACTGTAGCTCCAGATATAAAAATTTCGTCTGATTCGGATTTTACTTCAAACAAACTACCAAATGCTTGGTTTTGTTGTTTCGGTACAACAACAAATGTAACAATGTTAGGTGCTAATTTTTGCATCACAAATGCACTTAACTCTGAGAAGTAAAATGTTTCACCAAATTCCCAATTATCTAAAGCAAAAAATTCATTCACTGCTGATATGACTTTTGATTTTACATCATTATCATTTATGACAATGTCCGGGTTTTTCACAATTTTAAAATTAGCTTGCAACTCTGCCTCTGCTTTATCACCAAATAATATTTTATACTTAACTGGATGATAAATTATTTCATCACTAAGCGATTTAATATTGTTTAAAGCTGTACCATAATTTAAAAATAATTGATCACTACTAGGAGATAACGGCTTAGTTGAGGTTGTGCCTTCAAGGTATTGTCTAAACGAATTATCATACGCCCTAGTCAACATGTAAGTGTCGATTACATTGCTTACACTTGGATCAATGCGTGTGCTTTCATCTGCCGCATGAACATAATGGAACTTAATTTTATCCCTACCAACTCTTGCTCTATAAATGTTACTAATATTTGTAGATCCAGTTGCTTTATCTAAGACTTCAAAAACATCTTCATCTGCAAAATAAAATATTTGTCCATCATCATAAGCAGATAACGCACCTAGCACACTTTTATTTTGAAAAGTTAAAATATTTAGGATACTGTTAGGCTTATAATACCATTCTTCGACACCATCTATACTAGTTATTTTTTCAGAAAATACAAATTTTTGTAATGGGTTATTTGTTTCGTTTACAATTTCATTAAACAATTCAGGATCATCAACTACACCGTCATCGTCTTCATCAAAGAAACTAACTTGAACTTTTTTGCTATTAACATATCCTTCAGTATCTCTAAAATCTTCTGTGATTTCCCAATCATAATCAACTGTAAATGGAGAAGTATTATTTGTTGGATCTTTTACATTAATGCTTAAAACACTTATCTTGTCTTTAATAATTTTTCCTGTTCTATTATTATATACTTTGTCACTATTGTCAAAATAGAATCTTACTTCTTGGTCGCTTTCAAATAGATATCTACCACCTCTATAAGTAATATTGTAAGTTTCTCCGTCTGTATTGAAAATTAAAAGCCAACTACTATCTAATTGTTGATTAGTATTGTCTCCTGTTTTACCAATACTAAATTCACTTGCACTATCAAGGTTTGTTGATGTAACGATTCGCCATTCGCCTATATTGACATCGAAACGTAATCCAAAGGTCCTAAATGCAAATATTTGTTCTATCAATTGTGTTGATACTGCACTTTGTAATAATCCAGCTATTCTCGGAATAACTTGTGCTAATTTGCTTCCTGCAGGAATAATGTCATTTATAGATACAGGGCCATCGCCTGTATCTGCATTTACAACTGTACCATCACCTGTAACACTTATTACTTTTACCCACTTGTATTCAACACTATTAGGATGATCAGCTGGGCCGTCCATAAGTCCATGTTCATTATTTTTCATGAAATGCTTACCTGTAGGAGGTATAAATTTAAGCAAGGTTCCTGGTTTGATAAGTTTCAATGTGCTTGCTGTAAATGTTCCTAATTGCGCTCTTACTCCTGAAGTATTTGTAAAGTATCCAGTATTTAAATTTGTATCTTTGGTACTACTATTCCATGTCAAGTTTAAATCGCCAACTAATGTTTTTGGAAATTTAGTAAGATAATAATTTTTTAGTTTTCTATCTTGTAATATTGGTTCAATTATATTAGCAATTACCCCTTCAATATCTGTCTTAGTTACAAAACTAAATCCTACTTTTGTATCAAGATATTCTCTTGTCAATATTCCGTCTTGTGCATATAAATTGGTTTTGCTATATCTTCCTGATGGATCAATTAAATCTAAATAACGACTTATTCCGCTTGCAGTCCTATTAACACTTTTTACTTTAATAATTTCTTGATTACTTGTCAATGGTGCAATCTGATAGTCTTCAGCAGTAACCATTCTATTTTGTGTATAGAAGTTTGCTGGTGCATTTCTTTTGATGCTTGCATTTGTTTCACTTACAGAAGAATTATCTACAGTATATTTCAAAACAAATACCATAGTCAATGTCTCAGGTTTTCCAGCCCTGCTTACATATGGTACATTTATACTAACTCCGCGCATATCATTAGGTTCAATAATCAAACGTTCATTTTTACTTGATCTATAGTAAACCTTAAAATTTCCTTGTGGTAGGTTTCCAAATGTACCATCAGAAAAAATTAAACTTATTCTGTTACTTGCCCTTGTCAATACGCTGTATATGTTTCTAATACTTTTACTTAGGCTATTGTAGATAACATTATTACCTTCTACTGCTTCTACTTTAGTCCATAGATCCTGCTCTAAACCAAATTCATCTACACTGTATAACCAAACGTCTGTATTGTTTACATCAGTTGCGTCTATGCTAACAACCTGATTAGTGCTAGGTGCGCCTACTGAAAAAGAACCGTTATCTAAAGTACCTTGTCTAAAATGAGCAAAATATCCAGTGTTTGAACTACTAGGACCTTTACCATCATTTCTATACAAAAATGCAAAGTTGTTGCCAGGAAATGGAGCTTCTTCTATAATTGATCCGTTATCAATGTCCGTGCTTACAATCTCAAATCTACTTGTGATTCCGCTAACTGTTTTGTTAAAGCCAAATGCAGGTACTGTGCTATTTGTGCTGTTTAATCTATATTGTTCTGTTGCAATGTTGTTAACTGTGTCCTTTTTGACAGGTCTACCAATGGTACCATTTACAGGAAGAGCGGAATTTAAAACTTTTGTAAATTGTTCTTGCCAATTAGAGTTGCTTGGATCATTCCAAACAATAGTTTGATTTTCTAAATTTAAATTATTTGAATCTCTGACAGATTCAGTAGTTGATACGCTTTCAATTTTCAACAATCCATTTGCGGCAATATTACGCTTTGGATTATAACTTAATGTACGTGCAAGACGTAACACACTTTCTCTACGTTCTGCTAATTCTAAAAAGTTTTCCCTAGCATTAAGGTCTGAACGGAAAGCAAAGTTTTGACCTAAAAATGCAATGAGATCGATTAGAGCAAGATATTCTGATGATTCAATATAATCATTAAAATCTTCTGGATAATTCTGGCGTAGATAATTTATCATTGTTCTACGCAAATTGTCAAAATCGTAAGATTTGAAGTCTGCATTTCTATAACTTTGATAGATGCGCTTCCAATCTTCTGCTACTAATAATCTATTTTGTCTGTCAGTTGCGGACATATTGCTTTCCTTTTTTATACAACAATATTTATTGTTTTTTGTAAAGTGCGTATATAATTTTACCCACTAAACAAACCGTTGTTTTGATCAAAAGTAAAACGCATTTGCTCAACAATGTTATATGGTAGGAACACAAGTTCTGCTTCTATTTGTATGCCATTTTCGTACTGATCAACTGTGACAGATCTTGCATTTACCCTAGGGTCATAATTTACAATTTCTGTAACATTTTCTACAATAATTTGTTTTAATCTTTCTGTCATAGGTTCATATAATATATCCCATATGATTGTACCAAAATCAGGATTACTTAAAAGTTCGCCTTGCCTAATATGAAAATGATTTATAATATCTTGTTTGATGATTTGAAAATCGTAAAGTTGAAATCCTGTTTGGTCAGGATCAACAGTTGAAAAACCTTTATAGGTTTTACTGCCAATTCCATAATCAGGTTTGGCACTCGATTTTACTTGGATATCTTGATATAAACGTTTTTCTTGTGTGCTCATGCTGTATTTACCTAGGTGTTAAGGTACTCATCTGTGAGTCCTGCATATGGATCATCATCATCAAATTCAGCTTCAAATGCCGCTGTTTCGGCATCAATTGCAGATTGTTCTTCAGCAGTTACCGGCACTGGTGTAGTATCAAATTTGTCTGCGCTGTATTTAGGCTTTACGATATCTTTTCCTGTTTTTGGATCTACTGCGATTCTTCTAGTTTCTGTATATGCAAATCCGTCTTCATCTACACCTTCTATTTCTACTGTTCTTGATGTTATTTGTCCGTCTGCATTTTTACTAACAGCTATCTGTTTAGGTTCAGTTGCTTCGGGAATAACTTTTCCGTCATTTCCTACAAGCACTGCTTTTCCGCCGCTTGTTATTGACTCTGTAGTAGTAGTGGTTGAAGTTGTAGTTGTTGTGGTTGTACCGTCTTCAGTAGTTGAAGTTGTGGTTGTAGATGCAGGCTGTGTTTGTCCATTTTCTGACAATGTTGCATTTGGTGTTTCTTCTGTGCTATCTGCCACAGGATCATCATCTACTATACTTTCTTCCTCTACCGGAGCACATTGCTTAAATGTATCATCTGGTGTTTTTTCTTTGTTTTTATCGTCGCTGTTTCCGTTAGCTGTGCCTTCTTTAATTTTTACAGGATCACTATCGCTTTTTTCTTGAATATGTTCTAAAGGATTTTTGTTTTCATGTCCTGTCCACGATCCTTTTTTAGGTACTCTTGTAGGCGCAGGTGCACTACCCGCTTTAGGTGCTACCGGGCCATTCATGTCAATACGTGTTGCTGTCTCTCTATGAGAAGCAGAATTGATGCTACTCATTCCCCCGCAGGTTAATTTGCCGTCAGCTCCTACTTTTACTTCCCAATTTGCCGCTGTTTCGGTCATCATTTGATTGCCTGCTTTGATATTAATATTTCGCCCTGCTTCAATATTGATGTCTCTATCTGCTTTGAAATTAAAGTCATTTTCTGTATGAATACTTACGCTGTCTTTTGCATAGATATCTATTTTACCATTAGCTGTCATTTCAATCCAACTATCACCACTTCCGTGTGCAATGTAAATTAAATCTTCAGAATTATGTAATAATATTTGATGACCTGTGCGTGTACGTATTCTAAAAAGTTCATTGAAAGGAATGGTAGGATCACCACCTTTGTCTAATGTAGTATATTCCATAGGCACAGCGTTTTCACCTCTAGCAGGCCCTTTTCTAAATAATGTAGGATCACCGTCATCCATAACAAGTGTTGTACCCATTAATCTAGAACTTTTTACATTTATCTGCTTGCCCTTTTCACCTGTTGGTACTGTAGGCTTTCCATCTCGTCTATCTAACGGTCCTGGCGAACTCCATCCAAAAACCATACTAGGCAGATCTCGTCTTGCACTAGATGTTGTTGTTCCTCTAACTACATCGTCTGCTAATCCTGCACGATCTAAAACTGCACATGCATCAGGATTACATGGCTTTAAATATTGGGTCGAATTGTTACCTATTGCTTCTTCTGTTTTTTTGTTGTATTCACCTACAGGTCTAGGTTTAGTTTGATCTTCTGAATTATAAGTTGTGCTTGCATTTCCTGGAACCATAAAGTTCATGTTTTGATCTTGTACGCAACCTATCCAATATCCTCTGCCTCTATTGCCTTCTGCAAATATCACTAAAACTTTTGTACCTATATCAGGCGGAACTGCCCAAAATCCGTAGCTTTTTTGTGTGTAGTCATAGCCTTCATTTTCGCTTGTAGCATTGAATGGTGTGACACCATAAAACGGACTTAAATAACTTACAGGAACAACTTCTCCTGTTGCATCTGATGTGTTACCTTCACTGTTTGTTTTTAATAATTCAACTTCTATTGATCCCATATATTCTGAATCAAGGTGATTTCTTACTATGGCAAGAAATGGTCCAGGACCTTCTACTTTTTTAGGTAGGTCTTTTACGTGAGGACTTCTTGTTGTAGTATTAGACATCAAAATTCTCCAACTGTGAAATTAAGTGCTTGCATTTTCTGTTTTTCCGCCTTCTGCATTTGTTTCAGTTGTTTCTAATTGCTTCTCTGGATCATCTGAACTGACTGCTCCTGTTTGTGCTGTTGGTGTTTGCTTAGTGTCACTATCTTGTTTAGGTCTTCTAATTGTTTGAAGATCTTGGGTAAATTGTCCGTTATTAAATTTATTATTCACAAATAAAACTTGATAAACTCCGCTAAACTGCCCTACAGCCGCAAATCCTCCACCTGGAAATTCCATATAACTTCCAGCATAATCTATTGGTGTCCTAAAATTAATATCGATATCAACTTCTCCATTTTGGTAATTCATTGTGCCGTCTGTTGTCATATTAAAAGTTGCAGGCGCGGCAGAATAATTTCCCATTCCACTATCTGCAATATAAAAAGGATCGCCCCAAATTGTAAAATCAATGCCTATTAAATCTGCAGGACTATTTACTAGTGCTTCATTAAAGTTTCTAGCAACAACACTTTCTGGATGGACCATAGGTCCTCCAGCATCTTTAGTGTTTCCTGCATTAGGTGAAGCGCCTACCGGATCTGCATTTACAGTATTAGTGTCTTCTTGGCTAGATCCTAAAACAGCAGGTTTATTTCCTGCGCTTTTGCTTGTACTAGCTGAGGTTTTTGCATCACCTGTTTTTTGTCCATAATCTCCGTTAATAGCAGTAAAGAAAGCCGCATTAAAATTGATGTCAAAATTTATTATGTCTGTATTTTGTCCTGTATAGATGTAATTATATTCTCTTGCAGATATGTTTTTTAATTGCTGAATGCCTTTGCTAGGTTCAGTTGAAGATCTAAATTTGCTGTGATGAACTTTATATGGTACAACCCTATAAACATTAATCCTAGCTGGTTTTCCTGTTTTATCTATATTTGAATCATCAGTAACTTGATATACATTTGTTTCTACTCTAAACCAATCTACCATACCATTGCTGTCGGGCTCAGCATCAACAATCTTTCTGCCATATTCACTTAATATAACAACTTCTTCAATAATATCCTCAATTTTTTTGCCTGAACTAACTGTCATTATTCTTGCATCTTCTGAAGGTTGTACTTTACATCTTGCAATTTTTCCTGGAGTATCTTCGTCTTCACAGTCACCTGCTTTGCCCATTGGTTTTTTGCCGGCATCTAATCTTGATTTTACAATAGGACTCATGCCTATTGCATTAATATTTTCTTCAGTGTCTGCGTATGTCCTGATTGTTTCACCTAGATCAGATCTTTTTACACTAATACCTAAATCACTTTCTAGTTTTTTTAATTCAGCTTCAAATTCTGCAGTGGTTTTTCCACCATTCAAAACACCATTTGCACTTTCATACAGTCTTTGTAATTCTTCTTCTGTAAATTCTCTAATTTGTAATTCATTAGGATTACCATTGCCGGCTGTAGTAGCACTGCCGCCTCCTTCTTCTTGCTTTGCAAAAGCGGCCGCTTCTTCTGCACTAGATTGTGAGGTAGGAAATAAGATAACGTATTGATCAGCTTTTGCTTTGTTTTTTGCTTTTACCTGTTCAAGTTCTTTGTTGTTAAGATTTGCAGTTAAACTTTGGAATCCCCATTGTAGCATTTCAGAAACAGTCCTACCATGAAATGTAGCGTCATTCCTTGTGGTTTGTGCTTGATCAGCTAGTGCAACTTCGTGGAATGGAATTGCCTCTACAGAATATTGGCTTCCTCCTTCAGTTACTTCAAATTCAACATTCACTAGTTTTAATGGAAATATTCTTCTTGCATTAGTCATGTTCATTTGACGTCCTGCACTATCAAATCCTTTAAAGTCAACACTTAAAACAAAAGGTGCTTCTATGTAGTTTTTATGTCCTGCACTTAATGCCGCTATTTGTAGAGCTTGTAAAAACAATCCCATACTGTATGGTTCTGTCACTTGAAATGATATGCTCACAGCATTTGTTTGTCTAGTTTTGGGATTAGGGGCAACAATAGTTTCTATTTCAACATTATCAATGAAATATTCAGTCTTGCCGTTTCTTTCAAAAACAGTTCTACTTCCGCGTAATGGACCACCTCCACTTCTAAGGATAGTTATTAACGGATCTCTATATCTATATGTCAAGTCAGGAAAATTTAATTCAAAGTTTGTAAGGCATCCTAGTGTAAAAACATAATTGTAAGTTGCAAAACTTTCAAGGATATTTCTTTTTCCAAAACCCCCTCCAAATTGAAATCCTTGGAAGCCTCCACCTATTGCACTTACTAAACTTCCTCCTCCCATTAACGGAGGCATTTTGTAATCTAAAACTTGGTTAAGGCCGCCATATGCTAAATCTAATTGTCCTAGTGCAGGACCAGTAATGCCGTTAACTGTTTTAGTCATATCAAGTGTGGCTCCTTTGACTTGATCTAAAGCACCTTCAACTGCACTTGCAACTCCGCCTACACTGATTTTACCAGATTCAGTAAATTTACTTGCAACTGTAGAGGCGGCATTTTCTGTTGCTTCTGCAATGTCTTTGCCTTTTGCTTTGAGCCTTGCACCTATATTCTGTGGTATTGGCATTTTATAATCCTAATAATCGTTTTAACGCAGGACCTTTTGGAACAAGTATTTCTGTTCCTGAAATAAAATCATAAATTGGATCTTTTAATTTTTCGATATTACGTTGTGAAAACACCCACCATAGATTTTTATCTCCGTACATATCAAATGCAAGTAGATCAGGTCTATATGTATACTGAGGTTCAATAGTATAAAGGACATCGTCAGGTTCTGCAGGAATAGGACGTATTTGTAATAAGTCTAAGTATTGGCCATTTACAACTTTTGTTTTGTAATAAGGGCTAGTAGAAGCATACATTAAATAAATCCTCCTCTACCCTTTGCATATCCGCCTTTTACAAATGTATCTAAACTAAATCCTTGTACTTCTCGTCTTGAGTATGTTGGTATAGCAACAACTGTTATTGTGCTTCTTGTAGGTGCATAAGTGTTCACACTTGGAACATAAATGTAATCAACATCTGGCGGTAAATCTACCGAAAAATTTGTTACCACAATAGGAACGTTTTTGAATACATAATCACCATAACCATTAATATTAACAATAGGTGGAGGAGTTCCTGCATTTTGTGTTTGGCCGTATGCCATTTTTGTAATAGTTCTTAGATAATGCACACAAGCTACCCAATATGCTCCTTCATCATCTCCTTCCACATAAAATTCGCCTGTAATTTGTAAATTGTCAGGTTGGCTGTTCTGGTAGATGGGAAATGGATAATTACTATGTGTAGGTTTTATCTGGCTGTATGAAGCACTATGGGCAAATATAATTGAAGGAGTATAAGGAAAGATCATTCCGTTAGTTTCGTTGAGCTTGCTTTGTAGCAACGGCTCTAAACTCATACCTGCAGGTATTGATAGTTTGACTCTCCAATCTTCGTCATCGTTTCTTGCCCAACTAGCACCGTTAAAGCCGCCACCAAATAGACTACTTAAACCGTTAACTGGAATGCCTTTGCCACGTAACATGCTCATTAGCCCAGATGCGCCATTTGAAAACACATCTTCAACAGTTTGTTTGAAGCCGTTTTGCACAACGCTCTGTCCAAAACTTAAATTACTACCAGCTAAATCACTCATCGCTTGCGATGGTGTTTTGCTATTTCTGCTTTGGCTTGCTTGTGTTGGATTTTGTGAACCAACAGGGACGTTTACTCCCTGGTTTACTCCACCTTTTGAAATGATTCCATCTTTAAATACTGTCGGCATATCTACTCCTATACATTATTTAGTTGACTTTTTAATGTACGTATATTATAATATGTTATAAATTTGGAGCAAAAATGAAAAGAGTAAACTATCTAAACAACAAAGATATACTTAAAGAAATACACAAATCAAAAAGCACATTCTGTAGCTATGTAGACACAAATTATCATCAATTTGATATAATTTTACCTGACATTGAAAAAATCAACATTAGAACAATAGCAGAAGCCAAAAGAAACAGAGCAAAAAGACTTCAACATGCCGATTTTGATGCTAGAAAAGCCGCAGGTGAAAAAATTAAACTTGCACAGTGTGAAATAGACTATAGAAAAATGGAAAAAACTGATTTAATTTTTAGAATAATGACGTTTGATCATATACCTGACGAACCTGGAAGGAAAAAAACACCAAAAACTGTTGCTGACAGAAAAGTAAAGTTAAATTTTCCGCCTTTCCAACACTATAAGTTTGATGACAACGACAATCTAGTGTGTGTAGGCAAATCACATTGGCAAGGTGGTATGGAAAACGGTTATTTTAGTTTAGACCATGGCAAAGCAACAAACAAACTTGCTATGATGTGGATGAAACTTTGTGATAGGTATGCTACTAGAGGAAATGTACGTGGATACACATACAATGACGAAATGCGCGGTCAAGCAATACTACAATTAGCACAAATAGGGTTACAGTTTGACGAATCTAAGTCACAAAACCCATTTGCATATTATACTGCGGCTGTAACAAACTCATTTGTACGTGTTATCAACATAGAAAAACGTAATCAGAACATTAGAGACGATATTTTAGAAATGAACGACATGAATCCTAGTTATACAAGACAAGCGGCCGGAGATTGGGACAATCAGATGAAAAGAGAGACAGCAAACCAAGAAAATGCAAAATAAACAGTTGACAACGCAGTGTTAAGAAACTATACTTATATAGACTATGAACTCGGAAGGTTATTAATTTGTTTAAAAAAGCGGCTGTCTTTACAGATATCCATTTTGGACTGAAAGGCAATTCAAAAATACACAATCAAGATTGTGAGAACTTTATTGACTGGTATATCGATCAGGCAAAAGAAAATAATTGTGAAACTGGTATCTTCTGTGGCGATTGGCACCACAACAGAAACAGTTTAAATCTAACAACAATGGATAGTACTATCCGTTGCATGGAAAAACTAGGTGAATCATTTGAAAAGTTTTACTTTTTTGATGGTAATCACGATTTGTACTACAAAGACAAACGTGATGTAAACTCAACTGCATTTGCAAAGCATATTCCAGGCATTACTTTTGTGGATTCTGTGTACGAAGAAGATGATGTGGCGCTTGTTCCTTGGCTTGTAGGTGAGGAATGGAAGAAAATCAACAAAATAAAATCCAAATATATGTTTGGACACTTCGAACTACCAAGTTTTTATATGAATGCTATGGTGCAGATGCCAGATCACGGCGAACTACGTGCTGAACACTTTGAACATCAAGAGTATGTGTTTAGCGGACACTTCCACAAGCGGCAAAAACAAGGCAAAATACACTACATTGGCAATGCTTTTCCACACAACTATGCAGATGCATGGGATGACGAGCGTGGAATGATGATACTTGACAAAGAAAATGGTGCAGAACCAGTGTACATCAACTGGCCAGACTGCCCTAAGTATAGAACTGTTAAGTTATCGCAACTAATTGACGAACAATCTACACTTATAAAACCTAATATGTATCTGCGTGTAAATTTGGACTTGCCAATATCATATGAAGAAGCAAGTTTTGTAAAAGAAACGTTTATTAACAACTATGGTTGCAGAGAAATTAGTCTTATTCCGCAGAAGCAACTAGAAGAAATCAACACAGAGCTTGACATCCAGCAATTTGAAAGTGTTGATCAAATCGTAGCAGGTGAAATTGCCGCTATTGACTCAGATAACTTCAATAAGAAAATGCTATTGGACATTTATAACGAACTATGATACAGATTAAAGACCTAACAGTAAAAAACTTTATGAGTGTGGGCAATCAGACCCAGGCTGTAAATTTTAATCGTGAGCAACTAACACTTGTGCTTGGAGAAAACCTAGATCAAGGCGGTGATGACAGTGGATCACGTAATGGTACTGGTAAAACTACAATAATTAATGCACTTTCTTATGCATTATACGGACAAGCACTTACAAATATCAAACGCAACAATTTGATAAACAAAACTAACAGCAAAGGCATGTTGGTTACACTACATTTTGAAAAGAATGGCGTAGATTATCGTATCGAACGCGGTCGTAGTCCTAATGTTCTTAAGTTTTTTATTGATGAACATGAACAAGAAATGACTGACGAGTCACAAGGCGACAGTCGTAAAACACAAGAATCAATTAATGACTTGTTAGACATGAGTCACGACATGTTCAAGCATATTGTTGCTCTAAATACATATACCGAGCCGTTTTTAAGTATGCGTACTAATGATCAACGTGCTATTATTGAGCAGTTACTTGGTATAACTATACTTTCTGAAAAAGCCGAAGCACTAAAAGAACAAACACGTATTACAAAAGACGCAATAACAGAAGAAACTGCAAAAATCAATGCAATACAAACAGCCAATAGTAAAATTGAAGGTACTATAGACAGTTTACGCAGTACGCAACGTGCATGGTTAGCTAAAAAACAGCAAGATTGTGATAAACTAACCAAAGCAATCGACGAATTAGAGCATTTAGACATTGAAGTTGAGCTAGAATCTCATGAAAAATTGCAAAATTGGAATGAACATAACAATGCTATTTTGGCTCTTAAAAAGGAACAAAGCACTCTCGAGCCTGCACTACAACGTGCCAATAAGTCTTTGTTAAAAGTCACTAAAGACATCGCAGAATTAGAAGATGCTGTGTGTTATACATGCGGACAGGCACTACACGAAGACAAAAAAGCTGAGATTGCTGAGAGAAAACAAAAAGAATTAGAAGATGCACAATCATATCTAGACGAAATAAGCGATAAACTACAAGGTATCTTCCACGACTTACAAGAAATTGGTGACATCAACGGACGTCCTACTACATTTTATGAAACTGCTAAGGAAGCATATGAGCATAGACAAAATGTTGACAGTTTAAAACAATCTCTAAAAGCAAAACAAGATGAAGTAGATCCATATCAATCGCAAATTGATGAATTAAACGCAACAGCAGTGCAAGAAATTGATTGGACTCCTGTAAACGACCTAACAACATTCAAAGAACATCAAGATTTCTTGTTTAAACTGCTGACAAACAAAGATAGTTTTATACGTAAGAAGATTATTGATCAAAACCTAGCATATCTAAACAACAGACTGACATATTATCTTGACAAACTTGGATTGCCGCATAGTGTTGTGTTCCAAAACGACCTTGCTGTTGAAATTACACAGCTAGGACAGGATTTAGACTTTGATAACTTGTCAAGAGGAGAACGTAATAGACTAATACTTGGTATGAGCTTTGCATTCCGTGATGTTTGGGAAAGCCTATATCAAAAAATTAATCTATTGTTTATTGATGAGCTTATCGATAGTGGTATGGACACGGCTGGTGTAGAAAATTCACTAGGTGTTCTTAAGAAAATGGGTAGAGAAGGAGACAAAAATGTGTATCTTATCTCGCACAAAGATGAATTAGTAGGAAGGGTCAATTATGTGATGCGAGTTATCAAAGAAAATGGCTTTACATCATATGAGAATGATATTGACATAGTAGAATGAAACTGAGAATTGGTACAAGAGGAAGTAAACTAGCACTTGCGTATGCAAGACAAGCATGTGATGCCTTGTCTTGTGAAACAGAAATTGTAGAAATACAAACACAAGGCGATATAGATACTGAAACTCCTATATATGAAATGGGAGGTAAAGGTGTATTTTGTAGTGCAATAGAAAAAGAACTGTTGGATGGTAACATTGATGTTGCTGTACATAGTCTTAAAGATATGCCAGGCTTAGAAACATCTGGCACACAAATTACAGCAATGCTTAAACGTAATAGTCCTCACGATGTCATACTTGGAAAAGTAGGTTATGGTTGTACAATTGGTACTAGCAGTCCTCGACGCACTGCACAATTAACAGATTTGTATAAAAATTTAGATATTAAAATTAAACCCATAAGAGGAAATATAGATACAAGAATTAAAAAACTTGACAACGGCGAATATGATGCTATAGTATTAGCTGAAGCTGGACTAAAAGCACTTGATATTACTAGAACAACTATCAAGATACCTATTATTCCGGCTGTAGGACAAGGTATTATAGCATTACAAACAAGATGCAATGATGAACAAACAATTGACATAGTAAAAAAGGCAAACGACAAGAAAACATATGCACAGGCAAAGATAGAAAGAGCATTACTGAAAGGATTAGGCGGAGATTGTCATACAAAACTAGCGGCACATGCTACTGGTTCTAATCCTATAACACTCAAGGCAATGTATTATGATTGAAGATGATGTACATGACGAACTTGTAAAGGCTTATTTGGAATATTTCAAAGCAAACGAAAATTTTGAACAGCGTGTAAGTTACAGAACACATCGTGCAAGCAGAAGATGGTTGCGTGAAATAAGAAAACTTTGTAAATTACGTGCTGAAGAAATACATGATAAGTTTCAAACCAAGATCGAGGCAAATAAAAAATAGGCTACGGTAAGTATGTTCATGCAATGGACGTACGAAGGTAAAGAAATAACTGAGATTCCTGACGGTGTGGAAGGATTTGTTTATCTTATCACCAATCTAACAAATAATAAAAAGTACGTAGGCAAAAAATTAGCTAAGTTTAAGACCACAAAGCCACCCCTTAAAGGCAAGAAAAACAAAAGACGTGGAACAAAAGAAAGTGACTGGAGAGACTATTGGGGATCTTCAGAGCATTTACTTCAGGACGTTGAAGAATTAGGCCCAGAAAACTTTACTAGAGAAATATTATATATGTGTCCAACCAGAGGCATTATGAGTTATCTAGAGGCAAAGGAACAGTTTGACCGTAGAGTATTAGAGACAGATGAGTATTATAACGGAATTATTAATGTAAGGGTCGGCGGTTCCAAAGTTCTTAAAGAACACTTAGGCAAATTAAGCA
>Ga0163109_10000078_pt1 | contig 76766 bp, 106 predicted proteins | sample CRUFie1St13metaG_FD_108704 | JGI IMG/M metagenome (GOLD analysis project Ga0163109, IMG submission 108704) | Marine microbial communities from the Costa Rica Dome - CRUD Field 142mm St13 metaG | ecosystem: Environmental > Aquatic > Marine > Oceanic > Photic zone | place: Costa Rica: the...
CTTGAGTCTACTCTTGCTGATCCTTTTGGTAACGGCGACAGCGACGGCGACGGTATGAACATTCCAGAGATCGACATTAAGGTCGATTCGACTGCGATTACCGCAACCACTCGCAAGATGAAGGCGAAGTGGAGCCCTGAGCTTGGTCAGGACTTGAATGCTTATCACAACCTTGATGCAGAGGTTGAGCTTACTCAGGTTCTTTCAGAGCAGATTGCTCTTGAAATCGACCAAGAGATCTTAAAGGATCTTATCACTCAGGCAAAGGCTGATACTCGTTATTGGTCGAGAGTTCCCGGTCGTTTCCTTAACGCATCTACGGGTGCAGCTTTAGGTGACGCTGGCGGCGACTTCACCGGTACTGTATCTGAGTGGTATGAGACACTTATTGAGACAATCAATGATGTTTCTGCTCAGATTCACCGTAAGACGCTCCGTGGCGGTGCTAACTTCTTGGTCTGTGGACCAGAGGTTGCAAACATCCTTGAGTTCACCAGTGGCTTCCGAGCTTCGGTAACTCACGATGACGATAGAGGTTCTGTCGGTGCGGTAAGAGAGGGTTCAATCAATAAGAAGTTTGACCTTTATGTTGATCCTTACTTCCCACGTCAGATTATTCTTGTCGGTCGTAAGGGTAGTTCATTCTTGGAGAGCGGTTTTGTTTACGCACCATATGTGCCACTTCAGACCACTCCTACCATTTTTGGACCAGAGGACTTCACCCCACGTAAGGGTGTTATGACTCGCTACGGCAAGAAGATGGTAAGACCAGATATGTACGGTCTTGTCGTTTGTCGTGACCTTGTGGACTCAACAGTACCACCAGCCGGATAATCCAAAAATAGTTGACTAGTTCAACATCTTATAAAGTAGCCCCGCTTAGATTTCGATCTTTGTCGGGGCTTTCTTTTATTTGTTAACTATTTATATTTACAGGAGGGGTGCATACTATGTCAAGACCCGATTTAAATCCAAAAAGCCAACAGAGCAAGATTGCTCTTCCCGAGACTGGCAACGCCGACAATGTAGATTCAGCAGATTACCCCCTTCCGTTGGGAGTGTATACGTCAGATTTTTGGGAAGACTATCAAATTAATTCTTTTAAAAGAGGTGCAGCAGATCAAGTTTCTTATGTTTATAAAAAGCTTGGCGGTGATGTGCTGGATTTAGAGATGACGGAGGCGCAAGTTTATGCAGCCTATGAAGAATCAGTATTAGAATATTCTTATTTAATTAATATCCACCAAGGCAAAAATGTTTTGTCAAATATCCTCGGTGCCTCAACAGGCAGTTTCGATGAGGATGGAGAAATGCTTAATCCCGGCGAAGACGGACGAGCTTCTAGCGATGTTGCTCCCGGCACAAATGTTAACTTAGCTTATCCTCGATTTGATTTTGCATACGCTCGACGTATGGCAGACGGTATCTCCGAAGAAGTAAATGTTGGCGGTGGTGTAAATGTATACTCTGCTTCTTTTGACATTGACGCAGGGACACAAGATTACGATTTACAAAGTATTTTAAAAAACAGTAACGAGTTTGGCGACGATCCCGATCACCCAGATTATATTAGAGCGGTTGGAGACAATAAAGTTATTATTAAAAAGATTTATTATAAAACACCGAATGCCAGTTGGTTTTATTATGGAGCAGGCGGCGCAAATGTTATTGGAAACTGGCAGACCTACGGAGGCTTTGCCAACGACTCGTATTATCACGTCGTTCCCGTGTGGGAAACAAAGTTAAAGATGATAGAGTACGAGAGTAAACTTTACAACAGAGTTTCGCATTATTCGTTCGAGATTAAAAATAATAAACTTAGACTGTTTCCGATCCCTAATAGAAATCACCCACCAAAGATGTGGATGGAGTTCTCTGTAGGTGCGGATAACTGGTCTCAAGAACCGCTAGCTGATGGCGAGGCAAAAAGAGACATTGGATTATTTGGTATTAATAATTTAAACACCCTACCCTTTTCAAATGTTCCTTTTGATAAAATTAATTCTATCGGCAAACAGTGGATTAGAAGATTTGCGCTTTCTCTATGTAAAGAGATGCTGGGACATGTTAGAAGTAAGTTTGGCTCTATTCCGATTCCCGGTAATGATGTTCAGCTAAACGGTGGTGATTTAATTTCTGCTGGCAAAGAAGAACAAGAAGCTTTGCGAACCGAACTAAAAGAAGTTTTAGATGAATTAACATATGGCAAGTTAATTGAAGGAGATGCTGATGCTCTCGAAAACTCGAATAGGGTGATGGCTCAAATCCCAATGCCCATATTCACAGGATGAGGAACTTAAATGTCTGATGATAATAAATGGGAACAGCCAGACGCTCCACCACCACCACTTTTTACAGGCAAGAAAGAGAGGGATCTGGTTAAGCAGGTGAACGATGAGCTTATCGAGCGTGTCATCGGTCAGACAGTTTTATATTACGCTATTTCTCAAGATAAAACAAACTATCATCCTTTATATGGCGAGGCTATACAAAAAACATTTTTGCCACCGATCAGGGTTCACGCCTTGGTTGAATATCAGGGCTCCGAAACAACGAGCACCAACTTTGGGTTGGACAAGAACAGAACAATAGCGGTCAATTTTCACAAAAGAAGGCTTACAGAGGATCAAGATCTTTATGTAAGAGTGGGCGATTTTGTACAGTACGGTCAAAACCTATATGAGATTGTAAAACTCAGCGAACCAAGAGAGATGTTTGGTCAGGTGAGTAATAAAGTAGAGATCGTGGCGACATGCACGCAGGCAAGAGAGGGGCTATTCGATGGCAAATAAGACAGAAGAAAAATTTACGAGCTTAACAATAAATCCTTGTGGTCTACAGACAATGGATGAAGCTATTTATAAATTCGTCAACGAAGATCTTAATATTTTTTGTACAACTAATAAGGGATGGAAAAAAGTTTCTTGTCTTTGGTCTACAGCCGAGCGAGCAAGACAATCAAAGGGCGCAAGAGAAGCAAGAGACTCATCGGGTCAGTTGATTTTACCGATCATGACAATTGAAAGAATTTCTGTTGTGAAAGATCCTGCTCGAAAAGGACCGTATTTTGCTAATGTTCCACCCACAGACAAAAGAGGTGGTTCTATTGTGATTGCAAAAAGAATCAATCAAGACAAAACAAAAAATTTCCAAAATGCACACTCTCTTAGAAAAAGAGGGCAAGTTAATTTTAAATTAGAAAAAAAGAATGACAAAGTTGTTTACCAGTATACAACGATTCCTCAGCCTACCTATGTTAACATTACTTACAAGGTTTCGATACGCACAGAATATCAGCAGCAGATGAATGAAATAATTCAACCTTTTATGGGTGTTGGAAAAAATATTAATTACCATTCTGTCTCTCACGAAGGTCACAAATTTGAGCTTTTTATTGGCTCTGACTTCACCCAGAGCAATAACTTGTCCGACATGGGTGAAGAAGAAAGAAAATTTCAAACCGATGTTGAGATAAAACTTATGGGCATGCTGATTGGCGATGGACCTAATCAAGAGACACCAAAAGTCGTTATCACAGAAAACGCTGTAGAGGTTAAAATTCCTAGAGAAAGAGTAATGACCGACGAAAAACCCGGAGAATGGGATAAATCTAAATTTAGGGGATAATTTAGTTCCTTTGGGGTTTTATCATACTATTTATTAGAGAAATGGGTTTCAGGGAATTGTTCTGTTTAGCTCATTGATTCATTAATCGAGAAATTAAGGAGAGATTTAAAAATGTCAGTAAAGAAATTTAGATTTGTTTCACCCGGTGTTTTTATCAATGAGATTGATAACTCCCAGCTTCCCGCAAGAGCGGCAGGCATTGGACCAGTAGTTATTGGTCGATCTGAAAGAGGACCGTCGATGAGACCAGTAACTATAACTTCATTCTCAGAGTTCGTGGAAATGTTTGGTAACCCAATTCCCGGTGGCGAAGGTGGAGATATTTGGAGAGATGGTAACAGAACGGCACCCACCTATGGTGCGTATGCTGCTCAGGCTTACCTTCGAAGCAGTTCGCCGCTTACCTTTATCAGACTCTTAGGACACGAGCACGAAGACGCAACCGCAGCCGGTGCTGCTGGTTGGGCGATGGCAGACGGCGCATATGGTCTGTTTGTCGGATCGATGGTTAACGCAGCCGATGATTCTGAGGGAGGTGTAGCAGAAGTTCCAGCCGTTCCCGCCACAGCTTCTATTTTGAGTGACGATATTTTACTTACAGCAGACGTTGCTGGCACAGCAGTAAACGGAAGAACCGTTACAGCTAGTGTTGTAGAAGAAGACCTTGGAGCCGGTAACCCTGCGACAGCCACTGTTACTATCGATGGCGATAGCAATATTACAATTGTCGTAAGAAACAATACAGATGCTGCGTCCGCTCCACCTTCCCCTGCTGCTCTTACAAAGACAGAGTTGGTGGACGCTATCAATGCGGCTCCCGGCATGTTTGCCGAGGCTTCATTAGCTGGCGCAGCCGGTGAACTTGCGCCTGCCGCACCTGCCGTTGTTCCTTTTGGTGGCGGTGCAGACGTTGTACCAGCAGTCGATGCAGTTGCAGACGGACCAGATGAGAATTTTGATATGCACCTTGCAGCAGTTGTTTACTCTGTTGATGGTGGTCTTGGTCTTTCTGGCAAGAATCTTGCAGGTGCCGATGTAAGTCAAAGCCTTGGCGAGTTTGTAAAGTGTCAGGGTACCGATGGTGAAGTTAAGATTTCTGTTGACAATAGCGACGGCGACCTTGTTAACTATAGTGTCAACTTTAACACAGGCTCCAAGAAATATATCAGAAAAGTCCTTAATACGAATCCAACACTCACAAACGAGAGTCACACTCGTCCAGAAGGCGTCGAGATGCACTTTTTGGGTGAGACATTTGATTCGTTTATTGCTGCCCAAGGTGACGATCTTCCGGGTGCTGACGACGGTGTAGCTATGCTAGTGAAACTTAACGGTGCTAGCGGCAAGCTTGATAAGGGTGATCACGCTCAAGGTGCTCAAGGACCAAAGTCAGGGTGGATTATCAGCCAACATAAGGGTTCTTTTGGAGATCACGAAGTTAATGCAGCAACAGGTCACTACAGGTCTGGTGTTACAAAGTTGTTTAGAATTGAAGGTCTAGATGATGGTGCATGGGCTAGTCAAAACCTGAAGGTTGAGATTTCAAACATTAAAGCTTCTGACGATGACTTTAATGCCTACGGTTCTTTTACCGTTACTCTTAGAAAAGCTGGCGACAGTGATCAAGCTCCACAGTATGTTGAGAGATACACTTCTGTAAACTTAAACCCAGCATCAACAGATTATATTGCAAGAAGAATTGGTGATATGCGATCTGAGTGGAGTTATTCAGAGGGTCGATACAGAATGCTGGGTCAGTATCCAAGCCTTTCACGGTTCATTCGTGTTGTTATGAATGAAGATGTGGACGCTGGTGTTGCAGATCCTGACTTGGTGCCGTTTGGTTTCATGGGACCACCAGCCCCTAGAACAGTTCAGATTAGTGTCGTAAAGGGTGGAGGTATTTCAGCTTCTGCAATCGCAGGTGCTGGTGATGGTACCCTTGGACAACATGCAATTGATAGTGCTGCTGCTGATCTTGTACATCCCGGTACAAACAGCTTCACTGCAAACCTTATTTTCCCATCTCAGGCATGCCGACAGGACTCGGAGCAGGGTAGATTATCATCGGGCGACTTGGCATCTTTTGGTGCATCAGCGAACGATGAGGGTGCAATTAGAGCAGATAAGTCTTTTGGCGAGCTTCTACATCCATACGGTGCTGGAATTTCCAACCATGACGGAGAGAGCTTGCAGGATGGCACGATGTTGACGAGATCAGCATTAAGGTGTGCAAGCACTTTTGATGTTACTTCAAACCTTGTTCAACTTGATGCCGGTGTGACTCAGGCTGTTATCAACGGTGCTGCTGGTGTCATTGAGCATGACTCTGCTGGTGCAGTTGCCGTAGTTCCTTGCTTTACGCTTGATGACTTGGTTATGAAGCCTGTAGCGTCGGGTGCCGGTGTAACAAAGCCAAGCAGACAGCACGTACAATGGAGACCGGGCGCACGCCGTGCAGGTGCTTCGATTTCAGTTCTCGGTGACACATTCACATTGGCAGACGGTGAGACAGACTGGACCAGCACAGACCCGAAGGATCTTAGAGATGCTGAGGCTTCTGCCGAGGCTTCAGGTGACTACAAGGATGTTCTTCAGCACGGGTTCGACTCTTTCTGCTTACCACTTGTCGGTGGTTGTGATGGTGTTGATATTACGCAAAAAGAACCATTCTCAGAAGCTGAATTGGCTGATGGGTCACCAGAAACAAGCTATGCTTATAACTCGGTAAAGCGTGCAATCGACACAATTCGAGACCCAGAGGTCGTCGAGTGTAACATTGCTGCCGTTCCGGGTGTTTGTAATGAGAGTTTGACAAATCACTTGCTGACAGTTTGTGAAGCAAGAGCAGACGCACTAGCGGTTATCGACATTAAAGGCGACTATCAGCCTAGTACCGATAATACATCGCCAGAAAGATTGCGCCTACCTAACGTCCGTGATGCTGTTAGAAGCATGAAGGACAGAAGACTTAATTCTTCTTACGGTTGTGCTTACTTCCCATGGGTTCAGATTAGAGATCAAATCAGTGATGCTGTTCTTTGGGCTCCACCATCGGTTGTAGCACTAGGTACAATGTCTAGTTCTCAGAAGAAGACTGAGGTTTGGTTTGCTCCTGCTGGTTTCAACAGAGGTGGACTAACCGAGGGTTCTGCGGGACTTCCAGTACCACAGGTTCGATATAGACTTACTTCGAAGGAGCGTGATTCTCTTTACGAAGCAAATATTAACCCGATTGCTACGTTCCCATCAGAGGGTATTGTAATTTTCGGTCAGAAGACTCTTCAGGTGACTCCATCTGCATTGGATAGAATTAATGTTCGACGCTTGATGATTTTCTTGAAGAAAGAAGTTTCTCGAATTGCTTCAACGATTCTGTTTGATCCAAACGTAGAGACAACGTGGCAGAGATTTACTGCCCAAGTTGAGCCATTCTTGGCTTCTGTTAAATCAAGATTTGGTCTAACGGAGTTCCGAGTAATTCTTGACGAGACAACGACAACTCCTGACCTTGTAGACAGAAACATTCTTTATGCAAAGATTATGTTGAAGCCTGCGAGAGCAATCGAGTTTATTGCACTTGATTTCGTAATCACACGTTCTGGTGCATCATTTGATGATTAAAAATAAATATGTGGGGGGGATTTAGTTTCCCCCCCACTATTTATATTAGTGAACGCTATTAAGCGACAACGAATTAACTTTTAAGAGAGGATATAAAAATGGGTTTTTGGTCAGATTCACAGCAAGTAGATCCAAAGAGAGCATATCGATGGGTATTAAGAGTAGGTACAATTCCAACCTACACATTAAAAAAGGTTACGAAGCCTTCGTTTACGGTTACCGAGACGGGACATAAGTATTTAAATCATACTTACTACTATCCCGGTAGAGTCGAATGGCAGACAGTTTCTTTTACTATTGCAGACCCTGTAAACCCGGACATGGCTATCAGTGTAGCTAACATTATCAAGAATTCTGGTTATTCACCCGCTCAAGCAGACGGCGACCTAAAGACAATGAGTAAGAAGAAAGCCGTAGGCGCATTGGGTAATAAGATTGACATTGTTCAACTTGACGCCGAAGGAGAAGCTATTGAAACTTGGACCCTCATTAATCCTTGGATTAAAGATGTTAAGTACGGTGAGCTAGACTATGAATCAGATGATATTACAAACATTGAAGTAGAAGTTCGGTACGACTGGGCAAGCTGCAAAACTAGAAACAATCCTTATTCTGGAGCCGGTGGAACCAATCAGGTTTGGACTGACGGGTCTGCCGGTGACGAAGCCCGAGATGTAGCAGATCTTAATACATCGGATACATAATAATAAGTTTAACAAAAGTAACAATTTTTGCTAAAATTAAAGAAAATCCCCGTTTATACTATTTATATGTAGACGGGGATTTTTTATTCTTAACAATACGAGGTAGATATGAGTCAAAGAAAAAACGAAGACAGGATTGGTTCTCCAAACCTAGATTCAAATGTTCCACCCACTCCTGAGACAATGGGCTTGCCGCCCGTACCTGAGCATTTAGCACAAAATCAGACTACAAACTCTTTAACATTCGTTGCCCCGACCGAATTTGTAGAGCTTCCGTCTGGTGGAAGGTTTTATCAAGAGGGTCACCCACTTTATAAGCAAGAAGTTATTGAAGTGAGGCACATGACGGCAAAAGAAGAAGATATTTTAACTTCTCAATCCCTGTTGAAAAAGGGAGTTGCTTTAGATAGATTTTTACAAAGCTTAATTGTAGACAAGCGCATTCGAACGGATGATCTTCTGGTGGGAGATAAAAACGCTGTCTTGATTAACGCAAGGGTAAACGGTTATGGAGAAGATTACAACACCAGTGTTACTTGTCCGAACTGTGGAACCAAGTCCAGATTTAATTTCGACCTAGAAAACAAGACTGTACAGACAGGTCGAGAACATCTGGAAGAACTAGAGGGTGTTCAAGTCAACGATACGACTGTTAACATTATTCTTCCCACAACGGGTTGGAATTTTGAATGTCGTCCAATGACAGGGGCAGACGAAAAGGCTTTACAGAAGTCTGTAGAAACTCGTCGTAAAAGAAAGCTTTCAGAAGATATGCTGACCCAGCAAATCACAATGTTTACTGTATCAATTTCTGGCGTAACTGATCGTGTGCAAATTATTCAAGCTGTTAATAGTTTGCCAGCACGAGACTCCCGGCATCTACGTCAGACATACCAGAAGCTAATGCCAAACCTTGATTTAACTCAATCGTTTGACTGTAGCGAATGTGGGCATGCTGGGGATATGGAGGTTCCGTTTACGACGGACTTTTTTTGGCCTAAGCAGTAACTATATGGAAGGCGTCTATGAGCAATTCTTTTTCTTAAAATATTATGGTGGTTGGAGCTTTATCGAGGCTTATAATCTCCCCGTTGGTTTGCGTAAGTGGTTTGTAAAAAGATTATCTGACCAAATGGAAAAAGAAAAAGAAGCTATGGAAAAAGCTAACCGAAAAGGCAGGAGATAATCTCCTTAAAAAATTAAAAAGGGGGGGTAGGCTGTTTTGTGTCTATTCTCCCTTTTTTATATTAACAAGACTATTTATATTAGAATTAACTTTGTTTGGAGGATACCAGATGAATCAGCATGACGGTGATTTACAACCAATTGAAATTGACCTTGACATTATGAACAAGGGAGAACTCAACGAAAGTTGGCTTTCTATGTTCGGAGGGGCAATTTCTGCAATTATGTCTAGAATGTTCGGAGGTGCTGCAATCCCAGTTAAGATTCGTGGCAATAAAGATCAGGTCAGGGATTTTGCTAAGACAATCGGTAGAGAAAAAAAATATATTAGAAGTGCTGCAAAATATGGTTTAAACGATCCTAAGACATATAAGGATAAGTTTAATCTTCGACAGTCAATTAAAAAGTTTGAGAGATCTACGGGGCTTAAATGGCCATTTAAAAACTAATATGTGAGGTGCGCTTTGAATGTCAGATGAACAAACAACGAAATCGCTGCAAGAGCAAGCCCGTCTTCTGAAAGAACAAGAAGAGTCTCTCAAAAGAATAGCAGATCTTTACAAAGAGCAGGGGTCACAAGCAGAGTCTGTTGCCGACGCCGTTGCTCATGCCGAGCGTGCAGAAAAAAATCAACTAAAGCATCTCACAACGAAAAGAGACCTAGCTCAAAAGAACCTAGAGATAATCGAGGAACAAATTGGTGCAGGTGCTTTACAAGGTGACGAGGCTGCTCAGGCTATCGAAGCTGCAAACAAAAAATTAGCTATTGAAGAAGATATTTTAAAAAATTTAGAAGATCAGATAGCAGCAGCTCAAAAACTTGCAGATGAATACCAGCGAGGCATAGATTCCGCTGAGAACTCAGGGGCAAGAATTGCAAGCACATTGTTTGGTGTCGATGAGGGCTGGAAAAACACTTGGTGGGGAAATCTAGCTAGCGGAGATTTTTCTGCTAAAATTAGTGCGATGGGTAAAGGTTTTAAAACCGCCATGGCACCTGCAAATGTTCTTGGTGGGCTAATGATGAAGGTGCAAGAGTCCACGTTTGTCGCCGCCCTCGCATTTGATAACGCATCATCACAACTAGCAGCAGCAACGGGTCAAGGTACTCGCTACAACGACATGATCATGAGCGTGGCAGAGGAAACCAGATCCTTTGGTGTGGGTATTCAAGGAGCAGCAGCAGCAATTCAAGGCTTAAATGAGAGCATGTCTGGCTTTTCTCAGGTGTCCTCAGAAACACAAACAGCTTTAGTAAAACAAGCCGCTACGCTTGAAAGACTCGGTGTGTCTGCTCAAACCACTGGTAAAATCACCGACCAGCTTACAAAGGGTATGGGTATGTCTGCCGAACAAGCGATGCAGACAAATAATGAATTAGCAAGGGCTGCTATGGGCATTGGTGTTCCTGTTGGAAAGATGGCTCAGGAGTTTGAAAACGCTATGCCAGCACTTGCTCACTACGGCAAAGAAGCACCAAAGATTTTCAAGAAAGTGATGGCTGCTGCCAAGGGGCTTGGTGTCGAGATGAACACCCTCTTGGGCTTTACCAGTCAGTTTGATACTTTTGAAGGTGCTGCAACCGCAGTAGGTAAATTAAATAATATTTTGGGTGGTGATCTTTTTAATTCTTATGAAATGATCAACGCTACAGAAGAAGAGCGAATTGAGTTGATGCTCAGGAACCTAGAGCTTTCTGGTAAGTCGTTTGACTCGATGGACAGATTCGAAAAGAAAGCCTTAGCAAACGCTGCCGGTATCACAGATATGGCAGAGGCAAACAAACTTTTCAGCGGTGGTTTATCAGCTTATCAAAAAGCTCAGGCAGATGTTGAAGCTAATGCCGTATCTCAAAAAGAATTAGAAAAAAGAACACAGGCTGCGGTATCGGTACAAGAAAAAATGAATCAGGTGTTCGAATCTTTTGCTATCTTAGTTCAGCCTATTGTCGAAGGATTACACAGTCTTTTTAATATTTTACTTAAAGTAAATGATATGACTGGTGGCATGCTGATGCCAATTCTTTTTGGTCTTGCGGGTGCATATTATGTTGTGGCGAAAGCAGCGGGTTTTAATGTAGCGGCAAAAAAAGCAGACATTGGTGCAACTTTAACCGAAACCGCTGTCACAAATGCAGATACTATTGCTAAGGGCGCACATGCCGGTGCTACCGCAGCAGATACCGCCGCCACCGCTGGTGATACAATAGCAACCAACGCAAACAATGTTTCTAAAAACATGGGAATTGTAGCAACTTTGAGACAGGCAGCAGTAACAGCCATGTCAACTGCTAGAACAATCTTTAGCACCATCGCAGAAAAAGCCGCAGCAGCAGCAAGATTTCTTTTAGCTAAGGCTTCTGCTTTTGCTGCTGTCGCAATGGGTAAACAAGCCGTCGCTCAAAGTGCTGTGACCGCAACAGCGGCACCTGCGGGTGGAATGCTCGCTGCTTTAGCTGCTGGAATGGCTGCGCTTGGAACACCACCAGCACTGCTTGGTATTCTCGCAATGGCGGCACTTGCTGCTGGTATTGGACTCGTTGTAATCGGCATAGCTCTTGCAGTTAAGTCGATTGTAGGTATGGTTCAGACTTTTGCAGAAATGCCAGAACTTATTGTGCCTGCCACAATAGCTTTATTTGGATTCTTGGCTGGATTAACTGCCGTCGTCTTGGGCGTCTCAGCACTTGCTCCTTTTGCCGCCGTCTTTATAGCAGCCGCTGCAAATATTAGTGCTGGTCTTATTGCGTTGAGCCCCGGACTACTTATATTTTCTGTTGCTTTGGCAACCTTCGGAGCTGCACTAAAATTAATTGGTGGTAGAGAAATTGCTACAATGCTTGGTTTATCTTTGGCGATCTTCCCGTTTGCCATAGCCATGAATCTCGCTTCCGGGCTTATTGCTTCCGCTGCCATTGTGATGGCTCCGGGCATGATGATGCTTGGTGTCGGCTTTATGATGCTTGGTGCAGGTCTAACAATCATGACACTTGCATTGCCAGCCATGGCATTATTAATTCCAATCTTGCCGATGTTTGCAGCAGCTTTATCAGCCTCGGCTGTACCTTTTGCTATTGGAGCAACATTGATTGGTGCAACTGCTGGATTGCTTGGTTTAGGGCTGGCACAGCTAGGATTAGGCTTACTTGTGGCTACGTTAGGAATCCCAGCGATGTTCTTACTAGCTTCTGCCCTACCTATTTTTGGAGCAGGATTAATTGCTGCCGCTCCTTCACTTGCACTGGGTGCAGCTTTGATTGCCCCTGTAGCCGGTGCTCTGGGTGCAGCATTTGCAATGCTGGGTGCTGGTGTCGCTTTAGCCACACTAGGAATACCGGGAATGTTTCTCTTAGCTGCCGCCTTGCCATTGTTTGCCTTGGGGCTTACTTATGCTGCACCAATGATGGTCGCAGCCGCTGTAGGTTTTGCACCCGCTGCTCTAATGCTGGGTCTCGGAATTGGCGCATTGGGTCTATCTCTTTTATTGTTCGATGAAGATACTTTAGAAATTATGACGGCAATGGTGATTGCCCTGCCGATCTTCGCTCTTGGCTTATTAGCGGGCTCAGCAATATTGGCGTTAGCTTCAATGGCTTTCTTGCTACCTGCCCTCGGTCTTGCTTTGGCATTGGGAGCTTTTGGTGTTGCTCTTAAACTTTTCGACGGTAAAACCCTAGAGATCATGACGGTGATGCCCTTGGCGTTGATACCTTTTTCAATTGGCTTATTGGCAGCGTCTTTTATTTTAAGCCTTGCCGCTGCTGCGTTTTTGACACCCGCTATTACTTTAGCCACCGCACTGGGTGCTTTTGGTCTTGCTCTGAAACTTTTTGGAGAAGAAGAAATTGCTGCAATGGGCTTCATAGCTTTAACTATTGTTCCGTTTGCTCTTGCGATGGGATTCGCAGGGAGGCTTCTTGCTTTTGCTGGTAAGTATACGGTCATCGGTGCAGCTTTTACAGCCGCAGCCCTTGCTATACTTGGACTAGGGGTAAGAGCGTTACCTAATAACTTTGCTGACATGCTTCTTGCAATCTCCATAGCACTTGTCCCGTTCGCTACAGCACTTGCTTATGCTGCCCTACCGATGTTTATTGGTGGTATTCTGTTTGGAATAGGAGCACTCTCCATTTCACCGGGCTTGACCACTCTAGGTGATGCATTCAGGACGCTACCAGAAAATATGGCGACCATGATGATGGGGCTGTCACAAGCGTTGGTGCCTTTTGCGACAGCAGTCAGAGAATCGGGTCTCAAAATGTTAATCGGAGGCGTACTCTTCGGTGCTGGTGCCTCGATACTTGCACCGGGTCTTATTACTCTTGGTGATGCATTTAAACAGCTTCCCGCAAACATGCCAGATCTTATGGGTCAGTTGGCTCCAATATTGGTGCCTTTTGCGACAGCAGTAGCTGAGTCTGCTACTCCGATGTTCTTTGGCGCACCGCTCTTCGCTGTCGGTGCAATGATACTTTATCCGGGCTTGGTTGCTTTGGGTCGAGGATTCAAAGAGTTGACAGACAACATGCCAGATCTTATGGCTCAGTTGACAGAGGTGATGCCGCCGTTTGCAAGTGCATTGTTAGGCTCAGGGTTTGCTTTTATTCTTGGTGCAATGATGTGGTCAACTGGTGCATTAATTTTAGCACCGGGAATGTATGCACTATCTGGTTCGTTCATGGAGTTCGCTTTAGCACTCGTAATGATCGCTCCACATATAGAAATGATGACGCCATTAGCGCACGCTCTTCAAGAAATGGGCAAAGCTATGTTGTCTTTTGGGTTGGATATTGTTAGTTTTGGATTAATGTCGATTGGGTTATTCCCAGTGTTTAAGATTGGACTGGGTATGATGATTAGTACCATTAAAGACTTATCAGCCGCACTAGAGACAGTTCCATTCGAGAAAACAAGAGCAATTGCAGATTTCCTTAACGGCTTGGTTTCGCTCACTGGATTAGAAAACATTGCAGACACAATGTTTACAGTCGCTCAGGGTGTGGGTGTAGTTTCTGATGCGCTGAGAGATTTGCCAGCAGAGCAGACGATTGCGATGAGTCAGCTTATGACTTCTGTTGCAGAGGCATCAGTTAAAGTCACGCCGGAAGGGGTTGAAAATGTTAAGAACTTGGTAGAGCAAGCATCAGTTTATGCTAGCGTGCAGGCTGAGTTTAAAGCACCATCAGTAGACGCTTTTGTTCAGGCGTTGAAACAGGTGAATTCGGACAATGCTTCTTCAGGTTCTGGTTCGGGATCTGGTAAAGATATTATCTTAGAGTTGAATGGTCGAGAGCTTGGAAAAGCTATTGATGTTCATTTAGAAGATAAACACAACCTCAGAACTAATTAAAAAAGCGGAGGATAAAAAATGGCAATGCCACCCCTTACACCGGGATCATATTATGATGGACCCGAAGCACAAATTGGAAGAGGGCAGACAGTTGAGTTTATGTCTGTTCTTACGGGAGAGATTATCTCATTCCCAGCTTTTATTACTGACTTTCAAGATAGTTACGAGTCTAATTGGAACACAGAAGATGTTTATGGTCGAATGGACCCTATTCAAACATTCAAGGGAACTACTAGAACAATTTCTATTGCGTGGGATTGCGTAGCTGCCGACGGCGCAGAGGCTGAAGCGAACATGGATAAGTGTACGAAGTTGTTTAGAATGTTGTACCCGTCTTACGAGGGCTCTACGATGCGTGGCGCACCAATTTTAAAACTAAAGTTTGTTAATTTAGTTAATAATGCTTCAGCGGGTGCTCACACGGCTGGCGTCAAAGAGTCGGGATTGGTTGGCTCCGTTGCTGGGTTCACATATTCACCAGATTTAGACTCTGGTTTTTTCGAGGGAGATAAGGGATATGCTGTGTACCCACAAACTCTTAATCTAGAGTGTACTTTTACGGTAATGCACACTCACGATCTGGGAGAAAATGCAGCCGGTGGCACAAGGTTTCCAGAGAACTGGCCTTATAACAAGAAACAGCCGGGACCAAAACCCCCTGCATCTAAAAACACCAAGGCTAAGCCAGAAAAAAGCGCACCTGTCGGCTCTGATGGTCGTAAGGCAGAAGAAGCAATAAAGAAGCAAGGAGGGTAGTTGGCAATGGCACGAAAAGATCAAGCAACGGTTGTAAACAGGGATGAGTTATACGATGAGGTTTTTCGCAAGAGAGGCGTGAAATTTATTAGACACTATCCAACGCCACAAATGAGAGAAATGTCTATCGATCTTACTTCTCAGGTAGAGCAAATCTCTCATGTTTGGTCTGTTGGTGATCGATTCTTTAAGCTGGCATTCAAGCACTATGGAGACCCTTCGCTTTGGTGGATTATTGCCAGATTCAATTCTAAGCCCACAGAATCTCACTTAGAGATAGGAGACATTGTTCAAATACCAGTTCCTTTAACCGATGCTTTGAGAATCATGAGGGCGTAAAATGTCTAAGAAAGAAGTCAATGATGAACAGAAAGCTCATGAGCGTAGACTCAATGAGCAGTGTTTTATGCTAGCCAACCTCGATGTGTTTCAGGGGTGGGGAGAGCCAACGGGCTACGGCACTATGCTAAAGCTCAAGGGCGGCGATCCAGTAAAGTTTATTACTAGATTGGTAGCTAGAAAAAACCTCCAAAACATCATGGATCTCAAACCGGTGGAGGTTTCAAAGCTTGTTCCTTACATAAAGATATTCAAAGTGTTCTATGAGACCGAAGATTCAAAAGGTGATGAGTACGAGATGATTTTTGAAAACTCATTACAGAATTCTACAGTAGATGCGATGCTAACAAATCGAAAAGGTCGTGGCACTGGCGTGGGCATTAAAAGTTTTGAATTTAATTTGCTGGGTGGTAATCCGGTCGAAGCAGATAGGATGGTTGAGGCTAAGCTAGTATTATATTTTCAATCGATGGACGATCTTTTAAAAAGTGTAGAATCAAAACCATCCGTAGGATCGGGCAAATCAAAGAAAGTTAAATATATTGATTTGATTTATCAAAATAAACAATTTAATAAAGCTCCGTGTACAGGGGACAGCACTTATAATAATAAATATTTTAGAATTAAAACAACAGTTGGGTGGTCAGCACCACCGGGGGCAGATGAAAGTACGAAAGCAGCCGCAAAAACTTTAGATCAGGCGTCTCAAACATTGTTTCTAACAATGACAAAACATGAGATTGCTTTTGATGAATATGGCACTGCAACTCTGACAATTGATTATATGGCAGCTCCTGAAGGTGTGATGGCAAACCCCAAAGCAGACATTTTATCTGATTTTGGAATGGCTCATGTTGGTGGCTTTCTTGGCTTGGGTGGTGACAATAAAACATTCTCAAGAGAGGCACTACAAAAGAAGCTTAATGCTGCTCGTCATTCAAAAAAGAATGCTTGCAAGGATGATAAAGAAGATCGTCAAGAAGACATTGATAAACTTGAAGACTTAATAGCAGAGGTTGATGCATCTAGATATGCAAAGTTTCTCGAAGGGCTAGAAGATTTAGGCGGGATTTATTTTATTGATGTTCCTCATGATCAGGTCGATGCCTACACAGATAGTTCTTTTTTTGGTCTTATCGGTGGTAATGTAGCTTCTAGACAAGAGCAAATTAAGCAGAGAGTTAAAAAGATGCGTGAAGCTAGGGACTCAAATCCATCGTGGGTAAAGGACGGAAAACGAGAGTCACCAAGAGGTCAGTTTGGCGACGTAGCAAAGGCAGCAAAAGAGCTAGCCAAAGATAGAAATGATAAGGATGCAAAAAAAGATGCTGTCAAGGAACTTTCAGAGGACACACAGACCAGTGAAGGTGGCACCGGGTTTTGGGGTTCTCTTGCAAATGCTCTACCCGGAGAAGATAGCTACCCACCCCATAATCATGTTAGAATTAATTATATTTTTCTGGGAACAATTCTTCACTTGGCTTTTACTGCTGCTGCAAAAGGCACATCCTTGAAAGAGATTAGAAATATTGTAGGTCCGTTTGACTATAGAGATCCTATCTCTGGCAGCAGAAAAAACATTTGTCTGGCAGACGTTCCAATCGCACTCAACATGTTCAAGATGTGGTTTTTTGAAAACTGCGTGATCCCACAAAGACAGTCTTGGGTACTCAAGGATTTTTTACAAAACCTTATAGCCTCACTAGTCCAGCCAGCCATGGGCGAAGATTGCTTTGGTGCCTGCGCTACCGGATTTAAGTCTAGGTTGAACTCTAGAATTCTTGAATTACCACTAACAGATAACAAAGAATGTAGAATTACTGGAACTAAAAGTGTCTCATCCTTCGGCGGCGGTGGTACGCAGTCAATGGAAGGTAAAAAGATAAAAGACTATCCATCTGGGGTCAACGCAACAGGATTAGAATCTGGGAGTTATTTATTTTTATATTCTTCGGGGGCATCGACTAATCTAGGACCACCAAAGTCTGGAACGAGAAAAGATCGTGATGCAAAAGAGGGAGTTTATCATTTCGTTATTGGTGCCGACAGAGGTTTGGTTAAAAAGATTAATTTCAGCAGAATGGATGCTCCGCACATTCAGGCGTCACGAATTGCTGGGCAAACTTCTGGTTATAGAAGAGAGGCTTATAACGCTGACGTTGATCTTGTAGGAAACTGCATGTTTGTTCCGGGCTCATTAGTTTTTATTGATCCCGGTGCGTTTACTTCAGGCGGGGATTCAGGAACTGAAGGATCGGCAGCAAACGTATTAGGTATCGGCGGGTATTATTTAGTCGTGAAAGCCGAAAACTTTATAGAAGCTGGAAAATTTGAAACAAAACTAACCTGCAAACACCAGTCTTTTGGCACTGGGTTCAAAGCAAAGATTGATCAATATTGCCAACCAGAGAAGAGAGGCAAGGAATCATGCCCCGATGCATGCAAAGAAGAAGAAGAAGAAGCACCAACGGCACCAACGAAAAAGCCGGAAGGTGAAAAACCAGCAGGTGTTGTATAATGAAAAATCAATTTCTTTTCGACAATGAAGACATTACATATCCAAAGGGCAGCAATAGATTGCGAGCTTATGGGTCTTTTTATTTTAGGGACATATACGACTGCTACATCTTTAGAGATGCCAAGGCAGATTTGTGGTATAATAAAGAGTTTCAGTTTTTTGGCAGAGTTAACGATCAAAAGCAAGTCGTTGTGGTGTCCGAGGCGGATCTGAGGCAGCTTCCGAACACCAAAGAGACAATCTTAGTATTGCCGCCGGTTGCTGAAGCGTTTAGGCAGATGAGTGAGTATATAAACAGGGCTGTTTTTAGGGGTGATATAGAAAAAAAGGGATCTTTACTGGCAGAGCTAAAGGCTAAGCGGGGTTTTAAGAGTGCTCACAAGTCGTACAAAGATTACAACTCAGCACTGTACGCAACATTTACAGGTGAGTTTATGAACTCGTCCAGAGATCGAAAGTTTCGAGATTTTGAATCTTTTATTGAAATATATCTTGACTTTTTTCTTAGAACTGGTAACTTTATTCCTTGGACTAGGGAGGGTTTTTTGTTATCAAAAAATTCATCACCGCTATACAGTGGAATGTGTATAGAGATTGACAAGGCAGATCATTCAGATGATAAATTAAAAGCAAAGTATGTTAATGACAAGAATTTTAATTTTTTCAAAAAGGTGGCTAATCGATATGGTTTTATACTTGACAAAAATGCACCATGGAGACTGATACCTGACTTGAATTCTAGAGGCATGATAAGGGCTATGAAGAAAACAGGCACAAGCCCAGAAAAGTTTTATGATGATTATTTCGTAAAGACTCATGAGTGGGAATTACAAAATTTTAAACATGTTCTGTGGGGATGGTATAATAGCTATGTTAGTGCAAACCCATATGTTCAAGTTATAGATCTTGACAGAGAATCGACAGAGCCAGAGTTAGAGAAAAGAGAAGCCTATACGGAAGAGCAGCTTTTTGCTCGATACTCTGATCACTACTTTATTAAGCTTTATATTTACATGAGGGCGATAGAGACAAACCAAGGATGGGAGCAGGGTACTTTTGATAGAGTCGTGCATCGAGCCCGAGAGATCTTGAGGTATCAGGGCTTGAAAAGAGCAATGCTCTATGTACACAAAAACATCGATCCCTGTAGCGAGAAGATGACCAGAGAACTTTTTGATCAAAAGTCCTTGACAAGAAAAGCATTGAATGCTATATTATTGGAAGGAAATAAAAAATACCAAAACCCTTTCAGTTATTACTAGGCGATAAATGATTTTTCAAACTTTAGATGACAAGAGACATTGTGCGGGATATTATGCAGATGGAAAGCTTCACTATGATGCTGTGCCTTCGGCAGAAAATCTTACCGGGACTTGGGGATTTAACCCTCATATTCTTAGCGGCGTTCGATACGCTCAAGTGTATGCAAATGGCAAGAGTTTAGATCAGGTATGTCCAGATTCCGCAAAGAAAGATTGGCAGCAAGCATCAGCAAAGATGAAGGCGTTTTTGCGATCTTTTCAGGAGAGCGGCGTGTCTCTCGCAGAGCATTGTTTCTACGACTTGGTGCCTGAGCGTCCACTGATGGATTATTGCGAGGTTAAAAATATAATTTGTCAGCATGTTTTTGACAACTACGAAAAGCCTAAGAATTATAATTTTTTATCTGAGGTGGGTAAGGTAATTTCGCAGATTGAAAGACGACCGTTGAACATAAATTTAGATAATGTTTCAAAAGATCTTTCTAAGCCCTCCGTTTTAAACTACTGGAAAAAAGTTAGAGGCACAGAACAGACGATTAAGTATAACTTGTTTGGCACAAAAACTGGTCGCCTATCCACCTTCAAGAACAGCTTTCCGATTCACACTCTCGGACGAGAGGCAAGAAGAACTATCGAACCTACAAACGATTTTCTCGTAGAGCTAGATTTTAATGCTGCCGAGCTTCGAACACTTCTCGCACTGTCAGAACAGCCCCAACCAGCCGGAGATATTCACGAGTGGAACATTAAAAACATTTTTAAAGGACCACACACTAGAGAAGAAGCAAAGAAAAAGATTTTTGCTTGGCTATACAACCCGAAAAGAAAAAATGCGGCACTAGAGAGCATCTACAATCGTGAGGATGTGGCACAAAGGTACTTCAACGGGAGTCAAGTGAACACTGTTTTTCACAGGACGATTCCAGCAGACCACAAGCACGCATTAAACTATATTATTCAGAGCACAACCAGTGATTTGTTATTAGATCGCCTTGTAGCTGTCAGTAAAATGATCGAAGACAAAAAATCTTTTGTGGCTTTTTGTATTCATGACAATTTAGTTCTTGACATGAAGGCAGATGAGTGTTATATTGTACCTGAACTTGCAAACTTGTTCTCTAAAACCTTGCTGGGCGAGTATAAAGTGAACATGCGAGTTGGAAAGAATTTTGGAGAAATGAAGGAGATTGATTTATGGACGCAGTAATAGGATTAGGCTCAGCAGGGTGCGCTATTGCCGATTGTTTTTCTCAGTATCCGCAGTACGAGATCTATAAGATTGATACGGAGATTGAAGCTGGAAAAAATAATTTTGCTATGCCTCATCAAATCTCATCGGAGTTGTACGAGAGAGAATGCCCAGACATGACTAAGTTTTTTAAAAACTTTGACGAGAACACGAATGTTACCTTTGTTATGTCTGGTGGCGGGAAGATTGCAGGTGCATCTTTAAGAGTTCTTGAGGCTATTAAAAACTGTAATATAAACATTCTCTATATCACGCCAGATATTTCTCTGATGGGTGGTCGAAAATATATTTTAAACAGGATCTCTTTTCATGTGTTGCAAGAATATGCTCGTTCGGGATTGTTTGAAAAAATATCCTTGATATATAATCCTGCAATAGAGAGCATTATCGGTGATGTTCCGGTGAAGGGTTACTACGATAATCTTAATGAGGTGCTGGCTAGCACTGTTCACATGGTAAATGTGTTTTCAAATACAGAGCCGGTGTTCGACAACGTGGGTGAAACAGAAGAACATCATCGCATTTGTTCGTATGGAATTATTAATCCAGAAACTGGTGAAGAAAATTTACTTTTTCCTCTTGACAACGTGAGAGAAAAGGTGTATTATATAGGCATATCAAAAAATGCATTGAGCGACGGCTCTTATTTCAAAGAGTTGAAGAGCAGCATGCGAAAGAAAGCGGAGGATGAAGATGTAAAGATTTCATTTCAAATCAATGAAACGAAGTATGATGAAAATTATGCATATTATATTGCATACGCAGATGAAACACAAAGTGAAAAAAACTTAAAAAACTTCTTGACAAAACCTAAAGATTAGGTTATATTATAGACTCAATAAAATGAAAGAAAGATTATGTTTGAAGTAAATGGAAAAAAAAGAGAAGTCGGGGAATACTTTAGCGAGCGCAAGCACAAGCCAAAGAAAGATGTTCGAGGCAAAGTGGATCGTGCTCAATGGGAGGTGATAAAAGAGTTCGCTTTGTTTCAGGGCTGTCCACAAACTGCGGTTGAGGATGCTCTGGTGCAATTTGCGGCAGATCACGCTTACATCCATGCCAAGCGTGTAATGCAAACAGGAGAATTTAGGCACTGGAAAGAACTTAAAGAGCGAAAGCAATCAACCCGTCGCCCAAGCGACAACACAGAAAGTCAATAAACAACAGGAGAAAAAATGACTACTATTGATACTACAACCACAACTGTAACAGCACACAACGCTACCTTCACGAAGAAGAGTGGAGAAAGTCGGACGATGAACTTCGTCAAGATTAATCAGCTTCCAGAATCATTTGTAAATACTCAAATCTCTGGCACTGGCACTGCTCGAACCTTGGCTGAGGGACAGGAATTGGTTTGGGATCTTGACAATAACGGTTTCCGAATTTTTAATTGGAATACTGTCGTTGGCGAAGTCACATCAAATGAAGTTTCTTTTGAAACTTCATTTAACAACACCACAAACACTGTGGTACAATAACTAAAGAAGATGCTTGGGATATTTGCCAAGCATACTTTAGGGTAATTAACCCAAAACTTAACTATAGGAGAAAAAAACATGGGTATTGATCTAAAAAAGATGCGAGATAAGTTGAACCGACTTCAAAACGGTGGACGTGGAGGTAATCGAAAGAGTAACTTCTGGCGTCCGAGCGATGGGGAACAAACAATTCGTATTGTTCCTACCGCAGACGGAGATCCCTTTAAGGAATATTGGTTTCATTATAACTTGGGGCAGAACGCTGGGTTTCTTTCACCAAAGAGGAACTTCGGGGAAGAAGATCCGTTGAATGATTTCGTTCGTTCCCTATATAACGAGGGTACGGAAGAGAGCATTAAGATGGCAAAGTCCCTGTCCGCACGCCAGCGATTTTTCGCACCAGTGATTGTTCGTGGTGAAGAAAACCAAGGTGTCCGTGTCTGGGGTTTCGGTAAGACTGTTTATGAGCAGCTTTTGAACTTGGTGCTCAATCCAGAGTATGGAGACATTACCGATCCACAGGAGGGTACTGACCTAACCCTTCAATACGGTAAGCCTGCTGGGGCAGCATTCCCAGTGACTCGCCTGACTCCACACCGCCGAGCTTCTGCAATCTGTCCAGACATTTCACCAGAGGAATGTGCAGAACTGCTGGAGACCGTACCAGACTTTGACTCTCTCTTCGAGCGAAAGTCGCCAGATCAGGTACAAACGATGCTTGACGAATATCTGGCTTCAGACAACGCCGAAGAGGTCTCTTCCGAGACCACAAAGTATGGTGGCGATACTTCAGCCACTTCTACTAATTCTGTAGAGGCTGCGTTTAATGAACTTCTAAGTTAAGTTCTTCCACCCACAGGGAGGCACAGGGTTATCAGGTGCCTCACTTTTTTATATTTTATAAGGTGGTGTAATGGCGAAAAATAATAAAAGCGCAGGCAAAATGTCTATTGCCGATATGCGTAGGATGATTAATAAGAAACATGGTCAAAATGTAGCTTACAGCCTTGCCGAAGAAAACCCAACAGACGTTACAGATTTCATTCCCACCGGATCAAGGTGGCTAGATTCTATTATCTGTAGGGGTAAATTGGGTGGTATTCCTGTAGGCAAGGTTAGTGAGATCGCTGGCTTGGAGGCAACAGGCAAGTCTTACATGGCAGCGCAGATTGCAGCGAACGCACAGAAGATGGGAATCGACGTTGTTTACTTTGATGCAGAATCAGCAATTTCTTCAGAGTTTCTGACAGCGGCTGGTTGCAACGCAGAAGATATTTTATATGTTCAGGCTAGCTCAGTGGAATTTGTGTTGGAGACAATTGAAGATATTCTTTCGCAAGCAGAAAACAGAGTTCTTTTTGTATGGGATAGTTTAGCACTCACACCCAGCGAGACAGATATTGCGGGTGACTTTAACCCACTTTCATCGATGGCGGTTAAGCCACGAATCTTATCAAAGGGAATGTCTAAACTGGTTCAGCCTATTGCTAATGCAGGGGCAACACTCCTAGTGTTAAATCAGTTGAAGACAAACATTACAAGCAATGTAGCTGAGGCAATGACAACTCCATACTTCACGCCGGGAGGCAAGGCAATGCACTATACTTATAGTTTACGTGTCTGGCTAACTGGTCGTAAGGCTAAGGCTTCGTTCATCATGGATGATCGTGGTTTTCGAATTGGCTCAGAGGTAAAGGTCAAGCTAGAGAAATCTCGTTTTGGCACTGCTGGTCGTCAGTGCGCCTTTAAGATTCTATGGGGTGGAGAAGTCGGAATCCAAGACGAAGAGAGTTGGTTCGAAGCGGTTAAAAGCTCAACGCACCTAACATCTGCTGGTTCATGGTACACTCTAACACATGAAGACGGAACAACTGAAAAGTTTCAGCCTGCTAAGTGGATGGATAAAATGTCTTCAGAGAAATTTAGAAATAGGATTCTTCAACTTATGGACGAAGAGGTTGTTTTAAAATTTGATCAGCGTCAGGGCGATGCTTTGACATATTATGATATTGATGGCGATGTAGAAAGTGAGCCCGAAGTTTCAGATAAATAAATTTTATGCTTGACAACTAGCCTTTAGTTGTGTATATTGTATATACATAGCTAAAGGCTTTATTTTTAAACAAGACCGTGGAGATCGGATATGACGAGCAAGGGCGACAAAAAGAGAGTGTTGGTTATTGACGCACTGAATATGTATTTCAGGGCTTATATAGTTGATCCATCTTTGTCTACAAATGGACAGCCAATCGGAGGTATGAAAGGTTTTTTAAAAATCCTTCAGAAGCTATGCAGAGATACAGACCCAGATCAGGTTGTTATCTGTTGGGACGGGGCAGGCGGCTCATCTCGTAGAAAGAGTACGGTTAAGGAGTATAAGGCAGGTAGAAAACCTATTCGACTAAACCGCAGCATTCGAAACTTATCGGAGAGCGAAGAGGTAGAAAATAAAATTTGGCAGCAAACACGATTGTTCGAGTATTTAAATTGCATGCCGATCATTCAACTCATGATAGATAATGTGGAAGCAGATGATATTATCTCTGCCGTAGTCCAACACCACACTCTCAAAGACTGTCAAAAGGTAATCGTATCTAGTGACAAAGATTTCTTTCAGTTGTGTGATGACACGACAATTCTTTTTAGACCGGTTCAGAAAGAGGTCTTAAATAAAATTAATATTATAGAAAAACACGGCATCCATCCTTTGAATTTTGCTCTTGCTCGGGCGATTGCTGGCGACAAGTCTGACAACTTGCCGGGAGTGCAAGGTGTAGGTCTGCCAACCGTGGCGAAAAGAATCCCTTTTCTATCTGATGAACGATCTGTGACAATTGATGAGGTCATAGAACACTGCAAGACAATGAGTGAAGAGACTGGACTGAAAGTTTTTTCAAATATAGTTGAACAAGAAGACATAGTTAGGTTAAACTATAAAATGATGCAGCTTTATATGCCCTCAATCCCGGTACAAGGAAATCAGAAGATAGACAGTGCTTTGACTAGCTTTGAATATCACCTCAATAAGACAGAAGTACACAAAATGATGGTGTTCGATGGTTTCGGTGAGTGGAATTGGAGCGATCTGTTTCAAAAGCTAAAGAGAATTTCAGTAGAAAATAAATAGGAGATACAACATGACACCACCAGAAACTAGTTTTGCCAAATATGGCACAAGCTTTCAAGAAAATTTAGTTCATCTTATTTTTGAAGATCGAGCTTTCTCTGATCAGATTAGGGAAGTCTTGGACGTAGAATTTCTAGAAGTAAAATATCTTCGTCTGTTTCTGGACAGGATGTTTACACACAGGGACAAGTATGGGGTTCACCCTTCAAGAGATGCAATGACTACCATGCTCAGGACCGAGCTTGACGGAGAAAACGAAGTCGTTGTGAAGCAGACAAGGGAGTTCTACGCCAGAATTTTATCGGCAAAATCTAAAGTCAACGATGAGGAATATATTAAAAGTGTTTCTCTAGACTTTTGCAGAAAACAAAAATTAAAAGAAGCACTTCTTGAGTCAGCAGATCTTATTAATCGAGTTAGTGCAACGTCATACGATGAGGTCAGAAAAAAGATTGACTGTGCGCTCAAGCTGGGCAGTGAAAATAATTTTGGATATGATTACTTGGCAGACTTTGAAAAGCGGTTCGAGCTAAAGTGCAGAAACCCTATTTCTACTGGCTGGAAAAAGATTGACTCCATCACTCAAGGTGGCTTGGGGATCGGAGAGCTAGGTGTTGTTATCGCTCCTACTGGCGTTGGTAAATCTATGGTACTTGTTCATTTGGGAGCGGAAGCTCTAAAGGCTGGTAAGACTGTAGTTCACTACACGCTAGAACTCGGAGATACAGTAGTCGCATCTAGATATGATAGCTGTATCACTGGCATCGGCTTGTCTGATCTTTTTACACACAAGGATGATATTTATGATCAAGTTAAAGATGTAACAGGTCGGCTAATCGTAAAAGAGTATCCTACAAAAACAGCCACAACAGCCACTTTGACTAACCACTTGGAAAAATTGATAGCCAGAGGAATTAAGCCTGATATGGTGTTGGTAGATTATGGTGATCTTCTTCGACCAATCGACAAAAGAAAAGAAAAAAGAAACGAGCTTGAGTCTATTTATGAAGAGATGCGAGCCATGGCACAGACTTACGAGTGTCCGGTCTGGACAGCATCTCAAACGAACAGGACAGGGTTAAATGCTGAGGTCATTACAATGGAATCTATTTCAGAGGCTTTTAATAAGTGCTTTGTGTCTGATTTCATCTGCACCATTTCCCGCACAATCGAAGACAAAAACACAAATGAGGGTCGAATGTTCGTAGCCAAGAACAGAAACGGACCAGATGGCATTGTGTTTCCTATTTTTATGGAGACTAGAAATGTTAATATCAAGGTGCTAGATCAATCTTCGGAGACACCTGCGTCGTTGGCGGCGAATGCCGCAAAAAGGCAAGCCGAAAGTTTAAAAGAAAAATATAAAAATTTCCGTACAGGGAGAAAGGATTTAAAAGGGGAGACAGATGTTCAATAGAGAAGAGGTTTATAATTCCACACTGGAATACTTTGGTGGAGATGAGTTAGCTACAAATGTCTGGATGACAAAGTATGCTTTGAAAGATAAAGAGGGGCAGTTTCAAGAAAAGACGCCTGCCGACATGCACAAGAGGCTTGCCTCTGAGTTTGCAAGGGTCGAGAAGTTTCATAATTCTGGTCACGAGTTGTCAGAGGAACAAATTTATAATTACCTGAAGGACTTTAAATATATTGTTCCGCAGGGTTCGCCAATGATGGGGATCGGAAACAATTATGTAAACGTGTCACTTTCTAACTGTGTGGTAGTGGCATCACCAGAAGATAATATTTCTTCTATTATTGATTCAGGAAAAGAGTTAGCAAATTTATTTAAGAGGCGTTGTGGAGTGGGCTTAGATATTTCTAACCTGCGACCAGACGGGGCGAGTGTTAATAATTCTGCTGGAACTACGACAGGTGCGTGGTCCTTTGCAGATTTTTATTCTTATGTCTGTCGAATGATCGGGCAGAACGGTCGCCGGGGTGCTCTAATGATTACCATGGATGTTCGCCACCCAGACATTGAGCAGTTTGTCACCATGAAGCATGACTTGACGAAGGTCACAGGTGCAAATGTCTCTATCAAAATGAGCGATGATTTCATGGAAGCTGTTCGAGACAATCGAACTTTCACTTTGCAATTCCCAATCGGCTCCGACGCTCCGACACACACGAAAGAAATTGATGCATCTGCCCTGTGGGATACAATCGTAGAGTCTGCGACTAAGACAGCCGAACCCGGATTGCTGATGTGGGGTAATATTGAAAAGACCCTACCGGCAGAATGTTATGCAGACGTTGGTTTTAAAACTATCTGCACCAACCCGTGTGCTGAGATTCCTTTATCGGCTTATGATAGTTGCCGCCTCATTTCTATCAATTTAAAAAACCTAGTTACTAATCCATTTACAGAATCTGCTGCTTTTGATTATAAAAAGTTTTCCGAAGTTGTAAAGGCTGGTATGAGACTGTCAGATGACTTGGTGACTCTTGAGTCTGAAAAGTTGGATGGCATCATTGATGCATGTGACACAGAAGACGAAGTAGTTCTTTGGAAGAAATTAAAAACTGCTGCGCTTGATGGTCGTCGAACCGGACTAGGAACTCATGGGTTGGCAGATGCGCTATCAAGGCTTACGTTAGCGTATGATTCTGACGAGGCGATCCAAACAGTCACCCAAATTTACAGCACTCTCAGGAATGAGGCATATAGAGAAAGTGTAATTCTGGCAAGGGAGCGTGGAGCCTTCCCAGTGTTCGACTCTAGCAAGGAAATGTCAAATGAATTTTTGAGAGAATTGCCTGACGATATTCGGATGATGATGCACGAGTATGGGCGTAGAAATATCTCTATCCTAACAAACGCTCCGACGGGCTCTGTGTCTATTATGTCTCAGACTAGTTCAGGTCTAGAGCCTGTATTCAGAAACTCTTATATTCGCCGCAGAAAACTAGAAACGGCTGAATACTCAGATACAGATTTTGTAGATGAGCTTGGGGATCACTGGAAAGAGTTCGAGGTATTTCATCATAATGTTCAGGAGTATTTTGATCTCAATGATGATGCTACCGAGCTACCCGCTTTCTTCACTGAGAGCGATCAAATTGATTGGCTGAAAAGAATCGAGATTCAGTCAGCTATTCAAAAGAATATTGATCACGCAATTAGTTCTACAATTAATTTGCCAAAAGAAACCCCCACGTCTGTAGTGTCTGAATTGTATTTAGAAGCTTGGAAGCAGGGCTTGAAGGGTGTTACTATTTATGTTGACGGTAGTCGCAGCGGTGTTCTTGTTACTAATGATGAGACCACAGAAGATTTCCCACAGCACAGCGCACCCAAGAGACCAGAGCTTTTAGACTGTGACATTCACCACACAACCATTCAAGGCGAGAAGTGGCTAGTTTTAGTTGGGCTGATGGATGATAAACCCTACGAAGTTTTGGCTGGTCAGGCTAGTCTTATTGAGATTCCAAAGCGGTACACGAAGGGTAGTTTGACAAAAACTATTTTTAAGACAAAAAACAACAGATATGACTTGACTTTTGGATACAATGGTGATAGTATTACAGTGAAAGATGTGGTTAAGGCATTTGACAATCCGACAGATGCAGCGTTTACCCGCATGATTTCACTAGGTTTGCGTCACGGTGCGGAGGTGAGGTTTATGGTTGAGCAATTGCAGAAAGATAAAGAAAGCGACATGTTTTCTTTTTCAAAATGCATTGCAAGGATTTTAAAAAATTATATTAAGGATGGAGAGGTTCCTAGCGACAAGGTTTGTTCCGAGTGTGGATCAGAATCTCTTATATATCAGGATGGCTGTGTGACTTGCAGTTCTTGTGGTTACGCAAAGTGTGGATAAATTTAAAAAAACTATTGACAAGCACCAACTAAGGTGCTATAATAATATCACAACCAAAAAGGAGAACTCTTATGAGTGATAACAATAAGAAAACTACAGACGAGTACATCGAGTCTTATATTAAATCAGTTGCTGCGCTTGAAGAAGCACAGGAGCCTTTTAAGGAGCAGCGTCGTGATCTCCGTAAGGAGTATGAAGACAACGGTTGGTTGTCTAAGGATGAGCAACGTCTTGCTGTGAAGGCTTGGAGGCTTATTAAGAACGAAGAAGACATGGAACAGCTTCTAGACTTCTATGAGAAAGTTGCATCGATTCGTCGATAAGGAGTTGATTATGTTTGTACCTTTGAATAGACGAATACTGATCGAGCCAGTATCAGAAGAGAGAGAAGAGTCTTTCGTACTAGTGCCAGAGACTGCCAAGGTGCAACCCGCCCACTCACTTGTAAAGGTGGTGGGCGTTGCCTTTGACTGTGAAAAGTTTAATGGTGAGGTGGGTTCTACCCTCGTTGTCGATGCTTCAATGATTGAAGAGATTAATGTCGGTAAAAGAGTTTACAATGTCATCCTAGAAAACCATGTAATTGGTCTCGTTTATGAAGAGAAGACGGAGGAATAATGTTTAATGAATTTATCGGAATTAATTTGTGCGGCGGTAATGTCGCTTGGAATCCCAAACTCTGATTTTGCTTGCGAGAAGATGGATCTAGTTGTACAGGAGTCTGAAAAAAACAACGTAGAGCCAGAAGTCATGGTTGCCCTGATTCAAACAGAGAGTAACTGGACACCAAGAGCGGTTAGTCATGCCTATGCATGTGGTCTGACTCAAGTCATTCCAAAGTATACTGGCAGTCGAGCTTCTGGTGGTGTCAAATATACTTGCAGCCAGTTAAAGGTTGCTGACACATCCATCATCGCAGGCACTAAAATTTTTAGTTATTGGTTGCACAATTATGGCAAATGTAAGACTGGCGAGTGTCGTATAAAGCATTACAGAATCGGTCTCTGTGGTTACAATGCGGGATACAGATGTAAGGGTGATAACCCAAACAGAAGTGGAAGGCATTATGCCAGCAAGGTTTTAAAGAGAGCCGATAGAATAAAAAAAAGAATGAGAAAGATAAAAGCTGATGCCGAGCGGAAGAGTATTGATGAACGATGAAGGTCAGTTATTTGCTGACGAGATCGTGGTGGGTTGCAACATTGCATCTCTAAGGTTTGCCGAGGAAAATAACATTCCAGTTATTTACACGGGTCAGGATTTCCCAAACTTTTTTGAAGAAGATTCGATTGAAGATTTTACAGAGCTTTGTTTTAATCTTTCGCTTACCGGTCTCCTTCCCTTTGGGGATATGGCTGACTCGATGAGGGTTGATGTGGACTTGCAAGTTTTATCAGTCTTTTGCGGAGCAAAGAGATATAATGTTTTTTATGAAAAGATTTTTATATTTTCTGACAAGAACATTGAGGGTTTGCCCGAACCAAAAAAGAAGAACAAGCAGTACAAGGTTTTAGATTGGTTGGATTTGACCAGTTCGACAGAGCACAACGAAGCTATCTACACCGACTCCGAGTTTGTTAAGAATATTTATTTCTACCCAAGCTTGAGAACTTCTCGAAAAGGTTTTGCTGATGCGGTCGCTGTCTCATTTTTATCAGAAGAGCAGTTGAATGATCCCAACCTATGTGATTCTTATGCTCGTTTAAAGTCGATTAGTTTAATGTCTAGTGCTGGTATTCTTGGCACAAAGATGGGTAGCGGTAGGCACAGACCGCTGAAGGTAAGCCACTCTCACAGGGAGGTGATCGCTGTGGGTAAAAACGAGTACGAAGAACTTCCAAACATAGAGTTCAGATGATTGAAGCCGTTAACAAGGGACCAAACCTGTTTCATCTAGCCGGGATAATACCAGTCGCTGGTCAGCAATTGGAATTTAATTTCCCTTGGCACCCGAGTTTGAATCCAATAAATAAAGATTATCTAGCATTACAGAGGGCAGCTTACGAGTGTGCTATGGCTGGGTGTGAAACGATTTGGGTTGTCTGCCACATGGAAACACAACCCTTGGTTAGAAATGTTTTGGGAGAGTGGGTTACAGACCCCGTATCCATTGGTCGAGGCTTTTATCAGTCTGATAACGTGCGAAGAGTGCCAATCTACTATGTCCCAGTCCACCCGAAGGATCGCCAAAAGCGTGACAGCTTGGGTTGGTCTGTTTTATATGGAGCACTTTCAGCTTATTGGGTAAGTAGAAAGATGAGCAAGTGGTTGACCCCGGACATGTATTATGCGTGTTTTCCTTACGGGGTGTATCCTGTAGAGGTTTTAAAACAGGAGCGAAAAAAAATTTCCAGCAGAAAAAAATTTTTATTAAATTATAAAGGTCAGACCATCAAAGACGGGTTGCCCATAGGATTTACGTTTGATGGTGAGGATTTTAAAAATTGTCGCAGATTTGTTAGGCAAGAAAGCACATCTCTTTTTAATTCGGAGGGCAACCGATTGTCGATGAAAGAAAGATACAGTGCTAGAAACTTTTCCCTTGACAAAGTTTTTGAATGTGTTAATATAGAGGACGCAAATAAAGTTGAGGTGCCTTGGTATCATGACATTTCGACTTGGCAAGGTTATGCGGAGTGCATTGCTTCAGATAAAAAACTAGTAAAACCGAAGGAGTTAAAATATAATGAGTGGAACACAATTCGATCTGATTGGAATAGATCCGAAGGCGAAGGGTCGGACGACGGAAACGAAGATTGAGCATTATTATAATCAAGTACCTTATCATCACAAGGAGCATGTAAGCTTTCCCTATAGATATGATAATTTATCAGTAGATCAAAAGTTTTTTGTTGACAGTTTGTTTGAAACCTGTTATATTAGTTTTGATGAAGATGAGATACAGACAGTTGAAGAAGAGGTAACCAGCCTCACAGAGTATGTAGACGAAATCAAAACATCAGTTAACAATTTACTAAACGTACTATCCAAATAGGAGAACACATGACAGACCGACAGACACCGAGCATTCCATTCGTAGGATTGCATGCACACTCAGTGGCAGGATCACCCTTTGATGGTCTCGGGTATCCACCAGAACACATGGAGTTTGCTTATCAGAATGGCATGAACGCCTTGGCACTTACCGATCACGGCAATGCTAACGGTTTGTCTTATCAGGTTCTGCACGCTAAGAAGATGCTTGCCGACGGTAAAGACTTCAAGCCTATCTTTGGCGTTGAGGCTTACTTCGTACCTTCGATTTCAGAGTGGAAAGAAGAATATGACAAGCAGATGGCACAGAAGAAAGGTCGAGGCTCCAAGAAGAAAGGCGAGAGCCAAGGTACTGTATTTGAGACAGAAGAGCGAAAGAGCAGCGACATTCTTCGTCGTCGCCGTCACTTGATCTTGCTTGCCCAAAACCAGCAGGGCTTGAATAATATTTTTAATCTTATCTCCAAGTCGTTCAAGCCAGAAAACTTTTATCGTTTTCCGAGGGTAGACTATGCTATGTTACGTGAGCACTCCGAAGGCGTGATCGCTGCTTCGGCTTGCCTCGGTGGAGTTTACGCAGGAGACATGTGGGAGAACAAGGATGATGGTCCTGATGCGGTTCTTAGTGCCATGCGTAAAACCACAGACAATATGTTGTCTATCTTTGGCGACAGGTGGTACCCAGAACTACAGTGGAACAACATTCCAGAACAGCACGAGTTAAACAAGTATATTATTCAGGTTGCAGAGGAAAAAGGCTTGGAGCTTATCTCCACGGCAGACAGCCATTACCCCAACCCGGATGCGTGGAAGTCGAGGCTTCTATATAAGAAGCTAGGCTGGCTTGGCAAGGGTGGCGAGATTGACACTGAGTTGCCAGTTGATGTTGATGAAGTTGGCTACGAGCTTTACCCAAAGAATGGCGATCAGATGTGGGAGTCCTACAAGGCTTACTCACAGGGTCACGACTACAACGATGATCTTGTGATGAGTTCGATTACCAACACACACCACATCGCTTTCGATAGGATTGAGAACTTCTTGCCGGACAACACGGTGCGCTTGCCATCGTTTGTGGTACCAGCAGGGATGACAGACACTGAGGCATTGAAGCGGTTCTGTGCAGATAGTTTGCGCTCCCTTGTCAATCGAGATTCACAGGCGTGGTCCGAAGAGAAGAGTCTTAGGTATATTGATCGCCTAAAGTATGAGCTTGAGGTTATTTCAGAGCGTGGCTTTTGTAAATACTTTTTGACAATGAAAGCTATCTCTGATATGGCGCAAGAGCGACAACTGGTAGGTCCGGGTCGTGGTTCAGCCGCTGGTTCTCTGGTGTCTTATGTGCTAGGGATCACTCAGGTTGACCCAATCAAGTACGGACTTCAGTTTGAAAGGTTCCTTACCAAGTCGGGCAAGGGTTACCCAGATATTGACTATGACGTTGCATCGCCAATGGAGCTTAAAGAAGAGTTGGTTGAACAGTGGGGTGAGAGCACTGTTGTTCCCATCTCTAATTGGAATACGTTGAAGCTACGTTCTCTAATCAAGGACATTTCAAAGTTTTATAATATTCCTTTTACTGAGGTCAACTCTGTGACCAGCAAGATGATTCACGAGGCAACACCCCTAGCTAAAAAGAAGCATGGTATCACGGCAGGAGTGTATGATCCGACTTGGGAAGAGGTACTTGAATACAGCAGAAGTTTGAAAACATTTTTGTCCAACTATCCGCAGGTCGAGCCTCACGTCAAGCGTCTGGTTGGGCAGGTACGATCTTGCTCTAGACATGCCGGAGGTGTTGTGGTTGCCGAAGATCTAGACAAACATATGCCACTAATCTATAGTGGGGGTGTTCGTCAGACTCCGTGGTCCGAGGGGCAGAATGTTCGTCACCTTGAACCCATGGGTTTTATTAAGTTTGATATTCTAGGTCTTGCATCTCTGAGGATGATGGAGGGTGCAATCTCTCATATTCTCAAGCGGCATCATGGAGTCGAAGATCCAACTTTTAAAGACGTTCGTGATTATTATAATGAGCACCTGCACCCTGACGTAATTAATTTTAGTGACGCCGACGTATACAAAAATATTTTTTGTGATGGTCGGTGGGCTGGAATCTTTCAGTTTACTGAGAGCGGTGCTCAGAATTTTTGTAAGAGAGCGCAGCCTGACAACATTATTGACTTAGCAGCTATCACGTCCATCTTTCGTCCGGGTCCGTTGTCTGCCAAGGTGGACAGAAACTATGTGTCGTCTAAGAGGAATCCTGATGCGGTCGATTACCCATGTCAGGAATTCAAGGACGTTACAGAAGAGACCTATGGCTTTCTAATCTTTCAAGAACAGATCGCATCTTTGGCACACAAGCTTGGCAAAGACTTGTCACTCGATGAGGGTAACCTACTTCGAAAGCTGTTGACTAAGAAAGGTACAGGAAAGGGTCACGAGGTCAAGGATGGAATCTATAAAAAGTTTTTGACAGGCTGTGTAGAGAAAGGGCTAGAAGAGTCACAAGCGGTTCGGCTTTGGGAGACTTTCGAATACTTCTCTGGTTATGGTTTTAACAAGTCTCATGCGGTGTCGTACTCGATCCTGTCTTATCAGTGTGCTTGGCTCCTGAACTATTACCCAGCAGAATGGATGGCTGCTTTCTTGGATAAGGAGCCTGAAAGTCGAAAAGAAAAGGCACTGAACATTGCGAAATCTATGGGCTTCAGGATTAAGCCACTGGATGTAAATACATCTGGTTCTGTGTGGGAGATTTCTGAAGATGGTCAAGACTTGGTTCAGCCGCTGACTTCTATCAAGGGCTTGGGTGACTCTGCGATGCAGCAGATCATGCAGCACCGCCCTTTTAATACTGTCGAAGACTTTCTTTTCAACGAAGAGATTGTCTACTCCAAGCTAAATAAAAAAGCCTTGGATGTTCTTGCTCGCAGTCAAGCTTTGAACTGCTTAGTTGATGATAGGTTCACGGGGCTGAAGCATTTTTGGTCGTCAGTAGCCGTCGATAGACCTAAGAGTAAGAAGAAGTTGCTTGAAAATATCGAGGCATACTCACCAGAAGGAGACTTTACAGATCAGGAGAAGATTGAATATCTTGTTCGCCTGACAGGTTCTTTTCCCATGAGTTTGGTTCTGAGCGACGATGTGATGGCTAGCCTTGAGAGGTATTGTGTCCCTCCGCTTGGTGAGTTTGATCCTGAGATTGGGGTAGCTTGGTTTATCCCCAGAGAGGTCATTTCTAAAAAGACTAAGAACGGCAAGACATATTGGATTGTTAACACGATTGACATTAGTGGAGGTTCTAATAAAATTAAATGTTGGGGTGTTAATCCCGATAAAGATCTTCTGCACATTAACAGACCATATATGGCAAAATTAGACTATGACGAGCAGTGGGGATTTAGTGCGAGAGGGATTAAGCACAGTTTTAAGCTACTCGCATAATTGCAATTTGTAAAATTTTTTTGCCGGTAAATTTTTGAGATTTTAGCTTTACATACAAAATAGTTTATTGTATACTAATAAAAAGGAGAAACTTATGATTATTGAATATTACAGAACTCACCAGCACGTTGTGCCGCCTACACGATCTAATCCGTCGGATGCAGGACTTGATGTTTACTATTGCCCAGCCTCTCCAGAGCCATTGGCAATTAAGCCGGGGCAAAACGCTAAGCTGCCAACTGGCTTGAAGTTTGGCATTCCACACGGATATATGATTCAAGTGATGAACCGTTCATCGGTGGCGTCCAAGAGAAACCTTGTAGTCGGGGCTCATTGTGTTGATAGTGGTTATGACGGTGAGGTGTTTATCGACATGCATAACATCGGGACCGAAGAACAGTTTATCGAACCAATGGATAAGATTGCACAGTTGGTGCTAGTGCCGGTTGTCAGCTTTAGAGCCCTAGAAACCTCAGACCCGGATCTGTACGGCTGGGAAGCAATTACGATAAGTGAACGGGGGCAAGGCGGTTTCGGATCGACGGGGGTATAGTGTGGGCGGTATAAAAAGAAAGCTAGAGCGACTAAAAGAAAAAAATGCCGAAAAAGAGATGAAGCAGAAATTGTCGATGTTTGATCGACTACCTGAAGAGTGCTTGAGTTGTGAAAAGGTGTTTGACAAAAAAGATCGTTCGATGGTAGAATCTTGGCGAGTCGTTGTAAGAGAGAAAGAAAAGAAAGTAAATCTTTATTGCCCAGAATGTTGGGATTTTGCTCAAAAAATAGTTTTGGAGGCACTTGGAAATGAAAAAGAAGAGTAGTATGGATGTTCACTTTAGCTCAAAAACAAACGAGTGGGACACCCCGCAGGCGTTTTATGATATTTTGGACAGAATGTTTAATTTTACACTAGATCCGTGTGCCACAGAGCAATCTAAGAAGTGTGAAAAATATTTCACAGTTCAAGATGACGGATTAAGTAAAAGTTGGGCAAATGAGACTGTCTTCATGAACCCCCCATACGGAAGGCAAATATCAAAGTGGATCAAGAAAGCATACGATGAGAGTGTGAACAATTCTGCAACTGTTGTTTGTTTAATTCCATCTAGGACTGACACAAAATACTGGCATGATTATGTTATGAAATCTAGCGAGCTTTACTTTATTAAAGGGCGTTTGAAGTTTGGAAATTCCCAGTCAAAGCCTAACTCGGCACCATTCCCCTCAGCGGTGGTGGTGTTTAAGCCCCGCCATGGTGAAGTCATGGGTGGTGGCAACCCAACCGTTTATGGTATGACAAATGGGGGTGTAAAATGCCAGAACTAAAAGAAACTTTGACATATCAAGATGTTTTGCTGGTTCCTCAGTATAGTGATATTCGTAGTCGCAGCGAGGTAGACATTTCTAACAGCTTGAGCGAGAATATAAAGCTCGATGCTCCAATTATTGCTAGTCCGATGGATACAGTGTCTGAAGACGGTATGGCTAATGCTATGTCTAATGCCGGTGGTATGGCTATTGTCCATCGATACAACACTATCGAAGAACAATCTTGGATTGTTAGCAATTCAGATGGTTTAGTTGGCGCAGCCGTTGGCATGACTGGTGATTATAAAAATAGAACGGCGTCAGCTATCACAGCAGGCGCAAAAGTTATTTGTATTGATGTTGCACACGGTCATCATATAGCTATGAAGGATGCTTTGCGGTGGATAAAAGATAATTTTAAAAATGTCCATATTATTGCTGGCAATATCGCCACTTTAGATGGTTTTAATGCATTGTCAGACTGGGGGGCAGATTCAGTTCGCTGCAACATTGGAGGTGGCAGTATTTGCACCACCCGTATCCAGACTGGTCATGGAGTGCCGGGACTGCACACTATTTTTGAGTGCTCCAATTCAGTAAACGCAGGCACTGTAAATATTATTGCAGACGGTGGAATTAAAAACTCTGGCGATATTGTGAAGGCTGTTGCGGCAGGAGCAGACTTTGTAATGCTTGGATCGCTTTTAGCAGGTACGGCAGAATCTCCGGGTCGAGTCTTTGAAAAGGATGGAATAAAATATAAAGCCTATAGGGGCATGGCTAGCCGAGAAGCGCAATCTGATTGGCGTGGTCATTGTGGTACCCCTGAAGGTGTTGCGAGCATGGTGCCATATCGAGGCGAGGTTTCATCTATTATGAAGCAGTTGTGTGGAGGTATTCGAAGCGGCTTTTCTTATTCAGGTGCAAGAACTATTGCAGAGTTACAATCACGAGCGATATTCACACGTCAGACGGGTGCGGGACAAGTAGAGTCATCGGCACATATTGGAGTTTGATTGTGTCGGAGTATGGAGAGGAAAATAAAAAAATTATATTTTCTGACACTGGGAAAACACATGCTGAATTTAAAATAAAACTTCAATATGATGGAATTTCTCAGGGAGATTTTTTTAGACAGGTTGTTTCGGCATACTTAGACGAAGATACTGATTTTATGAACTTTATGCATTCATTAAAGGATCGGCTAGAGTCTCAGTCTAAACGGCAGAGAGATATTGTGAAGAAAGAAAGAAAATTAGCTAAAAAGACTGAAAAAGATTTTACGCTTACAGATAGTGAGGTCGAAAGTATTTTTGACCTATTAGAAAGAGAGACAGGAATATGAGAGAATGTAGTAAGACATGCATGAAGCTTGACGTATCATGCCCAGTTCAAGATTGTAGAATGTGGATTGATTACGAGCAAGATCTTAATTGTACTTTGATTGCTATTGATAATAATGAAGAGAAGCCTATGACGCTTCGAGAGGTTGCTCCAAGGATTGGTGTAAGCTTTCCGAGAGTTAAGCAGATTGAGGATGAAATTTTCAAAAAGCTCAAAAAGAAGCTTCCAGACTACAAAAACAATTTTTAGTCAAAGCAACACGGACTTTTTGCTTATTAACGACTATTTATACATTGAAAGGCACTTCTGAAACTTGTGCTTTTATAAACTAACTTTAGGAGAGAGTAGAAAATGAAAAAAAATGAAAAGGGAACTATCCTTAACGAGACAACTATCCGAAGATTTATGAAGCTGGCAAATATTGCGCCTCTTGCAGAAAATTACTTGGGGCAGTTTACTGAAGAAGACGAAGAGCCAGAAATGGAGGCGGGAGTCGAGTCCGAGATGGGTGGTGAACCCGATGCAGCCATGGGAGACATGGGAGACATGGGAGACATGGACGCTGCACCCGCCGAAGGTGGAGCATCAGGCGTCTCACAAGAGGCAGTTGAAGAAATCGTACAAGCTATCGCCTCAGCAGTAGAAGAGGTTACCGGCACATCTGTTAGTGCTGAGCCAGCAGCCGATGCCGAAGCACCGGTAGATATGGGTGGCGAACCTGAAATGGACATGGGCGGTGATGAGCCTGATCCCGCTACCAGATATGAAGCTAAGCAATCTGATGACGAAGAAGAAGTCGAAGAGGGTAAAATGGCTTACAAGCGTGAAAAAGACGAAGAAGTCGAAGAGGGCAAGAAAGCTTACAAGCGTGAAGAAGACGAAGAAGACGACGAAGATAAGATGAAGAGCGAGCAGCTTATTAATCGTATCGCTAAAAAGGTTGTCGAACGACTTCAAAGAGAACTGAAGTAATTGCTTTACTCTCTCTGAGTATAGGGGCATCGTTTCGATTTTCTATACGGGACGGTGCCTTATTTTTTGAAAGGCGGCAATTTTGGAAATATTTTTAGGATTTATTTTTGGCTACGTGGTCGGCAACATCTATTCCAGACTAGTTACCATGAAGCGAGAGAGGATGGCAGTAACCATGGCTCAAATTCAGGCTTTAAGGTTGTTTTCGCAAAGCGTGCTCCACTATGGGCATCTAAGACAGTGGCATGATAATGTCGCAATTGGTCTCGATGACATTAAGACAAGCGCACTTGAAAAAGCTGCTGAATCAGAATCATTATCCCTAAAAGAACTAGATGAACTGTCCCAGTTTTGGAACAGCAGCTATGAACAGGATCTAAAGTCGCTTTGGAACAACTTTGAGTACGATATGCGGGGGTTTAAAGAAACCTCAGTTTCGTTGATTCGAGAGTCGTTCACGGGTTATGGCGACCCACCTTATGAAACTTGGCAGCAGGCTATGCATTGGCTGGCAATGTTTGAGATGAAACTAAAACAGCAACAGAAATTGGAGGATGTAAAAGATGCAGAATGATGTTTTAATGCTTGAAGAGTTGAGAAAACTCGTCAGAAGTGAAATGGAGGCTGCGGAAAGACTGCGCCCTAGTTTCTTGCTAGAGAGCCCCGAGGCACTCGACGAAATCGGTGCAAAGAAAAATAAATATGCCATGAAAGCGGTGTTTCTTTTCGGTCCAGCAGGTGCAGGTAAGGGTTTTATTTCAAATGACTTTTTGGGGATTCCGACTCAAGAAAAGGGGGTCAAGAACGGTTTTTATACTTACAACCCAGACAACTTCATCGAAGATATTTTCCCAGCGTTTGGAATTCCACTGAAATTTGCTAATGCGGCAGAGGGTGATGATGCCTCTCTAGAAGATTTTCAGCAAAAGGTTCGTGAGCAAATTCAACAGTGGGCAAAGAACGAAGGTGTAATGAAGCTGATGGGAGCACAGCCGATTCTTTTTGACACTACTGGTGAAAAAGTAAAAAAGATGGTCGGGAGAATTAAAAAACTTACCAAGATGGGATACAAAGTAGGGGTTGCCCAGATCTATGTACCTAGAGAGATTTCAGTCTCTAGAGATCAAGGTCGAGAAAGGACAGTCGGCGCAAGTCGCACAGCAGACATTAACGACAAATATCGTGATCAGGTGGTAAAAGCCAGAGGGTACTTTGAGTCACTGGGTGGTCTTGATGGTGTAGAAATTTTTGGCTCAGGTGTTTATCCCAACTTGTTTGAACTAGATCCAGAGTCAGGAACCGTTGGTCAGCCTCTCCCCGGCGTTACACAGGACATGTTAGATTCACTTGATATAGATCAGCAAAAGGCTCAGGCACTTTTGGATGAAATGAAAACTGATGCCGAGGCGTTTCTTAATTCACCCAGAACAAAAACAGGCGAGATGCTATATCAGGCACAGCGAAGAATGATTAAGCTGACAGGTAGCAAGGGCGGTCGTCACTTTGGTAGCCACAGTTTGGCAGATTTGGAAATGATTTATGCAGAAGCTTTTCAAGAAGAGTTCCCAGAAGCAGCTAGTGATCCACTAATTAATCAGGCAGCTAAATATTTAGCATCTCTTGGTGGCGTGGAGAATGCGGCATCAACTAGTGGTGCTCTCCCCGGCGACAAGCCCGAGCTTGATGGCACCCTGCGCTCACAAGATTCTAAACATATGATTGATACAGACAAGACAAACCCTATCAAGGTTGGTCAAGAGTTTCCTAAGAATGTAAAAAAGGGCGAATTTGGTCCCAATCCCCGTCAGGGACGAAACCCTGATAGCAAGGGTCGTGCCAAGGTCAGGGTCAGAGAGAGCTTCGAGGACAGCATCCGAGAGATTGTTAGAGAATCTGTCTTGAGAATAAAAAAGAATAATCTGTGAGCTTCGCCATGAACGAAGATACTGAATACATCATTAAAAGGGTGTTCGATAGCCTCGTAGAGAGATTCTTAGAACAAGAAGAGAATGTCGTTATTGTAGATCGCTTGTTTATGGCGAAGTCTATCGTGCGAGATGTTGTCGAAAAGAAATTTAGTGGCGAGTATACTTCAGAAGCAGCCGCAAGAATATTAAAAATAGTTGAAAAATATTTAAGTGGAGATATTGATTTAATTCGTGAAGATGGCGAGATTAAAGTCAAATTGAACACTAATTATGATGAGGAGAGGCAAAAAGCCTTAGACTCGTTAAGGAAAGCTTACAGTAAAATGCTTGGGGAAATGATGCCACCGAGCGATAAAAACAATGAATGAGGTGTAAAATTGGTTTTTGTAATTAATAGCGGCGATGAAGAGAAGAGTGAGTTGATTCCCGAGACTGGGGAAGAAAAGGAACCTGAAGGGGAAGAGCTGCCGCTCTCCGAAGAAGAGCTTGATAAGGTTCCACAAGTAATAGTGCTGTCGCCGCCATCATCGAGTGGTAGTGACGAAGACAAACCAAAAGTTAGAGCAATTGGGTTGATTGGCAATGTTGACGAAGATAGAGCTTCGGAGGTCATTTATGGCATGATGATCATGAAAAAGACCGCACAGAAGAAAGTTTTAGTTGACGAAGAAGATCCGTCTAAAGGTACCGAACTCACCTGCCAGCCTTTTGAACTGATTATTTCGACCTTTGGTGGCAGTGCGTTTGAAATGCTTGGCATCTACGACATGATGAAGCAGGTTCGAGAAGACTGTGATATTAAAACATTGGGTATCGGCAAGGTGATGAGTGCCGGAGTTTTGCTTCTAGCTGCCGGAACAAAAGGTCAACGCAGAATCGGTGCAAACTGTCGAGTAATGATTCATAGTGTTATCGGTGGTTCTCATGGTGCAATTCACGATCTTGAAAATGAAATGGAAGAAATTAAGTGGATGCAGGAAAGGTACATTAAGATTTTAGCGCAAGAAACTAAAATGACCGAAAGATATATCAAGGGTCTTTTGAAGAAAAAGATTAATGTTTATCTTGATGCAGAAAAGGCGGTCGAGTTAGGTATTGCTGATATTATTGTTTAAGTTTGGAGAGAGAAGATGAGTGTAGTCGATAAATATTTTTACAACCAAGCAAGCGCACAGAAGCTGGGCTGGGAGCCGTCTTGGTTTGGAGCAGAGAATTTTGAAGACGATTTAATTAAAAAGATCAGAGCATTCCAGAGAAAGTTGGGAGTTACTCCTGACGGTCTTTGCGGTCCAGCAACATTTAGAAGAATTTTTACTGAAAGACAGTCAAACACTTCTTTAATTATTCCGAAGGTACAGTCAAAAACTAATAATTATATTATTTGCAACAGCAAGAAGATTCCAATCAACTGGGATAAAGTTGTTCTTTGGGATGAGCCCGGTGGTTTGATTTGTGAAGATGATACATATTCATCCTATGCGGGGAAGCCAGAGCGAAAGGTTACAATGTTTGTTAATCACTGGGATGTTTGTTTATCATCCGAGTCTTGCGCTCGTGTAATTAAAAATCGTGGCATCAGCGTTCACTTTATGGTTGACAACGACGGCACAATCTATCAGGCTATGGATACACAACATGCGGCTTGGCAAGCTGGAAATAGAACTGTCAACCATACGTCAGTTGGTGTTGAGATTGCCAACGCTTACTACCAGAAGTATCAGAACTGGTACAAGAAAAATGGTTTTGGTCCACGACCATTGTGGAAAGACGTGGAGGTTCACGGCAGAAAACTTAAACCGTTTCTCGGATTTTATGATGTTCAGATGGAAGCAACAGCGGCAATCTGGAAAGCCATTCATGATGCATACGGTATGCCGCTCGAATGCCCCAGAGGTTCCGATGGTAAGATGCTTACAACAGTAGATCCAAAAGTCCCATCGGGCGACTTCGAGGGTGTTGTACACCACTTTCATGTAACCAAAAGAAAGATAGATGCAGGTGGGTTTCCTATTGATGAATACTTGGAGAAGATAAAGTGAGTTTAGAGGAACAAGTGGCAAAACACTTCGAACAAAGACTTGAGTGGTCTGAGCTGAAAAGCATGATCGCTGAAGCTCTCCAAGAGGAAAAAGAGAAAGTAATCGCAGAGGGGAGCAAGCCCGGTGGAGTTGATCTTGAGCAAGCGGTCGTTGATGCGATCAATGGAAAACAGCCAAAGCACTTTCTTCAATTCGTGAGCAACCTTAAATATTCAAAACATCAGTTTACAAGCGCAGACAAGTTAGATGTTGGCACACCTTCCGAAGACTGGCTTTCGTGGGGCGGTAGAGACAACACCTCAAAAGCCGATATTGTAATCGACGGCAACGGTGTCTCAATGAAGATGGGCGCATCGGCTATGCTATTTGGTTTTGGTCCCGGTGATGCCGGGGCGTGCATGGCTGCTGCTCTTAGTTCGCTACCCAATGAGCAGTTCACCCAGAGTGGCGAAGTAAAGCAACTTCTGTCGGCATTGCGCTCAATGGGCTCTGCTATCGGTAGAGCACCTCTGTCAACATTGAAGAAAGCACGAGAGCTTTCTAGAACTGATGACCAATTCAGTTCAGCAGGAACAGCCGATGACGCCTTAACACAGGCGGCGGGTAATGTTGGCTATGATTACAGTCCTGAAGCTAGGGCTGAATTATCTAAACAGGTTCAAAAGGCAAAAGATGCAGATAAGAAAGCTCTCGATAAGATCAGAGGATACATCAAAAAAGGTGTTTTTTCTGTCGATGGAGAAACGGGGGAGCAGGCAGCAAACAACTACAAACTCGGTGATGAGCTTGAGGCAACCGGGGAACTTACAAAAGATCAGGAAAAATTTCAAAAATATAAAGTAAAGCACGATTCGATCAAGTCACAAGGCAAAGAAAATATGAGCAAAATTCAGACAATTGAGCAACTAATTGAACATGCAGAAGAGATCGAAAAATTAGAGCAAGCGGTACAAAATATTGAAGAATTGTCGATGAAGGTGATGAGTGTTCAGACCAACCCAGAACTACGACTTGCTTACTTTACTGAGGCTTTGACCGGTCGTAGAAAGTTTGGTGAAGGCTCGAAAAATGTCGCTACTCACGCATTTATTACACAAGAAGATTCTTATTTTTCAAACATCGTACAGGGCGAAGGCAGCAATATTGACAACTTTTTTGTTTATCAGCCCCTCGATGATGCTAATATTAAAAAGATTATGAACGCTGCAAATTTTCGTGGAAAGTTTCGTTCAGATGGAATTAAGAAAAAGGTCAGAGGATCGAATAAGAGGACAGGCTTTAACCTATTCAGATCTAGTATCATTGCGGAGATTAAATCTTCTACAGAGGGTGGCAAGAAATACCTAGATCAGTTTCGAGGAATGATGAAAGAGGCGTTATCCGAAGGGATTATTACTCACGATCAGCACGACAACCTTATCACTGAAGGTTTTTTTGGCGATATGGCATCATCTGCGATTGACGGTATCAAAAATATAGCCAGTTCTGCCGCAGAAAAAGGCGGTGAAGTATTGTCCAAGTGGACTAAGAAAATTAAAGAAGCCTTTTCGGGCATGGTTGACTGGTTTCAGGAAATGTATAAGCGGGTTTCAGATGCTGTCAAAAAAATGTTGCTTGGTTTTAAAGAGGCGATTAGCGGAGGTATGGAATCTTTCGTCGAGTTCATGGGGCTAACAACCCCAGAGTTGCTAGAAGAGTTTGATCCGGGCGGTGATGCCAACGGTGATGAGCGTTCAGGCGCATTTTTAACTTTATTTTCTTCTTAACAAAATATATAAACAAAGCTATAATAATAAATAACCATATTGGAGGTAACGTGAGCAAGGTTTATAATAGTCACTCATCACTGAATGAGAAAATCCTAACAGGTGTTAACACACTAGCCGACAACGTAGCGGCAACCCTTGGACCCAAGGGCAGAAACGTAATTTTAAAAACTAAAGACGGCAATCCGGTCATTACCAAGGACGGTGTGACAGTTGCAAAGTTTGTAGAGCTATCTGATCCTTTTGAAAATCTTGGAGCGCAGGTAATTAAGCAGGCTTCTCAGGTCACTAATACCAATGCTGGCGACGGCACTACCACTGCGACCGTATTGGCAAGGGAGATCGTTACACAGGCACAAAAATATATTGCTGCTGGCTCATCCCCGGTAGAGATTAAGAGAGGTATGGATGAGGCAACAGAGGTTGTCATCGATACACTAGCTGAAATGGCAACACCCATTAGGAGCGAGGCAGAGGTGGCTAATGTGGCTACCATTTCAGCTAATGGCGACGAGAAGATTGGAAAGTTAATTGCAATGGCTATCGATCAGGCAGGAAAAGATGGAGGGATCTCCATCGAGTCTGGTAAGTCCATGCACACTACTCTAGATTTGGTAGAGGGTTTTCGATTTGACTCTGGATACATTTCATCCTCCTTTGTGACAGACCAGCGACTAGCAAAGATGAGATACAGCGATCCTTATATCTTGGTTGCTGACACAAATATTTCTGCCGTAGAGCAGTTGCTGCCCACACTAGAGCAGGTAGCCAGAGAGGGCAAACCACTGGTTATCGTAGCTGAGAACGTGGAGGGACAGGCACTAGCGGCACTAATCATGAACACTGTCCGTGGAAACATGAAGGTTGCAGCGGTCAAGGCTCCGATGTATGGAGAAGAGCGAAGAAATATTCTCCGTGACTTGGCACTCAGCACAGGCGCAACTTTCGTATCAAGAGAGACCGGCTTAGCACTTGAAGATGTGAAGCTAGAACACTTGGGTATTGCAAAAACTATTGAAAGCACACGAGGCTCCACAGTTGTTATTGATGGTGCTGGCACTGCGAGCGAGGTTGATGAGAAGATTGAACTTCTAAAGGCAGAAGTCCAGACAATTAAAGATCTTCATGAGGCAGAGAAGATTCAAGAAAGAATTACGAGGCTCGCAAGTGGTGTCGCCATCATTCGAGTAGGCGGTACAACTGAGGTAGAGATGATCGAAACAAAGCACAGAATTGAAGATGCCTTATCCGCAGTTAAGTCTGCACAGGAGCAAGGCGTTGTAGCTGGTGGAGGTGTCGCACTACTGAGGGCATCTGTCGCACTTGCAGACTGCCAGTGTTCAAATCCTGATAGGCAAGCTGGAATTGAAATTATTAAACAGGCTCTTTGTGGTCCGATCAAACAGATGTGTTTGAACTCAGGAGAATCACCAGATCTTGTTATCGCTAGCGTCTGCGAGGCTGATACTGATGTGGGTTTTAATTTTGCAACAGGTCAGTTAGAGAATCTAATAAGCTCGGGAGTAATCGATCCAGCTAAGGTTACAAAAAATGCATTGCAAAATGCTGTTTCTGCTGCTGGAACTCTGTTGACGACAAATCATGCAATTGTGGAAGTGGATTAAGCATCTCAGCAACTACTTATAAGTGACTCGGGAGGGCTTCATCATGTCTGAACAACTAGAAAAAGCATTAGAAAATATAATTTCTCAGATGGAAACGATTGAGAAAAAGTTTGATGAGAAACATAAACTGGTGGCAGAGCATCCATCACAAAATGGTGGATGGAAGCGACTAGAGAATGCGCTACAAAGAATCGAAGCGCAAGTTACGGCTATCGATATTTCTCTCAACGATCCAAACACAGGTGCTATCGCAAAATTAAATGATCAGATTGCATGGAGAGGTCGAGTTGACCCAATCTTAGATGCCAACAGAAAGCAAGATGAAAGAATTTTAAAACTAGAAATGCAGCTTGCTCTGTATAATAAGTTGACATGGGCTCTTGGTCTTGGTACAATAGGCTTGATAGTAAAATCCCTAATGGGTTTGATCATCACGCCATAAAAAAAATCAAAAAAACTTTAAAGAAATGCTTGACATTACCATCACTCTTTGCTATATTGTATATGTGATTGAGAGAGAGGATATTTCGCCCGTGGGGGCTGTAGACCAGAGCGAACAGTTGGTAAGTCTTACGAGCAATAAAGCTGTTCCGTGGTTGCGTAAGCGTGAGTGTGATACTCAGGGCAGGCTACAGCCAGTTGAGGGAAGTTGGGAACCCTTGGCATTTATTTTAAAACTTTTTAAAGAAATACCTTGACAAACTGTTGCGACAGTGCTATATTATATATGTACTGATGATGAGAGGTTACTAAATGGGTTTGCGTCAACGTCTTGAAAATCTGGTTTCCAACCCCTTGGTGGTTGATTCACCTGATTATAACTTTGCCAAAAGTTTGCTTGAACACTACAACAGGAAAGGTAGCCTAACAACAGGTCGCCGCCCTTGGCTAGATCGTCTGGAAGAAAAATACAACCCAGAGACTTATGTAAACCCGCTCGCTGGCAACCCGACTGCTGAAAAACTCACAGCATTGCTTGGTCGTGTCGATGTTTCTGAGCGTGATAAGAACTTTCTTACCTCTCTTAAAAGCAACTTGGCTCGATACGGTTCGCTCACAGAGCGTCAACTGAATGCCCTTGAACGCATAGCTGAGCGTTATTCTGATGAGGGTCAGGCTCGTATTGCTGAGTGGGCTGAGACTTACCGCAGTCGTCGTGATGAGGCTGTCATTGCTGCCAACTATTACTTGAGCAATCCACCTTACTACGGTGAATTGGCTTTGAAGATTACTAGCGATCCTGACTTTGTTCCCACTGAGCGTCAGTTCAATGCCATTACTCAGAACAAGTATGCTCAAAAGGTTATTGCTGCTACCTTGTCTGAGCCGCTATACCCAGAGGGTATGTTGATTGAGGGGCGTGCTTCGGGTAGGCTCATGATTCGTGGCAAGAAAGCTTTCGTCATGAAAGTAAATCATGGTCATGTTGTCAACGCTGCAAAAGGCACTAAGCGTTACTTGGTGCTTCCAATCGGTGCGCCTACTCCGATTGTGGTTGAAGAGCGTGAAATCAAGAAAGTTAAGAAGTTAAAAAAGTAGGTTTTTAAAATGCGGAGGGCTTGCGCTCTCTGCATATTTGTATATGGAGTAATAATAATGGATAGGGTAAAAGTTAGTTATGCGGTGGATCTAGATGATGTACCGAGGGTAGCCGATCAGATATACGAAGAGGCGATTGGCGATCTTCAAAAAGTATTATCTATGATGCAGGGGGTTATATTTTCAGAGCAGTCGATTCCTGTTTTGTCAGAAAAAGTAAGACAGATCAGAACCAGTCTTGCTCGAATTGATCAGAGGATCGATGATTGTTATGCAATCACCGCAGGCTATCATAGTTCTATCATCGAGCCTGAAGGCACAGTTGCATCTACTGTACAAGGACTACCAGAAGAGCAGCACGAGCAAGTTATGAACCTGTCAGGCAAGATTGCAGCATTGCAAAGAGCAATGGCAGGTAGTGAAGATGACGGGCAATAAGGGAGACTTAGTTTATATCCCTGCTAGTGCCACTCTGATAAAGAGACGGTCGAGTGATGCAGCGGTAGTAGCCTATGCTCATCCTGACAAGCCAATAAACGTCCTTTGCATTGGCGAGACGGATGGGTACAAGAAAATTATTTATAAGTCAGAAGTCTGGCTGGTAAGTAAAGAGCATGTTTATTTAGCAAAAAGGAGTTAATATGTTTGTTACGTTGACAGAGGTTGTAGAAAATACTACAACTACAAATATCACTAGTGGTTCAAACACTAGGTTTACATTGCGAGAAGTTACAATTAATCCAGAATATGTTGTCTGCGTTCGAGAAGACTCTGGAATGAAGCAGATGTTAACGGAGGGTATGTTGCCGCCGCAACTGAATGGTGGGCTGCGGTTTACTCGTGTTTATCTTGATCGTGGTCAGTCGGGGATTGATATTGTGGTGGTGGGAAACCCGCAGGCAATCGAAGAAAAGCTTTTGCCGAATAAAGCCAAGGGTGTTTTGAATGGCTAGTCAGATAAAGATCATAACTGTACCCGGTTGCCCTTGGTGTAAAAAGGCGATTGATCTTGCTCTGGAAATAAGAGAGCAGGGGTACGACCTAGAGGTTGTTAAAATGTCTTGGGGTCAAGAACTACGTGAGGTCCAATCAAAACACGAGGGGTGGAAGACTGTGCCGATGGTCTATGTTGACGAATCTTTTATTGGCGGCTTCACTGATTTTAAGGAGTATGTAGATGCTAGACAAAAATAAGTTAAAGAAGCTTAAAGAGCGAGCAGCAAAACTTCACGCCACCACAGAGGAACCAACAGGTATCCCATGTCAGTTCTTAAAGCAGCATCAGTATGCAGATTTTGTTACGATGGAAGATGCCCCTGAAAGATGTGGAAGTTATCACGGTTCTGTCTGGCATGAGGTTGAAGGCTTCGGCGTCAAGAAATGGGTTGTCGGTGGTCATGTAGTGATCGACTACGATAAATATCGACAGCAGGGCATGGCAGACGAAGAAATTCTTCGTGGCTGTGTTGAATATTTAAATTGTCCTCCGAAGAGAAAAAAGTATGCTAAGCGTACACCGAAGCCACTATACGGGACTCTTGATGATATGCCGATTCGACATAAGTTTATGGAGAAGAACGGGCAAAAATGCATTATGATGATACTGGTAACAGATCAGAGAAAGAATAAAAATTTTCACGGCGAGGGACAGTTCATTGGCAAAAAATTCCGAAGAAAACGACTGGATTGAAGCTCAGATTGACTTGATCGTAGAGTATCTAGACACCTTAGATGTTGTAGTTGAGTTTGGTGGTCACATCAATGCCTATTTCTTTGAAGATGGGCTAATAACCATAACCAAAAAACAATCACTCAGGTCTAGATTGTATAGCTTGCTGCACGAAGCGGGTCATGTACGACTCAGAAAGCGTGAGCCGCTGCGATTTGTAGGAGACTTAAACGTCGGAGTTAAAAACCGTCAAGAGCGTATTGATATACTTCATGAAGAGTTTTTAGCGTGGGATGAGGGTTATCAAGTTTCAGAAGAGTTGAATTTGAACATTAGTCGATCAAACTGGAAGAGGTTCTCACAAAAGAATTTATATGACTATATCGCATGGGCATATAGTCCAAAGCTGTTTAGGGAAAGAAATGAACGAAGAGTTAAAACTACCAATAAAAGCTCTTGACGTGGTGCTTCACGAGTCGAAGATAAATTTATCTATATTGTCGATGCATCTCGAACACCTGATTGGTAAGTATTCATCTGAGAGTTGGGATCATACGGCTATACCTTTAATTTGTAACCTATACGCATGCTACACAAGTATGGTAAAATATATTGAAGTTGATGGTCAATATAAAATTGAAGGCGATTACGTTATTATTGATGCGATTGAGTTGGATGTTTTATCTACCCTTCTAACCGAATCTAGAAAAATGTCAAAAGACATTGAAGAGCATGGTTTGTCGATGAGGATTCATTAAGTGCAGAAGTCAGTATACGATAGGTTTAAAGATTATGAAAAAGATCACTGTTGGCAGTATGATGTTAGGGTGCAAAACCTAGAAGAAGATCTAATTAATGCTAATCTTACAAAAGAGTTTGCTGACGGTCTCCGTATTTCTGATTTTGAGTTTGAGTATGTTGAGAAGACCGATAAAATTAAATGTGAAGAGATTAAATTATTTATTGAAAGGCATGAATGGCTGGGTAAGCTTCCAAAGATGCCCACTCATCGCTTTACAGCGAGGTTAAAAACAAATGGAATATTGGCAGGTGTGGTGGTTATGTCAACCCCGAATGCATTTTCGCACATTCTGGGAAAAGAAAACCGAGACAAAGAAAAATTAGTAGCTAGAGGTGCCAGCATTAGTTGGTCGCCAAAGAACTTAGGCTCATGGCTTGTTTCTAGTTCAGTCAAGTGGATGGTGAGCAACACAGATTTTAGAGTGTTTACGGCTTATTCAGATCCCGAGGCAAAAGAGTTAGGTACAATATATCAAGCTATGAACTGGTATTATCTTGGTCAGACTAGTGGCACACAAAAACAATACTTTGACCCGAATAGACCATCGGCTGGCTGGTTCAGTGATCGAGAGTTTAGAAAGAGATCAAAGTATAGAACCTATGCTAGAAACATCGGACTGTCTGATGAGCAGTGGAAGTCTATGATGAAAAAATATTCTCCAAATTGGGAGATCATACCTACGCATATAAAACAAGCAATAAAAAAAGAAGAATCTAAATATCGAGACTCCTGTTTGTCACGCCCAGTTCCAAGGAAACATAAATACTGTTATATTCTTGGCAGAGACAAGAGAGAAACAAGAGAGTTGCAAAAATTATTTACAGAATTAAATCCCCGCAAGGTCAATCTGCCTTACCCAAAAAAACGGGGAAAATAGAAAAATTTCTTGACAAATTTCTAATATAGTGTATACTTATGTCTTCACAAATTTGATTATGGAGGTGAAAAATGAAAGTTTTATTTGGTGCTTTGATGTTGGCTTTCCTTGCAACTGGTGCTGCTTCTTTTAACAGTGAAGAGGCGAAGCCGAAAGTAGAGGAACCTGTGTTGGTTGAGTATATCGACTTCCAGCCGATGATTATTATTGCAGAGCCAAGAAAAACCTTAACAAATTTTAATTTTTAGGGTATATTTATATTGATGGGGGTAAAAACCCACGCTCTTTGAAAAAAATATAAAAAACACTTGACAAATTTCTGTAAGTGATTATATTATAATTATTGAAGCATAAGCTTCAAGTGTTGCCGAAAAGGAACACAAATTAGTTACAGCATTATTGCTTAAATAGGAGGATACTAAAATGAGTAACTTACAACTTTATAGACCATCATTGAGTTCGTCGCTTTTAGGGCGTTCTATTTTTGATGAGATTTTCAACGGGGAATTGTTTGACTTTCCAGCAGTTGCGAGAAAGACAACGCAAGGTTATCCCGTGGCAGACATTTTCAACACAGAGGCAGGAACAGTCTTAGAATTTGCTTTGGCTGGTTTCTCAAGGGATGAACTTTCCATCGACGTTCAGCCTGACAAGTCCAGCCTTACTGTGCGAGCAGAAACTTCTAGTGAGGATAATTCAGAAAGCCGACGTATTGCACGCCGTAGTTTTCAGAAGACCTATGTCAATTATGATAACAATCTTGATCTCAGTAGTGTGAGTGCCGAGTTTGTTAATGGGCTTCTTACGATTACAATCCCACGGAAAGAAGAACTCTGTCCGGTATCGGTTGAGATTAAATAACGAAGAACAAAACTCCCGTACCTTTTGCACAGTCGGGGCTCCCGCAATGGGAGCCCCATTTTTTTATTTTTTGTATTTTTTCTACTATATAATATTACTAGGAGACATAACATGGCTGAGGTTAAAAGACTACACGACGAGAAGAAAGTAAAGATGTTTCGTCATCAAATTGTTTCTTTCTTGGGTGATGTAGGACCGGGCTCAAAAGATTCTCTTACGGTAGAAGGAATGCCTAACCCAATGATAGGGTGTCTTTGCAAGAGAGTTGTCGGTGTTTTTAAAATGGCATACAATCTATTTAAACACAAAGCTCTGTGGCAAAGTGAGAAAGTATTCAAACCAGTCATTGAGGCTGAAATAGTCCATGAAGATGGTAGACCGAAGAAGTTTCATGAGCTTGGGCGAGATCTGGATGGCAACATCGTGTGTAGCGTCTGTGTTTCGGTTACGGATCTAGGAAACACTAGATCGATGGCTTTCGTTAATGAAGTTGCAGTAGAAGAGAGACACCACTTTATCGAAGCCCCACACCGCAAGATCCTAAACAGGGATGCAGAAGTCTCGGCAGAGTTGCCCATGAGGGCATCAGCTTGTATACCGATTGCGTTCAGCCCAGCGTATTATCCAGAACATGACCCTACCTGCTTGCAAACACCGTTGTCAGATGGAGGTGCTGTATCTAATCTCTCTGCCCAACTATTGAGAGCAAAATATGACGAAGGAGAGGCACCCGTTAGGTTTGTTATAAGCTGTAATGAGTTTGAGTACAAAAGAGACGCAGCTTATAATCATGGGGCTGCTCCTACCACACCCACTTCTAGCTGGTTTGAATTTTTAAATGCAGTGTTTGCCGTCATCATTGAGGATGGAATGGCTGACGATGTTGATATATTTTTAAAAGCCAAGGGCGACATGGAGCATATTTTTGTGACAAAGGTCGGAGAGATAACAAAATATCCAACCCTAGACTCACCTTTCCTGAAGGAAACACCATCTCAGATTAACTTTTTTGCTCTAGATAGGCACACGTCAACACAAATGTTCGAATTTGGGCGGCATCTTGCGACCCACAAACTAATTAATAAGATAAAACCATCAGAGGTTAAGCGTGCCAAAAAGAATGGTGTAACTCTAGCTTTATCAGGTGGAGGTGCATTGTACCCCGTGTTGTTTGGGGTGGTTTTTGCCATGTGGGAACACTTTGAGGTTAAAGCAATCGCAGGTACCTCCGCAGGTGCCATTACTGCCAGTTATATGGCTGAGAAGATTGCAAGACAAGAAGACTAGGGGAGATATACTATGTCTGACGAACACAATAGCGAAAATGAGCGTGATGCTCTACAAACAGAAGAGTCTAACGAAGAATTATTACCAAAACCACCACCAAAGCTTGCAGCCCGAGGGATCAGAGCTTTCACTGTCTGTAGGCAAAGTGATGAAACTGGCGTATCTGGTGAAGGAGTAGTTATTGAAGGTGTTGTTCTTGCAACGGGTCAGTGTATTGTACATTGGCTTTATCCACCACCAAGGGGCGGCATTGCGATCTTCGATAGCATGGGTGATTTTGTGAAAGTACACATCCAGCCTCACCCAACTAACAAAACAATTATTACTTATCAAGATGGTGAGCAAATTAATTATTAAAAAAAGCTTGACAAACGAGTCAATATTAGTTATATTATTAACGTACTGAGGGAGTGGAATGAAAGAAGAACTAGAAACGTGGAGAAAGTTTTTGAAAGAAAACGAGGGCGCAACGGGAATGCAAAAATATAAGTTGTTCTGTGATATGGACGGCGTGCTAGTAGACTTCGAAAAGGGAGTCCTTGGCTATATGAACCAACGCATGGAGGCTTTAGCCGGTGGTGGCGAGCCTGTGAGCAGAGAAGAATTGAAAGACGCTGCTTTGGCTGTAGAAGCCATGGGCGGTTGGTTCGAGGTCAAGCCAGAGCACATCAAGCGACCCAGCGAAGGCGGTGTTGCTGAGGTTCGAGACCTGATGTACACGATGGTCGAAAACAACTATGAGGTGTGGGCAAACTTGCCTTGGATTCCGGGTGGCAAAGAGCTTTGGAATCACATCAAGCAATACAACCCTGAGATCTTGACGGCTCCGATGGGACCAGAGAGTGAGCGGGGGAAAGAAACGTGGTGTGCTCGTGAGTTAGGTTCGGATATTCCTGTTAACATCACGGACAATAAGACTCCGTGGGGTCAGGGAGATGGCAAGCGACAAGGTTTGTTAATCGACGACCGTGAGAAGTACCGTGCTCAGTTTAAAAAGGGCGGCGGTGAAGTAGTGCCTCATACGCCGGGTGATGCCGGTCCTTCGATTGAGCGATTAAAAACGCTCGGCTTTCAATAGTCGCCTCTACTTATTATAAGGAGGGTTGAATAATGAGTGAATCAAACAAGTGTAAGTGTTGTCCGTGTTGCAAGTGCGATTGCGAAAATTGCTGCGAATAAATTACTAAAAAGTTTCGTTTTCGCTCATTATGCCCTAATTATATTATAAAGAGGGTTGATTGGTGAAATTAGAAAATAATTTTAGTTTGTCGGAATTTAGATGTAGAGATGGTTCAGATGTTCCAGAAGAACTGATGGACAACGTGCGTCTTTTGGCTGAAAACCTACAGGTCTTGAGAGACTATATTGGAAGACCCGTTAAAATAATTTCCGGGTATAGATCGCCAGATTATAATAAAAAGATCGGCGGTGCAAAGCGCAGTCAGCACATGCTTGCAAAAGCGGCTGATATTAAGATTGAAGGCATGGAGCCTTGGATGGTTCATAAGATAATCGAGCATCTTATCTATGAAGGGCATATGATGAAAGGAGGTCTCGGGATATACGAGACATTTGTACATTATGATGTGCGAGGTAGAAACGCCAGATGGAAAGGCAAAGGTGTGAAGGATGATAGACCAGCGACAAAATATTAGTTATGATAGACTTGACAGACTCAGCAGCAAATAAAATAAAAGAAGTATTAAAAGATACTGAAAATACCGGAGTTCGTGCCGCCATTCAAGGCGGCGGGTGCTCCGGTTTTACTTATAAACTAACAATGGAAAAAGAGCCAGATCCTGATGACAAGGTTATCGAGATTAAGGGTGTGAAGTTGTTCGTAGATAAGAAGAGCTACTTATTCCTCATCGGAACCACTATAGATTTCGTCACCGAGATGATGCAAATGGGTTTTAAATTTATTAATCCGAATGCTAAAAGAACTTGCGGTTGTGGCGAAAGTTTTGGGATTTAAACGCTTAAACAGACTATTTATTAAAGATGCCGAAGAGAGGATATTTTTATGCAGAATTTGTTTGAAAATTGGAGAAAGTTTCTCGAAGAAATTGAAGCAGAAGAACTGCAAGAAAAGTCTAAATCAAAGAATCAGCAAAAATTTATGGGCATGGTCAAGAAGTGTCAAGAAACTGGCGATTGTGCCTCAGATGAGGTAGAGAAAACAGCCGACAGTATGGAGAAATCTGATGTAGACGACTTTGCCAAAACAAAACACAAAGGATTACCAGATAAAGTAGAGGATAAAAAATGAAACTATTAATGGAAAACTGGCGAAACTTTCTCGCAGAAGAAGAAAAGAATTGTGGTTGTGGTCAAGATCCTTGCATCACTTACGGAGTACAGAACGAAGCCAAAGAAGATGAAGGATATGAGCCCCACATGATGTACAATCCTAAAACTGGCGAAAAGAAAAAAGCCAAGACTAAAGAAGAGCATGAATCACTGGGTGCATCAGGTTGGCAGCACGTCAACCCTGATGAGATCCGCAAAGCTTTAGAGGATGAGGGCGGTGCTGCTGACACCGATGCTATCGTAGACAGAACAGATGCAAGTGGCAAAGAAGTAAAAAAAGCTATGAAAGACATGCCTGACGTTGCTCAACATGATAAAGGTGACTACATTCTTGGCGATAAAGATAAGATAAAAATTGAAGAAGATTGCTGGGATGGTTACGAGAGAGTTCCGGGCTCTAAAGAGGGAGAGCCGGGATCTTGTCGAAAGAAAACAAATGAAGGTGCTGGTCACGCCGAATCCATTCTTCAAGCACAAAACCAAGGCGTTGCTTTTATTCGTGGTCAAGACGATAAAGCAGCAGGTAAGGAAAAGGATCCTAACTATTCTGAAGAAAGTGGACGTAATCCTTTAGAAGTTCTTTTTTATAATGCTGGTTATGACAAAGGGATGGATGAAAATTTTTCGTCGAAGACTGAAGCCTCTTTTGGTGATAAAAGCGCAACAACATTTACGACCCAGCAGATGAATGACGAAGAAGAAACTGCTGCCGAAATAGAAAGTGCTATTGTCTCGCTTGCAAAAGAAAAAGGTATGAGTGCTGAAGAGCTAAAAGCAGCGATTCTGGGAAATATAAAAAATAAGAAAGGCATTTCCGTTGAGCAAGCAGCAATTGATGAAGCAGAAATCTGCAAAGCAGGAAAAGATTGGGTCGATGGCAAGGAGATCGGAGGACAAGTTGTTAAACGAGGCGAAGACGGCAAGTTTAATAATTGGTCTGCTCGTGCAGCACAGATTGCTTCCAACTATTGCAAAAATCCTAACTACGGTAGAGGGAAGAAGAAAAAGAAGAACGAATCGATGAGTGAGGGCGATCTTGGCGATTGGGAAAAAGAAAACTGGACACACTCAGACGGCACACCCTGCGGCGGTGGCGACAAGGACGGTTCACAGAGCCGATGCAAGCCAGCTTCCAAGTGGAAAGGCATGAGCAAGGGTGAGAAAGCAGCCGACAATGCAAAGAAAAAAGCTGGCACAGATGCAGGCAAGCAATATGTTTCAGCTACCAAGAAAGGAAAGGTTACTAAAGCTCACACAAAAGAAGCCCAAGTTGCCGATATTTTAGCAAGAGTGTTTGAGGGGTGTGGTGAACCTGCTCCTGTAAATTATGATCACGGTCCAGAGGCATCAATGCATAGAAGCTCCCTTCACACAATTAAGGGCGAAGTCGAACAGCTTCTATATATGATTGGTGAACAAGATGATTTACCTGAATGGCTAGAAGCAAAGATTACGAAAGCAAAAGCATATTTGTCTGCTGCAAAAGATTACTTGTCAGGTGAACAGGCTGAGATGGCAGGCGCACTTGAAGAGCAGCTTGCAGATGCGATTGTGGTAGAGTATCTTGAAGAAGATAATATGGACGAAGGCGGCAGATGCACAAAGGCAACTGAGAAAACTACCTCTACTCGCAAGGGCAAGAAGTACATGAAGTGTATCAAGAATCCAGACGGTGAAGGTTATATTAGAAAACACTGGGGTCAGAAAGGTGCTAGAGCAGCACCAAAGGGATCTAAAAGAAACAAGAGCTTTAACAAGCGACATAAGTGCTCAACCGCAAAAGCGGGTACAGCAAGAAAATTAGCATGTGATGATTGGTAGGAGGAGCCAAAAATGAAAAGTTTATTAACATTATTAACAATTATTATGCTTGCGCTTGCAGGCTGCGGAGATGATTGCACATCTGCACCAGACACTGGTGTTGATGCGGGTGGCACTGATGCAGCTATCGATGCAGGCGGTGATGCAGGCGACGTTGGCGGCGATAGTCAATGATCAACTGGCTGAGATCACGCAGACCGTGGATGATTGAGAATTCAAAGATTCCAGTCTTTTTGTCTCACTTTGCGCCAATTAATATTTGGGCAATATCGTTTGGTCCGTTTGTTTGGTGTCGTGGCGTTATGTCGGAGACAACCAAGAGACACGAAATTATCCACTATCACCAGCAACTAGAACTAGCTTTCATAGGCCAATGGACCTTATACCTCATTTTTTACCTACGTGGTCTGATTAGAGGCGGTGCTGGTTCTGGCGAAGAAGCTTATAGGGCTAATGCATTCGAAGTGGAGGCATACACGCATGAGGCAGAAATTGATTACTTAGAGAAGAGACCACTTTATAATTGGAGAAATTACTTATGAGATTAAAATCTAGAGCACGACAGATTATCATTGAAGAGATCTTGAGGGAGAATGACGAAAGGGCAGCATCGGGTGCCGAGTCATTAGGTAGTTCATTGGGTGGACGCCCAGATGTAGCTATGGCTATCGAAGCAGTTCTTAAAGAAAAGGGTCTTCCAAAATCCGCAGCAGCATTGATGAAGGCGTATAAGTCTGCACAAGCTGAAATGGATATGGAATATTCTTTACATTACCCGGAATAGGTGATATATTGTTTGAAGGTGCAAAAAAACATTTGGAAGAGAGAGGTGAGACATACTTTGAGCATATGCAAGCAGCGGCAAGTTTAGCTTTGATGTTAGCTGTTGTTAGTTTGAAGTGTGTTGTTCACTCGGTGTTTCCAAATTATTATAAAACTTGTGTATCAGATAAATTATCAGATATTCAAAAAATGGTAAAGAGGTAATTTCGATGAAACAATTAATGGAAAGCTGGCGAAACTTTATGAAAGAGCAGAGCCAGATCGAAGAAACTGGTGCCGGTGGTTATCAATACGAAGAGTATGTCATTAATGCACTGAAGACGGCAGGAGCCGTTGGTAATATTACCTCCGGTGCGGGGGCTTCAGCAGCAGCGGCTGACGCTGACATTAGAGTAAATGGCAAGGTTTATAATATTGAAGTAAAGATGGACGGCAAAGCCCAGATGGGCGGCACATCTCTCAGGTACTTTCCGCAGGGTGTGCCATCTGATGACCCTTCAGCACCCGAGGGTAAACTACAGAAGTTTGTCATTGTCTCAAACTCTGTTGAGCCTGACACTGTTACAATGATGGAAGAGGCTCTGACACCCCTAGAGCAAGATTTAAATAACTTCTTAGAGGCGATTGGTGCAACTAAGATGCCTGCAACGGTCGAGAAAGATCTTTGGGCGGCAGCGGTAGCAGAGGGTTTGCTTAGACCACTCAACGTAAAACTAAAAAGAACAACCAAGTTTATTATTAACCACTACGCTAAAAAAGGTGTAGACTATATACAGATCGGCGGGGCAGGGCTATTTTATTTAGCGAACAATCCAGCAAACTTGCCGGTTCCTCAGCTTGACGGAGAGATCAATATTGAGCTTAGACCCGGAAGAAGTGGGAGTAAGAAAAGAAAAGACGGCACTGTGGTTGTCGGCGGCTTGATTCGTGTACAGGGTCGATTGCAGTTTAGGGGTCAGTCACCTTACACACTTGACGATCCTCAAAGCATTGCAGAGATGCTAAAAGAGGCAAACTCGGCATGAAACAGTTAATGGAAAATTGGCGACGATATAAGCGCATGTCCGAGGTATCTTATGATGGAAACATTGGGTTCGAAGAGACTGTAAGGTTTTATCAATCTGCACCCAAAGAAAAAATAGCTGAGTTTGAGGCTATGCTGGACAGTGGAGATGAAAAGAGTGCTATGGGTATTATCCTTGATTTTCTTGGCACTTCACTGCAAGGTGACCAATTCCCGCAGATGAAAGCTGTTGCTGAAGCCATAGAAGTGGAGAGGGACCAAGAATGAAACAATTAATGGAAAATTGGCGCAAGTTTCTAAACGAGGGAATAGACTCCCGCATTCAGAAACAGATTGATATGGTGATTCAGCTTCCCGACGTAGGCATTACCATCTCTCGGGGTGGTTTCGGCAGGAGTATTAGATATGTTCTCATCGAAGACGCTGAAACTCAGCAATACTCCGAACTAACTTATAATGATGCACTCGGTGACAAGAAAGATTATCCTCACGGAGAAGTTGATATTATGAAAACGTCTGAAGATTCCGAAGGACCATGTTTGGATGGCTGGACCGTCACGGCTGCTGAAGCTAGAAAGGGGTGGGGTCCACTTCTTTATGAGGTGGCGATTGAATATGCTTCACAGAATGGTGGAGGTCTCACGCCAGACAGGTTCTCAGTATCACGACACGCAATGGCTGTGTGGGACAAGTATGCCACCCGAGATGGTGTTGATGCTCAGCAGATGGACACCAATCATGACCCCAGCGCAATGGGCGCAAGGGTGAATACAACAGTTCCGCAGTTGACGCCCGATGACAAGTCAGATGACTGTGATCAGTCGAGAGCTATTTCTAAAGACGGAGAAAACTGGCACAAGAACTCAACGACGAAAATGTATAAGAAAGACAATCCAGAAGTAATGCAGGCACTTAAATCTGCGGGGAGGCTAATTATAGCGGTATGAAAGAATTAATGGAAAATTGGCGAGGCTACATTAATGAGCAAGAAAGAATTGCTTTAGAAGAGGGCGTCTTTCAAGATGCCATGACTTGGTTGAAGGACAAGGGACGGCAAGCTCAGGAGAAAGCAAAAAAGTTTCTTGAAAGTTTAAGAGAAGAGCTTGCTGAGACTAAAGTTGGTATTATGCTCTTGCAGAAGATTGCCGCAGGAAAAGAACTAAGTGATGACGAATCTCAATTCTTAAAAGATCAGGCAAAAGATATAGCTAGTGGCACTGCGCTGCTTGGGCTCTTTGCTCTGCCCGGTGGTGGTATCGCATCGGCAGCGTTGCTAAAGATGGCTCGAAAGTTTGGGGTTGAGCTTATGCCAAGTTCTTTTCTTGACGAGCCAGAGCTAGCAGAACGTGACTGGCAAAAAGAATCTGAAAAGCTAAAAGATCATCCGAACAAGAAAGCTAGGATTTTAGACACAGGTGCCAATAAGGAAACTGGCGGCGGCACTGGGCATCGGAAGCTCGATAAACGCCGAGGTAAAAGCGCACCACCCGGAGCAGGCGGGGTATAAAATTATAAATAAACAGCTTAACAATCGAAAGAAACCTACTTATAATATAGGGGGGTCTGTATAAATGGCGATTGACAAGCTTTACTTTCACGGCTCGTGTCTTGCATGCAGAGGAACTAGTAAAACTTGGTATAATCGTCCTTGTCCGTATTGTTATCGAGGCACAGCTTATCACGAGGCATCGGACAAGCTAGTCCAGAAATATGTTCTTGAAGAAATGGATGAAAACGCCCAAAAAGAACTATTTAATGAGATGAAAGAGAAATACGAAAAGGAAAGTTAAATGTGTTTAATTTGTGTTGAATATAACTTGAAGAGACTAACAATCAATGAAGCCTACAGAAACTTACAAGAGATGAAAGAGATTCTCCCAGAAGAACACGTAGAAGAAATTGAAAAGATGTTAGAACACGACACTCTTCAGGAGATTCATGAGCTTGAAGGAGATGATAATAATGAGCTTTAAAGATTTGTGGAAAAACTACATTCGAACCGGTGAATCGCAAGCTAGCATTCAGCCTACATCTTGGAAAAGTTTTTTGATCGAAGAGTTAGAGACAGTTCACAGCCCAGAAGAACAGCAACAGCCAGCGGCACTACAGCCGTCAGAAATTCCAGCGGAACTGTTTCATGCAACTCGACCACCGTTGCTGTCTGCGATAGCCGAACAAGGCTTGCGTGATTATTCTGATTTTTCCCGGCATGGAGCTGGTCAGATAGGCGTCTCGTTTGCTACCGAATTGACACCGCTTGAGGATGGCAGCTTTGGTAATCTAGTGCTTGTATTTGACGGAAAAGAGCTAGCTGCATCAAACCAATATATTTTTAAAAATCATCAAGATCCCACCATTGATACTAAAGAAGCAGAAGTTCGTGTTACCATGTCAGACTCAGCCGGTGATTCTGGCTCAGGTATTGATTCAAAGGTTGATGCGCTCGGAACATCTATCCCTTTTCACTTTTGCAAGAAAATGATTTTTCTCTATCCCGTGCCAAAGTTCGAATTAAAGTGGTTAAAAGAAAACTACCCATCGGTAGAAATTCAGGTATTAAAACAAGAAAAAGAAGAAAATAAAGAATAAACACTTTCTGACCACTACCTAATATAGAGGGGTAATTTTTACCCCGGAAATTCGGGTGGACTTATGGGGTGAAGAAACTAGGAATGATGCTCCTAGCGAGCACGGCTTTTATATTATCTTGTTCGTGTCAAGACAGAATTAAGCTAATACAGGCTTGTTCGCACCACTCCGAAAAAAACTCACCTTGCGTTGGTTCCGAAGAATCCTTTTCACTTTTAAACCCAGAAAATAAAAACACTGGTGAATGCTCTATTGGCAGAATTACGTGCAGGCAACACGAGTACACCATGGAAGAGTATTGTGGTGACGATGAGGGCTGTAAAGCAGAGTGGGAAACAACCAGAACTGATGATATATGTGTTGGTCATGTTGGTCCAAAGGGTGAATTATGCGATGGTCTCGACAATGACTGCGATGGCGAGATTGATGAAAATTATGATGTGGACGGCGATGGCTTCAAAAGTGCGGCGGCATTGAAACCAGACGGTCAGCTTTGCGGCTATGACTGTGATGACTTTAACCCAGCAGTCCACCCAAGTTCAACTGAGATTTGCGATGGAATCGACAATGATTGTGACTGTAGGGTGCTAGATTCTTCGTTGCAAGATTCTAATGGAGATGGCGTTTTTTGTGGCTGTGGACCTGCTGGGTGTGATGATGGCGTTGATGAAGGCTTGGTTGGAAACACAATTGGCATATGCTATCCCGAAGGTGTTACCGAGCAAGAATGGAGCACCCTCTCTGTTGAGAATAGCCCATGTTCTATTGGAAAGCTTCGGTGTGAGTCTGGCGAGATTTTATGTGTTGGAGCGCAAGGACCAAAAGAAGAGGTATGCGACGGTGTAGATAATAATTGCAATGGTGCAGCCGATGAGAACGAATTAGTTGTCGGTGCTGGCGATGCTTGCGGGTCTGATGTTGGGGTATGCCAAGAGGGTCATTTAATTTGCGACCCAGTGACAAAAGATATGATTTGTGTTGGTCAGGTCACAGGACAAAGCCCCGATTTCTGCGACGGTCTCGATAATGATTGTGACGGACAATCTGATGAAGATGCTGGCTCTGTGCTCTGTTCTAATGGATGCCCACAAACGGGGTATCAATATTGTGTTGAGGGGGAATATAGCACTTGTGATGCACCGCTTCCCGAATCTGAGGATGACGATCCCTGCAACGGAGAGGACGACGATTGTGACGGTCAGGTAGATGAGGGTCAAGAGTGTCAGTGTGATGCCGATGAAGTCGGTCCATTTGCTCCTGACTGCACAGTAGATGAAATGGTTGCTTCTGGCTTGTCTTGCGGAAAAGGAAAGAAAGATTGTATTTGTGAAAATGGAGACTGTCAGTATGGAGAGTGCTATTTGACTTGCGACCCATGGGTAGACGGAGCACCGAATCCAAATGTCTTTTGGGGTCCATGCGACCCGGAAACTTGTGACGATTGGGATCACAATTGCTGGGCTGGACCAGCAGATGTAGAACCGCAACCTTGTCCATGTGATCCAACACACCCTGATCCATCTATTGCTCTCTTATCACTTGAGGGCAACGGCTGTGAAGCGGGAGAGTGTACAGCAGGCAGTCGCTCTTGCGTGCTAGATCCCCAAACAAACACTCATGGCTGGCACCCTGCCGACTGTGATGCGATAGGTCCAGTTGAAGAAGTTTGTGACGAGCTAGATAATGACTGTGATACATTAGTTGATGAAGAGTTGAACAGTTTTGAGAGAGTCGATATGGTTTTTGCTATCGACATAACGGGTTCAATGGATTCTGTTATTGAAGATGTTCACAACGCCATCAACGCTTATGCTCAGGACTTTCAGCAAACAGAGCACCAGTTTGCGTTAATCTTATTCCCGGCTCCTTATTGTGATCCAAACAACCCGACAACTAATCCGGGCTGTGATTGGGCATCGGCTGGCTCGCCTGCTACTATGTGTGGCGATGGAAGTAATGAAGGGGATATGTATTGGAATGTAACCAATGGTCTAGTTGGAGTTGAAGACTTTTTATTAGCCTTGGGTTTGGTAGCTCAGCATGGAACTTGCTGCTCTTCAGAACCTTCGTATGACGTATTGGCGGATCTGACCAGTGTAGCAGACCCAGCAGCTATTGGCTGGCGAGAAAACGCATATCCTTATATTTTTATGCTAGGTGACGAGAACGCTCAAACTTGGACAGGAGCCACAGAGCAATCAGTTGCTCAGCAGGCAGATACCTGCGATGGAATCGGAATGTGTCCCTGCAACCCACCAGATTGTCAACAGGCAACCAACGAGTTTGAAGTACACTGCTTTACTGCTCCATTCTACTTTTCAGACTATGATCAGATTTGCTACAACGACGCAGTAGGCGACAATGTTTATAATATAAACCAAATCTCATCAGAGGTTTTAAGAAATATTTTTGCTGATGTTTGTCTTCCATAATGTATTCGATGGTCTATTTATAAACACGGGTGGAGGTTATTTCTACACAATCAGGTTTATAAAATGGAAGACAAATGCAACATAGGGGTTGGAGATCTCGTTAGGCTCAAAGATGATACTGGTCTGAGCGTTGGCGTCGGTGTGGTATTAGAGAAGCGAGAAGATTGTGGAGAAATCATGGACATGCTTGATGATCTGCGAAGCAGCGATGAAAGTTTCATACCAGTAGAGGAAATACCAGAATTTTTACTTTACAAGCCTATTTACCTTGTTTTGTGGCAGGGCGAAAATATTTCCCCCAACGACAGACCGGTCTGGATGTTTAGAACAGAGATCGAAACTGTGAAATAAAGAGGAAAATTATGAAGAAAAAACCTATAAGTGTTGGCGATCTTGTGTTAAGATGTGTTAAATGGAGACCCGGCGTAAATGCAACTAAGAACACGGGAAAAGGAATAGTAACCTTGATTGCTGAGTCTGATGGAGAGAAAAAAAGATTAATTAGAGTCTTGTGGAGAGAGGGAAACTTTGAATGGCACTGCGAAGAAGATTTAGTAAACGTCAAAAATGTTGTACGTGGAAGTATAGGTTCTGATTAATGGATGAGTTGAGAGATCCCGTCGAGCGGGAAAGAGTTAGGAAACAAGAAACTTGGAGAAAGTTTTATAATATTGATGTGAAGCCCGGAGATATTGTTAAATACGAGGATGGGTTTGGTATTTTTTATGGTCTAGTCACTGAAACAGTGGCAAATCAATCAATAGTAGAGGGCGTGACAAATCTTGCTGGTAAAATTATTTGGACAAGCGAGAAAGATAGTCCAAGAGAAACTAGGGATTGGTATATATTTAATTCAAAAAATTGGTCAGTGATGACCAGATAGGAGAAACAAATGTCAGAATATAATTCTTGGAGAGCTATTCTGGAAGACTACAGATTAGAATATCTCACAGAGGATGAGGCTAGGGAATACTTAGAAGAGTTATCTTATGAACTCACGGAGGATGAACTCGAAGAAGCAGAAGAGAAGCTAGAAGAATTCATCAGACAAAAAGAAGAAGATAGTGGACTTATCGATTGGGTGGGGTGCGAGCCACTGAGACACCCAGATCCAGATGATTACTACGGTGAAAACACTTTAGAAGATGACTGGGCGAGAGAATACGAAAATACTGACGATTATGATTGATTGTCACTATTTATAAGCATACACAAAGAGGTGCGTACAGTGTTTAGAATGTTAAAAAAGTATATGTCGGCAGCAGTTGGTTCTGCTTTCTGCCTTGCAATCATTGCAACTGGCGACCCGGTTAAGGCTAGCGACAGGGCAATATTCAGTGGAGCCAGTTTTGTGTCTCCCTGCTCGATAGAGTATAAGACACAGAGTTTGGTTCATCACATTAAAAGCGAAAAAGATAATATTTTTATCAAGCTTCCATCCAGTCAAGGAGAAGCTCCGCTTTTCTCTAAATTAACGCTGCACGTAACGTGTGAGCGTAATTATGACCAGAGAGAAAGATCATTATAAAACACTGGGTGTTACAAAGCACTCTACACAGGAGCAGATAAAAAAAGCTTATAGGCGATTAGCTTTGCTGCACCACCCAGATCGTGGGGGGGAACAAGAGCGGTTCAAGGATATAAATGAAGCTTACAACATTCTTGGAGACCCCGATAAAAAGAGAGCTTACGATGAGGGCAGTGGCAATGTTCAGGATGTGTTTAGTTGGGATGCTACATTTTCGGACTTTTTTAAAAACATTAGAAGGCAGCGTGCGGCGAACGCCCCGACTTCAGATAAAGATATAAAATTTAATCTTGGTGTGAATCTTGAACAAATTAAACGTGGCGCATCGAAGAAGATATTTTTTAATAGAACTATAGTTTGCAGTGCGTGCAAAGGTCAGGGTGGTAAAAATCCACAAATGTGTAACGACTGCATGGGATCAGGGCAGGCTACACTTTACAACAGCAGGGGTCATAAAGTTATAACTACCTGTAGAACCTGCGGAGGCAGAGGGATCACCTTCAGTTCAATTTGTTCTTCTTGTAGAGGAAATAAAACTGTAAAGGTGCAAGATTCTGTTGTCGTGAATATTTCTGAAAAAAAAGCTTGACAAACATAGCATGATGCGCTATATTATGTATATAAAAGGAAGGTGAAAAGTGAAGAGATTGTTTGCGGTGGTTTTGTTAGCGATTCTTGCATCTGGGTGTGAGAACTTTTATGTAGTGCAGTATCCCGGTGGTGGACACAGCCACAGCGCAGGTTCTTTCTGTGATGATACAGAACCATACTATGAACCAGCAGAGGAATACTTTGTCTATGAAGATCACCTTGGATACTATGAGGGCGAATGCGGCGTGTGGTACGTCGGGCATGGACATTGGGAAGAATGGTGCAACTGGCAAGATACTTGCGGTTGGGAATTTGTCGATGAGTGGTATTACTAGATGAAAAAGAACAAAAACAAAAAACTTAAAAAGCAGCGTGACTATGTGGCTCTGGGCATGATCCTTCGTAAAGGCTCGGGTGCAGGCTTTCATTCGAAACGAGGCTATTCTCGCAAGCAAAAACACAAGAAAGATATTCAGGAGGATTAAGTTGGGACGCCGTGTGCAAAAAAACAAGGGTGTCCTTGTCTATATGGGTCGTCGTAGAACTCCGGGGATAGGTGTCATAATCGACAAGACACCGAAGCCGCCGAAGGAGATGACAGATCACGAAAAGAGCTTGAGGTCTCCATCGCTTCTCAGAGACTATCAAGTAAATTTATCTGAAGAGGTGTGTGCTTTGGTGCATTGGCTAAAGCGTCCCTCTGCGTGGGAGAGCGAACAAACTTATAATCAGAGGACATGGGTTCCTTTGAGTTGGTTAAGAATTTATAAAAAGGAGATCAGCAGTGAGTGACAAAAACTATATTGTAGTTTATCATAAATCAGAAAACGAAACGATCAAGATGACAAAGCGTTCTGCTTATTTGGGGGCTCGACGTAGCCAGCGTAACTTTGAAAAGATTGGCATCAAGCCTTGCGAGGTTGTAAAGTTGACTTCGAAAAAGAAAAACCCTACTATATAATATACAAGCATGAGAGGACAAACACCATGGGGCATTTGCTTTAATTTGGAGAAAGATTAAGAACATCTTCACAAGTTCTAAAAAAGTAAAGGCACCCGTTTGCCCAGATCATCAAGCAAAAATCTATGCGCTGAGACTGAAACACAGAATCAAACTATTTGAAGACAAGTTTGGCAAACTAAGTGTGAAGCAGAAACGACACCTTCAGGCTAAACTTGTTAAGAAGATGGTACAGGAGCGTGATCACAGGAGGAAAAAGAATTGAGTTTTTGGAAAGTTACTTATAAGACACCATCAGAAGAAAAAGAGGTGGTAGTTGAGGCTATCGACAAGGATACAACCTATGTAGAGGGTATTTTAAAGCAGGTACACCCAGACTGGGTAGAAATGGAAGTCGAGCCTACGGAGAAACCCGAATGGATCGTTCACTCAATGGAAGACTGGGATTAAAAAAATAAAAAAACTTCTTGACAAAGCCTATGAACCCTGATACATTAATGATGTAAGGTCAGAGAACAAAAGGAGACAGATATGTCAGAGAATAGAAAACCTCGTAGAAATCGTCAACGTCGTGAAAGACTAACACCAGAGCAGAGGGCTCAGTTTGCACGAGAGCGTCGTGAACTGGTCGGCAAGCTTCTCACTCAAGAAGAGTTTGCCGGTGCGCTGGTAGTTGAGCATATTAGAGGCTCTCAGTATTTGCTTCGAATGCCGAACGGTCAAGAGGTCTTTGCTTCACACAAAAAGCAAAAGAGCGATAGCCCCGGTGCTCTTTCTAACGCAGGGTGGAAACTGTGGGTATAGAGAGAAGCACGCTAGTCGTCGGAGACCTAGTTAGATATGGTCACGACGAATCAAGAGTAGGTATCGTAAAGTCTTTCAATAATCAGCGAACAGACTGTGTGCTTGTAGTTTGGCAACAGCCGAGCAGCGGTAAGCGACAGTGGTATGTTGAACCAAGTTGGATCAAGGTCAAGAATAATAATGGATGGGTTTCGTGTCGGTGATTTAATTTGTCATACTGAACTGGGTGCAGCTTTGTATTTAGGTTCAGATCCAGTATATGAAGATGATGTTGGGGTGATGCACAAGATAATATTTACTGGCAGCAACATAGTTGATTATATCACCGATTGGGAGTTGAACAATTTATATGAGAGAATCGGGCAGCACTGGACAGATAGAGTATCAAAAAGGTGATCTGGTTGTGGTTCTCTCTCCGTTCAGAAACGACCACTATCGAAACGACGAGAGGCTAGCGGTTTATTTGGGGGAAGAAAAAAAATTAGTGCAAACGGGTCCACAGGAGTGGATGAGGGATGTTTGTACTGTTTGGTTCCTTCACATGAAAGAGCCCACGGTCGTACAATTAAATTCTATTATTAAAAAAGCGGGAAAAGATGACAGACGAGAATAAAGATAAAGTTTATTATGATGGTGCATGTTATGTGTGCTCTCTAGAGATTAACGCAATAAAGCAAAGGGGGCAAGCTTGTGGCATTGAGTTTATTGATATTAGCAGCAGTGACTTTGGTTTTGCTGATCGGGACTTTGAAAGTGAGATGATTGGTGAGTTCGATGGTGACGAAACCGTTGGCATTGAAACCTTCCGGCAGATGTATGAGAAGATGGGGTACAGGCGTTCTGTGGCGTTCAGCCGTTTGCCAGTGATTCGTAATCTTTTTAATATCGGCTACCATGTGTTTGCTCACTACATCCGACCGAACCTACCGAAAAGGAAAGTTTAGCGATGAAAAAAATTTTACTGTTATTGGCTACCTGCATGTCTCTTGGGTGCGCCACTACAAAATTAAACACACCTCCATGGTTTGGGGGCAAGGGCAGTCATAAGCTAGGCATCACAAAAGTAAAGAAAGCTCAATCGACTCCATCATTCTGCTTCGACGGTCTGCTTAGGAAAATGGAGCAGGCAGGCTGTCACGAGCTAGAATATTATCAAAAGAAAGCTGAACGTGGTTTCATACGCTACTCGTGTGTCAGTTGGGAGGGTAAACCACCAACCACAAGCGACCTTTATCATCATGACTTTTATTTAATTTTATGGTTGCGTGGGCAAGGGCATTATGCTATGCTTGCTCCCGAGTGGTCAACTCATGTTTGTGGCGACAACTTTGCTTTACTTGTAGCAGCCGAGAAAGATTAAATGTGGTATCTTTATATTGTAGAATGCTCGGACGGCACACTGTATACAGGTGTAACTAAAGATATAGACCGTAGGCTGTACGAACACAATAACACCAGCAGAGGCGCAAAGTATACAAAGACACGCCGACCGGTGAAACTTGTGATGGAAAAGCCATACCCAGATCAGTCGAGCGCACAATCCGCAGAACACTTTTTTAAAAGCTTGCCACGTTCAGAAAAATTAAAACTTATCCGAGTTAACAATGCAAAATAAAAATACGCTTAAAACTATCGTTATCGGCTCTTTTGTACTACTTATACTTGGTGCTTGGGCTAACTGGGTATACCAGCGAAACCAGTTCCTTTATTCTGTAATGGATTGCACCGAAGATAATTCTAAACAAGAGTACATTAGGTGTGCTAATATCGTGAGGTCAGGGTATGCAAATGTCGGTAGGTGATTTAGTTCAATGTGTCGGCAAAAAAATAGGCGAGCCCGAGATCGGAGAGATTGGAATTATCATCAAGTCCGAAAAAGGCATCGTTGTAGCTTGCGTTACGCACAGAGGCAAAGGGCGTATTTGGACTGAGGATTGGCAAATCATATCTAAAGGATATTTATTAAAGGAGCAAATTAAATTATGAAAAAATTATTCGAAGAATTCCGAAGCTTTGTAGCCGAAGGTGAGGTAAGCGTGGAACAAGTTGTTAGCGAACTTGAAGGGCTGCAAGATGATTTGAATGGGGAAATTAGATCTTTTCAAAGCTTTGAAGGCGACCCAAAGAATCGTAGTGGTGCAAGTATCGAAGAACTATCGTTTGAGCGAGGCTCAGCCGAAGCAAAGCGAGAAGTCATCGAAAAACTTGAAGCGATCATTAGCATGATCAAGGGGGTACAATGAAAGAGTTATTAACAGAGTGGAGAAAGTTTTTAAAAGAAAACAAGTCGCTTTCATTCACCGTAATCGAAGACGAGGATGACGGAGGACCAGCGGTGAGGATCGACGGTATCGATCTGTCTTTTCAAGATATGCTGTCTCAGCTTAATGGTCAAGTTGTGGATTTCAATGACGGCGATGAGCCAGAAGAATTTAACTTTTCCGACATGGGTGGTGCTGAAGATGCAGAAGATGCAGAGCTATACATGGTTCGCAACGGGATCGCTCATTATTATGTTGAGGCGTGGGCTCACATGAACGGATATAGTGCCAAACAGACGGGTGGATTTCACGAAGTGCAAGATTTAATGGAAGGCTGGAGGCAGAGGCTCAACGAATCCGGGCTCAATCGCCTGCGTAAGCATATGATGGCGCATGACTGCGCTATCCTTACAGCATTTAGAAATGATCTAAATGATATGTCTCAGTGTGCCGATGGTGCCGAGACTCCAGAAGAGGGCGTAAAAGATATTAATCGTAACCGTGATCTAAAAGCTACGCTGCTAGGAATGAAGATTGGTGTTACAAAGGTCGATGGTTCTTATGTCGAGGACTTTGATACGCCGATTGCCAAAGAAGTAAAAGAAGCAAGCTTGTTCTGTGTCAATCTAAACGATGACGGCAACTTCTTCGAGACAATCCAGAAGCTAGGCGAAAAGTATTGTCAGGATTCCGTGCTTTGCATTCCGAAGGGTGGCGAAGGTGCTTTTCTTTTCGGGACGAACAACGCAGAGTTTCCCGGCTACGGACAGCGAGTTGACGTTGGCAATGCCAACTTTGGAGATGAGGCTGAATTTATGACGAAGATTCGTAACAAACCAATGACTTTCAATGAAGAGCAAGAAGTTGTCTTGGAGACTTACAGTGCGCTGCCTCGACAGCAGCGCATGGCTGTGATGGCAATTACAAGAAAATTTCTTAACATCTAAAAAAATATATTATATAATTGGAGTATAACATGAGCGATTTCAAGAAAGGTGATCTTGTGGTGCCAACAGACGAAAACTATAAAGCCAAAGCGGTTGGTGTAGTTCTCAAGGTTGGTCGTCAAGGTGACGGTAGGACGCATCAGGTCTTATGGGTAGATCCCGATGGGTGCTTTGAATCTTGGCATTACGAAAACGGCATTAGTCTTTACAAAAAGGAGTTAATTAATGGCTAAAATTTCTCAAGTCTCCCGTGGGCGACGAACTATTAAAATTTCTCAAACTGAAAGTGCGGTGGTGTTTACCCCGGAAGGTGTGCATAATGTTCTGTCAGCAGAATCAAGACAGTTCATTGACGACATGCTGACCAAGGGTGAAGAAGTTGCGTTTGCTGGGATCACCCCGGACAAGTTTTGGACCGTTGTGCTACCTGCGGTGACCTATGTCAAGATGGCACAATATGTAAAAGAGGTCCAACAGGAGAACGCTCCACCTGAACCAGAGGTGGAAGATTCATCTGTTGTCTTTGAAGAAGGCTCGTCTGTTGAGCCAGAGGTGCAAGAAGACGAACCAGAAACACCAATTGAAGCATTTGATGATTAAGGAGAAAACAATGCTTAAAGAGGAACTACTATCCGCTGCGGTGTCACAATTTCGAGCCCAAATGACTACCGCCCGTGCTAACTTAGGCGTATATCTACAAAACCCAACGGCGGTCGGAGAGCACCCCGACTTGGTTGCCGAGGTTGTAGAGCTAACCAGAAAAATTGCCGAGGCTGAAGAGTGTTTGGCTGTCTTGGGCGAATGGAACTCAAAACTGCGTTAAATTATATATACGGGCTCTGTATTATAATTAATATTCTTGTGTTTGCCTATGGTGCAAGCGTAGGTTTCGATGAACTTATGATGTTGTCGTCAGCGTCCGGGCTGCTTTGTGCGCTCGGCTTTGTCAGAACATCTGGTAATAAATAAAAATTGTAACCTATTTAGTTTATGCTAGGGTGGATCAAGAAATTTATAACAAAAAAATATAAACTTAACACTGGCGATCTGGTTAAGGATATTGGCGATAGCTTTGCTGCGGTCGAAGACCCCGGCATTGTTATTCAGGTGTTCAAGGATCGGTACGACTATCGACACCCCCTGTTTTTAGGTTTGGTTAAAGTTAAGATTGATGGTATCATGGTGAGGTGGCTCGACAAAAAAGGGTCATCTCACATGTATCCTGCTTGCTGTGTTGCCAAGCTGAAACTACCAGAGGAAAAAGCAAAGCAACTAAGAACTTCAGCAGAGGAAAGATTCGAAAAACCAAAACCAGTGCCATCAGGCAAGGACACCCAACAGATGGATATTCCTTTTGATCTTGAGTGGGACATTCCCGAAATAGAAATACCTGAAGAGGTGGAAGAAAAGCAAGACCCTGCGTTAAATAAAATGCAAGAGAAGCTACGGGAAGTCCAAAGGATCGTAGAGGAAAGAAAGAGAAGAGAAGAGGGTGAAGAATGAGATGGAACGTAACACCTAAGATCGGAGAGATACGAGAACGAATTATATTTCTTTGGTTACCGAAAAGATTTTATCGCAGGTCCAGAAACTTTTATTTTGAAGACAATGGCGAGAGCGTGGTACTCTGGCTAGAGTCTGTGTACGTCGTAGAGAGGTGGTCTTACGCCAATGATATTTCTAGTCGTTCGACAAACAACAGCAAATGCTACTGGCGAACTGAAGCTTGGAGAGTTTTAAAATAAATCACAACTTTCACTTGACATTACCCACAACATCTGTTATTCTATATATGCACTTAAACAATGGGAGAGCTTATGAACCAGCTAGGCTATGCATGTATCAACATGAATCTATCAAACCTGCCCAAATCACAACGGGTTACCACCAATCGCTCAATGATCAAGCGAACATTCCAAGAGCGAGGTCTGGCATATGCCTCCGAGCTTGCGCTTGCAAACTGTCGTGACTTACTGACAGTCCTCAAGTGGAATCAAGCCAATGGTCTAAACTTCTTTCGTCTGTCATCCGACTTGTTTCCGTGGTCATCCGAGTACAACCTACGTGACTTACCCGACTACGACGACATTTGCGATGCACTCATGGAGGCTGGCGACTATGCCTATGACAACTGCCATCGCATCACTACACATCCCGGTCCTTTCAATGTGCTTGGCTCACCGAACCCTGACGTTGTGACCAAGACCATCAAGGAACTCAACACCCATGCCGAGGTGTTTGACATGCTGGGTTTGCCTACCACTCCGTATGCCAAGATCAATATTCATGTCGGCGGCACCTACGGTGGTGACTTCGCAGGTACAGCCAAGCGATGGTGTGAAAACTTTCACAAACTATCCGAGACAGCGCAGGCTCGCTTGACCGTCGAGAACGACGACAAAGCTTCGATGTGGTCTACTCAGCGACTGTACGACTACATTCATCAGCCCATCGGTATTCCCATCGTTCATGATGTGCATCATCATCGTTTTTGTCATGATGGCTTGACAGACGAGCAGGCAATGAAGCTGGCTGCATCAACGTGGGGTGGCGTCACACCTGTCATTCACTACAGTGAATCACGCTCCGAAGAGCAGGGTGACCCAAAGATTCGCCCTCAAGCACACTCGGACTACATCTATGACGAGATTCACACTTACGGTCTAGACGTAGATATTATGGTCGAAGCCAAAGCTAAGGAGTTGGCAGTGCAAAAGTACAAAGAGTTGTGGCACAGTGTTGAGGTGGCGGCATGACCGACAACCTGTATGCAGTCAGGCGGTTGAGGGACAAACTAAAGAAAGCAAGAGACCCAGACTTTGAAGTAAGGGAGGGGGATCTAATTCACTCAATCGGTGAAGCGGCAGGCTGGGTTGTTATTGATGTTACAAGTCGTGCTGAAACTATGCAATCTGTTGTCAGGTATTATATTCCCGGTAAAGGTGAGAGCACAATAACTCTTAAAAGATTAGAGCGGCAAGTTGATCGTGGCTTGTTTAAAATTTATAAAGGTTCCAAGTGGAGTGAAGGGGAAGGTGATTAGTGCTCACCCAAAATTTAATTTACTCGGCTCTGTTTTTTATGGCGGGGCATACGCTGGGTTGGTTTCAAGTCAATAGTCAATTTGCTTGGGAATGGTGGCGTGATCGACCGTTGTTTACTGTCTGCTTATACTCCGTGCCTACGGCTCTGTGCTACTTGTATGGAGCCAGATACGCATACATGGACACGGGGGAAGCTTGGGCAGGTCGCTTTATAGCTTTCGCAGCCAGTTATTTTATATTTCCAATCTTGACGTGGGTATTTTTAAAAGAGAGTCCTTTTACAAATAAAACCTTGATCTGCTTTGCACTTTCTGTTATTATAATGATAGTCCAGTTTTCACCTGTGACTGTAACGAATGGAGAGTGATATGCCACAGTGTATAAAGTGCGGAGAAGAATTTAACCCCAAGCGTTTACAGCTTGGTTATCAAACCTGTCTCTCTTGCGGGGGTCAGGCTGCTGCCAAGGAAATGGCTCGCAGGAAAAAGTGTGTAGCCCCTGCGTTTAACAAGGGTGCTTATCAATATGTTGGTAGCAGAGAAGATGCTCGATGGGTTGGAAAATAAAATGAATATTATATTTTTACGCTCGTCTAAAAAAGTAAACGGAGGATAAAATGTTAAAGAAGATTGGAATTGGATCTGTTATGTTGTTTTTGTTTCTCGTATCTGGTAATGCAGAGGCACACGAGATTCGAAGAACGAACACGATTAGAATTCATTACCAAGTCTGCATCGGCTGCGGGTCGAGCGTTCACACACACCGTGTCAGATACCGAAGCCCTCGAAGGTGGCACCGGCACCGCAGGGGTCACACGGTGCTTTGGCATTCTCACCATCCTCGTCACAGCAGGAGAAATGCCCACCTGCACAGACGACTAATTCGACGATAAATTAAAAAAAACGTCGTTTTTCTCTTGACTTTCGCCCCACTCTCTGCTATAGTATATATGTATTGAGAGTGAGGTTGAATGTTTAAAATAGGTCAAAAAGTTAACCACAAAGAAAACAGATGCCAAGGCGTCGTCGTTTCTAGAGCACCAAAGTTCGGCAAGAACTGGTTTGCTGTCGTGTGGACTCTGCCCAATGGTCGCAGAGAACAGCGTGTAGAGCATTGGAGTGCTATCAAATGAAGGTTGGCAGTCTTGTTCAATGGGTGTTAAACTGCCCCGGCTTTCCCACTAGGCAGGGGATCATAATCCGCACCTTTCGCTATGTAGATGGTCCAAATCAAGGACAGATAGCCAGCCACAGAGTACAGTGGTTTAGTAAAGCTGGCAAACCCCAGTCTAATACTTTTCACCCTCGGGACTTGACGGTGCTTTCGAAATGACCGAATATATAACAGATGGGCTAGGGTGGGTTGACGACTTTCGTGCTCTCCCCGGTGAGTGTGGTTCACCACTCAGCAGAAAAATCTACCTCCAAGCCCTGCTAGGGCAAGGAAATCAGCCACACAAGCTCAAAGAAATGGGCTTCTCTTTTGAAATGATCCAAGAGGTTTTTATGAATCAGCTACGAAACACATATTTTAAAGTTGGAGATCTCGTAGAGATAAAAATGAAACACGGTGTAGTAAAGGTGGGCATCATAACTGGTGAGCACTTCTCGGAAGCAATCGGCAGAGAATATGTGATTCTGCCTCAAGATGGGGGAAATCGAGTAATCGCTTCCCCTTGTGACTTGACAGTTGTCAGTGAAAAATAATGTTTATTTGCTTGACATTTGCTTCAACCTATGCTACATTGTATATGTATTGAGAGTGAGGTTGAGATGTTTTCAACAGGTGATTTAGTTAAGTTCATACCGGCTGCTGATAGAAACACATCAGGCTGGAATCCTAACCACAAAGCTGGTCTGATTGTCGAAAGCTTTATGGTCGCAGGCAAACTTTGGTATCTTATAAAGTTCGGTGGTTCAATCGAGCGAGTCTTTCATAAAGACGTGGAGTTGGTCAATGCGTGTCGGTGATTTAGTTAGATATGTCAGCCCTAACAGCAGATGGGATCATACTTGGGATAAGTGGAGAGGGATTATACTTCGAGAAATTCCCGGCACTGAGCAAATTAAAGTTATACACTGGCAGAATGGCAAGGTTCAAGGTTTACCAGCAAGAAACTTGGAGGTGGTTGTCAATGCAGGTCGGTGATTTCGTGAGACAAAAAC
>Ga0163109_10000079_pt1 | contig 76270 bp, 62 predicted proteins | sample CRUFie1St13metaG_FD_108704 | JGI IMG/M metagenome (GOLD analysis project Ga0163109, IMG submission 108704) | Marine microbial communities from the Costa Rica Dome - CRUD Field 142mm St13 metaG | ecosystem: Environmental > Aquatic > Marine > Oceanic > Photic zone | place: Costa Rica: the Eastern...
CTCGCAAGTGAACGATGCCGTCGCCCTTGCAATGGACGAACTCGCAGACGAACTATCTTTAGAAGACGCAGGAGCCGAAGGTCACGAACTATTCTCGGACGATGAGGAACTTGAATTAAGCGATGATTTCTCTTCGCTCGAACGACGCCTCAAAGACATAAAGACGCCGGCTCCACGTAAGCCGAGTATAAAGTTGGAACCAATCGAAGAACCATCTCTCCCGCCGATGCGGTTAGACTCTCAATTCATCAAAGTCATTACGGAGCCGCCTCAAAAACAATCCGCGCCGAAATTGCGGCGGCGTGGCGTCATCAAAGAAGTCGATCGTCGTAATCAAGCAACGCAAGCGAAAGAAAGTGACCCTCCAAAGCAGAAGCAAGACTTTGCAACCCTGAAACCCGCGCGACCAGAGAACAAAATCACTGGGGCGGAACAAGCTAAAGCCGAAAAACTCTTTGCAGAGGCACTCGCCGACCGGGCCGCAAAAAACTATGTGTCCGCAAAGATGAATATCAAACTGGCACTCACTTTTGACCCGGACAATCCCTTATACAAAGAAACTCTCAAGAGCTTGTCTGCCGCTGGAAACGAGCCGCCAAACCGAAATAGCAAGGCGATGACGCTGTACCAAAAAGCAACAGTCGCGGAAAAGGATGGACGCGTCGATGAGGCGGTGGAGCTTTTGCGAGAAGCCCTGAAGTACGCAAAAGATGCGCCTATATACAATAGACTTGGGGTTCTTCTCGCAATGAGGAAGTTCCAGTATGGAGAAGCTCGTGAGCTCATAGAAACCGCGATTCGTAAGGATTCAGCTAACGCCACCTATCAACACAATCTCAAAAAGATTCTCGCTATGCAGGCATCTGTGGAAGTCGACCGCAGAGCTCAAGAAAGCAAACAGAAAAAAGGCCTTCTGGGATTTCTGAGCCGTCGAAAAAAGAAGTGAGATAAGTTAGAATGTAGGCAGAAGGCAAAGCCTCCCTACATTTATAAACAATGAGCACGCGCAAACCACCAAAGAAGCCACCTGGCAATCCGAAAGCCCCGCGTGCGCCTCAAGCATCACAGCTTAGCTCTCTGATGGACTCAGTCGGCGGCATGATGGCGCTTCCTGAATCGATCGCGAAAGGGCGCGCTGTGAAAATGCCTCCCGGAGACGAACCTCAAAGTGCACGAAGCGGACGTCGCAGTTGGGATCCTCAATCTACTCCAGATTCAGCATCACGCAAAAATCAACGTGGTCTCACAGAAGAACTCGAAGCAATTTCACCGAATGGGCGTCCCAATCAGAATCACAGAGCACTAGAAAAATCGACGATTATCTCGCTCACAGAAACCGCAGTTTCAGCGATGCCCTCAAGTTCTCGCGACTTATGGGTCTTGCACGATCGAGATGGCTCTTTTGCTACAAACGTAAGAATATTGGCGACGAGAATTAGCAAGATTAATGAAACATTTGGATATAAGAGTTTTATTTTCACTTCACCCGGAGCAGAACAGGGCAAGACCGTTTCCGTTGTGAACTTAGCTCTTGCTATGAGTGAAGATTCTGATCGAAGAGTCGCCCTGCTCGATACAAACTTTAGAAACCCTCGAGTTGCCAATCTGTTCAATCTCGACAACTCTCGTGGATTACTCGGTGCAGTCACAGGTGATTACTCTGTGTCCGAAAGCGTCACACGTGTGACCGGCCGCAACTTGATCGTCATGACATCTGGAGGCGAACATTTGAACCCTGGACAACTCATGTCCGAGCCTGCATTCAAAAATCTACTTTCTGAACTATCGCAAAACGTTGACTATTTATTTATTGATGCACCACCTGCGTTGCCGCACGCAGATGTCGCATTATTGTCGCAAAATACCGACGCAGTCGTGATGGTCACAGCCAAAGGTCGAACAAAAGCCGGCATGCTCAATCAAGCCATCTCTGCTATCGGTGCAAATAAAATTGTGGGCACTGTATTCGTCGATATCCCCGGCTCTAAGAAACGGAGCTAGACTCATGTCACAACTCATCTCGCAAGCGAGAGCCTTGGTCACCGGTGGAAATAAATTATCTTCCACGACGAATGCACTCACCGTAGACCTTGAAGAATATTTCACCGTACAAGCCCTCGATAATCGTGTGCCAAGAAAGCGATGGTCTAATCAACCGCTAAGATGCGACAGGCAGGTGAAGACGCTTCTGGATTTATTTGACAAACACAATGTCAGCGCAACCTTTTTCACCCTGGGGTGGGTCGCCGAACGCCACCCGGAATTAATCCGAGAAGTTCACGCTCGAGGCCATGAAGTCGCTGCTCATTCCTACTGGCACAAACTCGTATTCGAGATGACACCCAAGGATTTTAGGCTCGATCTGATCCAAGTCAGAGACCTATTGCAAGAACTGACAGGACAAAGTGTTACCGGTTACCGAGCCCCAACCTATTCCATCACAAAAGACTCTTTATGGGCTCACGAAATCCTCGCGGAAGAAGGTTTTCTTTACTCGTCTTCCATTTTTCCGATTCATCACGACCGCTACGGAATCAGCGATTATCCAAGGTTTCCTCACCAAATAGAGGTTAACGGTCGACAACTGTGGGAATTTCCCATGACGACTTTTTCTTTCGCAGGGAAAAACTTGCCCGTTTCGGGAGGTGGTTACATGCGTCTGCTTCCGGCCCGTAGTGTCGCAAGTGCACTTGCTTCAATCAACAAAAGAGAAAAACAGCCGGCAATTATTTATCTTCACCCTTGGGAAATCGATGATAATATTCCGAAGTTCAAACAGGGTTTCTTGCAGGATTTCCGAGGCTATATCGGAATAAATAAAATGTTGTCTAAGCTTGAATATCTTCTCAAAACACTCCATTTTGCTCGAGTAGATACTGTTCTAGGCCTAAGCTGACAAAGGAATCGAATCACATTGAAAATTCTTGCTCTCGTTCATCGCGTCCCATTTCCTCCAAATAAAGGAGAAAAAATACGTGCTTTTAATCAAATTAAGTATCTTCGAGAGCAAGGGCACATCATTGATCTATGCACGTTTGCAGATGACCCTGAAGATATGAAATATCAAAGTGATCTGCTTAAATATTGCCGAACAGCGCGTATCGTCTCAAAACCGAAGAAGCTAAGTACCGTCAGATCAATTAGTGCTCTACCCACAGCCCTTCCTCTTTCTGTCGGCTTCTACCGTTCAATAAGAATGTCCTTTATCGTTCGAGATCTCTTACGTCGAAATAATTACGACGTCATATTCTGCTACTCGTCGCCGATGGCGGAATTTGTACGTAACCGACACCTGCCCTTCCCCCCTCCAGCAAGAGTGATGGACTTTGTCGATGTTGACTCTGACAAATGGCAACAATACGCGGAACGAAAAACTCAGCCCATGCGCGCCGTTTATCAGCTTGAAGCGAAACTACTCGCTAGATACGAAAGAGCAATCGCCGAAGAATTTGATGCGTCTACCCTTGTCTCAGAAGAAGAAGCGAGAACATTTCGTGAGGTAGCGCCAAAAGCAACGTTTATTGAAAGCGTTCCAAACGGTGTAGACACCGCTTTTTTCGGTGAGACAGCGAGACATCCACCGGAGCAGAGTTCGCCGATTTTTGTTTTTGTTGGTCAAATGGACTATTTCGCTAATGTCGACGGGGTAAAATACTTTGCTGAAGACGTTTTCCCTGCAGTAAAGCGCCGATTTCCCGAAGCAAAGTTTCAGATTGTAGGAAGAGCTCCAACACCCGAAGTAAAACAGTTAGAAGGCATTACCGGGATAGAGGTTACCGGCGGCGTGCCTGACATCAGAGACTACCTCGGTCATGGGACAATTATGGTTGCACCACTCCGGATTGCTCGAGGCATTCAGAATAAAGTCCTAGAGGCTATGGCTGCGAGGATTCCTGTCGTCGCAGCACCTGCTGCGTTTGCGGGTATCGAAGGTGTACCTGGCAAGCATGCTCTCGTGTGCGAGACAGCAGACGAGTATTCTAAAGCTCTAGTCGGTCTGGTTGAAAACACGGAGAAACAAGCAGACCTCGCACGCGAGGCTCGTACCCTGGTTGAAGAGCAATACGCTTGGGGGCCTGCAATGAAAAAACTTGAAGATATTTTTGAACGCGAAATACAAACAAAGCGCCACTCAACTCGAAGAGACTAGCTATCTTGACGAGACTTCAGCAATGATGACCTGATACTCAGCTTCAGTCACCGGTTGTATCGATAATCGGCTCCCTTTCCTCAACAACATCATATCCGCCAAATTCGGTAGATTTTTGAGGTACTCGCGTGTCAATGGCTTTTCAAACTTCTGGTGCGCTGTGATATCTACGGCGACCCATCGAGGTTTATGACGCGTTGCCTTTTCGTCATAGTATTTTGAGCCAGAGTCAAACTGCGTTGGATCAGCATAAGCCTCTTTTATAACTTTCGCTGTCCCAGCAATACACATAGGTTCAACTCGCGAGTGGTAAAAAAGGACGAGATCTCCCAACTTGACTTCGTCTCTCAGAATATTGCGAGCTTGATAATTTCTCACACCATCCCAACAAGTGGTTTTCCTTGGAGATTTGAGTAAATCATCGAACGAAAAAACGTTCGGCTCAGATTTGAAAAGCCAGTAATTGGGATTAGACATACTTCTAACCGTGAAGTCGGTCCTCCGGGTGACCTTCACGAATCACGTCGGCTTCGTGTTTAGCCACTTCGTCGAGTCTCTCCTTTACTATTTTCTCATCGAACACTTTCATCGCAATCCCAACGTATGATTGATGATGCCTAGCCTCAGAAGCCAACAAGCTCTTGTATAGAGACTTCAACTCTTTTTCCTCGAGTGCCTCAGACAAGAGTAACATTCGTTCACAACTACGAGCTTCAATCATCGCACAGCAAAGCAGCATATCGAGCATACGATTCGGCTCATCTTTTCGAACAACAGTCATGAGTCGACCAGCATATGAACTCGGTTTCTGTCGACGAAATGGAATGCCTCTTTTCTCAAGATGCGTCAGCATTAGTTCGAAATGTGTAAGCTCTTCACGAGCAAGCTCACTTAGCGGCTGAACAATCGCTGGCTCATCGGTATAACGAAAAATGAGGCTTAGAGCCGTTGAGGCCGCTTTACGTTCGCAATGCGCGTGGTCTAATAGTATTTCGTCTACACAACTTAGGGCTCGCTGCGCCCATTCCGGTTCGGTCTCACATGCAAGGTGTAACAAAGCAATTCTCTCCCTAGAGTTTGTCGCATTTTGCGGCCAAGATAAAATCGTTCTCAGTCAGACCACCGGCATCGTGAGTCGTAATGTCCAGTTTGACTTTACCCCAAGTGAGGTAAATGTCGGGGTGATGACCTTCTTCTTCAGCAAGCGCTCCTACCCTGTTGGTAAAGGCAAGCGCTTCAGCAAAATCGGAGAAAGCCCATTCTTTACTCAGAAATTTATCACCCAAAACCTTCCAAGTCGCAATTTCATTGGAAAGTTGCGAGACAGCTTTCGCACCTAAAGGTTTTGTACCGCCAGTGCATGGCTGACATTTTCGTTCTAGTAGACTCATAACTTATGACCTCCAACTCAAAACACTCGAGAATCTCCTCGAGCCGCACGCGCTGCCATCCATAATCGATCGTTACCCCAGTACAATGAGGATTCATCTTTGTCACGAGAGACGATGACAGTTGGTGCTCCGAATACACCCCTATCAATGGCAATCTGGGTCACTTCGCGCAAGCGTTTCTTTGCACAGTCTGATTGCGCCTTCTCGACCAGGGCCTTACCATCTAAATTCCTGATATCGCAGATTTCTTTCATCGTTTCAGGTAGGGATATATCTTTCCCGTGAAGCCAATACGCTTCAAATATCGACTCAATCAAACCGCGATCGCTGTTTGCCTGTAGTGTCACCCTGAGTGGTAAGGCTGTTCGCGCAGGAAACACGGATGGCCATGTTTGCTGAACTCCAGCAGCTGCCGCCTGTCTTCGAAAATCATGCCCCATATAATTATATTTGGCGGGATTATCAGAAGCAGAAAAGGCGCGAGGATTAACAGCCTTCCAAACGCCACCTAAAAACATAGGCCGAAAAATGACCGCATCACCGAAAAAGCGGCGAAGTCTATGAAAAGCGAGATAGGCAAACGGACTTGAGTAATCGAAATAGAATTCAATCGGTGTTTGGAGTTTATCGGTGTAAGTGTTCTCAAGCTCTTTTCCAGAAAGATAAGACTCTACAGCCTTAATTCTGTCCTGCCCCCAATAAAGTTCCCCATCCACAAAAATCCCGGGGGCGCCAAACACGCCTTTTGAAAGTGCTGTGTCCGTCAATTGTCGAAGATGAGACTTAACCTCGCGAGTTTGACTCTTAGCCAGAATGGCAGTCGCATCGTATCCCTTTTCAGTCAGGATCCGAGCTATGTTTTCGTCGCTTGAAACATCTACAGAATCAACCCAATACGCACGAAAGAATGCGTGCATCAATGTATTGTAAGGTTCGCCCGCTGCAAGAACGGCTCTAAGAGCATTGACCGTTCTTATAGGATGGTTTGCGGGCATCACAAACGGAAGATCCCAAAGGCGAGCATACCGATGCATATCGTTCAAATTGTGCCTCGCTTTACTCACACCCACCGAAGCGGCTAAGTTCTGTGGAACGGCTAAAGCTCTGAAAATGCCTCCTAAAAGCATCGGTTTTAGAAGTAATTTTGCGTTGACGCGTGCCGCCATTTCCTCAACGACCGCAGAGCCCAAATAAGCAAACGGACAGGAAAAATCGAACCAATATTCAATTGTTGGTCTCACTTTCTCAGTTTAGCATTTTCATCATTCGTGCCGAAATGCTTTCTTCTGCCAATCGCCGTGGTGAGCAAGACTGGGGCAATCCCGATTGACGAAAAATCAGATGGCCCTGAAGGTAATAAGTACTCGGGAGGACGGACCATGATCAACACTATTACAGTTGCAGATTTGATGAAGACGGATCTTGTAACCCTGTCGGAAGAGGACAGTCTAGATATTGCAGAACAGACAATGCGCTTTGCCAAAGTTCACCATCTACCAGTGGTTGATCCCGCTGGACGGATGCTAGGAATCATTACCCAGAGCGATATAATTCGAGTTTCCGTGAGCAGCTTTGCAGACCTTACAGAACCAGAAGATCGCGCCATAAAGCGAGAAATTCTCGCAAAAGATATCATGGTTCGTCAGCTCACCACTGTTACACCCGAAACAACTGCCTTGCACGCCGCTCGTCTCCTTGCGACGCACGATTACAGCTGCCTACCCGTTATCAAAGACGACCGCATTGTAGGTCTCGTCACCGATAGAGACTTCTTGCAGCTTGTCATTCGCGCCCTTTCAGAGCCCTTCACCGGTGACCTATCCGTCGTGCCTCTTGTAGAAGCCACGTCAGACCTGCGTCCCATATCGTGAGCTAAACTTACCGTTTTTTCGGCTTTCTGCGATTAGGGTCAACGCTTCTTGCGCGATAACCAACGTAGAGAGGAACCCCGCTGAAGCCGTATTTACTACGAAGCTCATTCAGCAAGTAGCGACGGTAACTAAAGTGTATCAATTTAGGGTCGTTTACTGAGACCAAAAACCGAGGCGGTTTTACTCCAATTTGCGTGATGTAATAGATTTTTCCTCGTTTACCGCCTTTGGTCGGAGGAGGATGGTGTTCCATTACCGTTTCAACGAATCGATTCAATTCGCTCGTAGGTATCCTCTGAGCGTATTGCTCGTACACTTTTCTAATTGTGGGAAAGAGACGTTCAAGGCCAAAACCACTTTTTGAACTTGTGAATACTATGGGCGCATAGTTGAGATGTTTTAAAGATTGCCGAACTTTCTCAATATGCTCTTTGAGCTTTACGTCGCCTTTTTGAGTGTCCCACTTTGAAATCACCAAGATGACTGCTCGACCTTTTTCATAAGCAAAAGCCGACACCTTCGCGTCTTGCTCAGCGATCGTTTGAGAAGAGTCGAGAAGAAGTATCGCGACATCAGAACGCTCCAAGCCTTTGAGTGCTGCGAAAACGCTAAATTTTTCCACACGGTGTGCTATCGAACGCTTTCTTCTAATTCCAGCAGTATCGATAAAGAGATATTCTCGACCGCCATGTTCGACCAACGAATCGATCGTATCTCTCGTTGTGCCCGCCATGTCTGAGACAAGATGTCGGTCTTCTCCGAGAAGTCGATTGACTAATGAAGATTTACCAACATTTGGCCGACCGATAACCGCAATGCGAATCGGACCCTCTTGTTCGACCTCTTCTTTTTCAGCGTTCTCGCTCACTTCCGCTTCTGGATTTACGCTCAGGAGGTCATCAAAGAAATCGGACTCTTTCTCACCTGCAGCTTCGTCACTTGGCTCACTCTCGGGCAGCAAACTCACGATTTCTTCTTCTAAATCCATCAAGCCGCGACCGTGAGCGGCACTTGTCGCCACGACATTTCCCATCCCAAGAGCATAGAACTCTCCAACCAACGGGTCCTGTTTACTCCCATCTACTTTATTCACCGCTACAACGACTGCTTTTGCTGATTTGCGCAACATGTGTGCAATCGTTTCATCTTCAGGCAAAAGACCGCTACGGCCATCAACAACCAATACTGCAACATCGGCTTCATCCATCGCGAGCTGTGTCTGATCGATTACTCGATGCGTCATTGGGTCATCACTTTTTGGGTCAAATCCACCAGTATCTATCACGACGACTTGTCGGTCATCTTTAATGCCTCGAAGCTCCGCTTCGGCATAAATCCTGTCGCGCGTTACACCTGGCTCATCAGCCACAATTGAGCGCTGACGCCCGACAATCCTATTGAATAAAGTCGACTTTCCTACGTTCGGACGGCCACAAATAGCAATAACAGGAAGGCTCATTCGTAATCCTCACCTAAATCACTAAGGTCGAAGGTCGCAGGTTGTTCTATCTGCATCGTTGGTGCTTCTAGGGAATAACCAAGGTCTGCTAAGCGGCGTGGATTATCAGACCATTTATCGGTCACCCGAACATTGAGATCTAAGAACACTTTGCAATCAAGGAAGTACTCAATATCTTGCCGGGCACGTTGTCCTATCGCCTTGATGCGCTTTCCGCCTTTGCCAACAACAATTCCCTTTTGAGAGTCTCGTTCAACATGAATTGTCGCCATAATCTTGATCAAGCGAGGTCGCTTGTCTTCAAAAAGTTCGACCGTCGTCGCGGCCGAATAAGGAAGCTCCTGCTGGGTTTCGAGCATGACTTTTTCACGAATCATCTCAGCGACGATCGCTCTTTCAGACATATCTGTGACCTGATCATCTCCGAAGTATTGTGGCCCCTCAGGCAATGCCTGAGCAAAGGCATCAGCGACTCGGTCAAGACCATTCTTCTTGGTGGCGGAAATCGGTACAGCTGCAACTAATTGCTCCCCTAAATGCTCGGTCATCTTTTGGATTTGCAGCAACAGCCCGTCTTTTTGCTTAATCAGGTCCACTTTATTCAAGATAAGCACCACAGGTTTTTTAGAGCGAATGACTGCATCAAGTATTCTTTGCGTACCATCTGTGATTTTGTCGTCTTCACGTGCTTCAACTACAAAACCGACGACATCTGCATCACCAATTGCGCGTCTGACCTGATCGACCATAAATCGATTAAGGGCACCCTTCGCTTGATGATGTCCTGGGGTATCAAGAATTAGGACCTGTGCTCCTTCGGGATGGAGAATTCCTAGGAGATTCTTTCGTGTTGTTTGTGGTTTATGAGTCGTCGCAGCAATCTTTTGCCCGAGCAATTGATTGAGTAGTGTCGATTTGCCAACATTGGGACGCCCGACTAACGCAACATAGCCTGATCGAAAGTTACTATTATCCGTATTCGTCGTTTTGGTCATAAGTCACCTCTTACAAAAGTTATAGACTTAATTATCTGGGAAGATTTTGGACGTGTCTGAGATGCGGGTACTCTCGCAATTTTTCGGATGGTATCCATGCCTTCACTGACTTGCCCAAAAACAGTGTGAATGTTGTCGAGCTGAGGCGTTGGTCGCTCCGTAATAAAAAACTGTGAACCATTCGTATTTGGTCCAGCATTTGCCATTGAAAGGCGACCCGGCTCCGAATGCGTAAGTTCAGAATGAAACTCGTCGTCAAATTGATATCCAGGCGTACCGACTCCGGTACCCAGAGGACATCCACCCTGAATCATAAAACCAGGAATCACCCGGTGGAATATCAACCCATCGTAAAATGGTTTGCGAACCTTCAATTTTGTCGTCGGATCTACCCATTCTACTAATCCTCTCGCTAGACCAACAAAGTTAGCTACGGTGCGTGGTGCTTTGTCCTCAAACAACTCAATAACAAAGTCGCCCTGCGTTGTAAGGAACTTCGCCTGTAGCTTCCCATCGCCTTCAATGCCTTTGGTAACTCGCAAAAGCTCTTCTGCAACCTTTGCTATCGTAGAAGTCTGAGCCTCGTTTTCGGCTGATGGTAGCGCCGTATTTGATTCAGGCGAATCCGACGGCGCTGTAGATTCAGAGCAAGCGACGAACATAAGCAGACTGATTGTGCAAACAAACCTGCTAGAGGAACGAGTTGAAATCCGCATACCCTTACCTAGATACTACTTCGTACGTTCGCGTCAATGTGATTGATTGTTGGGGCTTTTTTCCCAGTCTACTGATGATAAAGCAGAATCGGCAGCCGCTTGTTCCGCTTCTTTTTTTGTCCGGCCGGTCCCCTGACTTAAAGTTTCAGCACCACATAACACCGCGACCACAAACGTTTTTTCGTGATCTGGTCCGCTTTCGCTAATCAACCGGTAATAGGGAGTGAGATGCCACTTTGATTGCATAACCTCTTGTAAATACGTTTTTGCATCGAAGGAGCGAAGTTCTATTTTCTCAGGGTATTTTAGAAGTCTAGACAAGACTCTTGCCGTTTCCGCAATACTTGAGTCCAAATAAATGGCCGCAATCACCGCTTCGAAGGCATCTGAAAGCAAGGAACTACGAGTGCGTCCGCCTGATAGAGCTTCGCCTTTGCCTAGTCTTAGACAATCTCCAAGTTCAATAGAGCGCGCTAAATCTGCAAGACTGCCTTCACTGACCATCGATGCTCGAATACGAGACATTGTGCCTTCACGCGCATTTGGGAATCGCTCCACAAGTTCGGTAGAAACAACTAAGTCGAGTACTGCATCCCCTAAAAACTCTAGGCGCTCATTATCTTTCACAGTGCTATCATTTGACTCATTGACAAATGACCGATGGGTCAGCGCCTCGAGCAATAATTGTTCGTTCTTGAAAACATAATCGAGTGTCAGAGTAAGCCTAACGAGTGGGTCTCGGACTTTAGGCGAATCACCGGGAGTATTCGGGTCGTTAGTCATTTCCACTCTCCAAGATCCAGGCCCCACCGATGACTTCTTCACCGCTATAAAATACAACAGCTTGTCCAGGTGCCACGGCTCTGACGGGTTCCTCAAAAATGACCTGAATCCGCCCGTCTCCTATAATATTGACATTCGCGTCAGTGGGCCGACCGCGATAACGAATTTTTGTCGCAGCTCGAAACGAGCTCTGGGGTGCACCCGCCGGCCACGACGCATTTGACGCAATCAAGGATGTCTTAAGTAGATGTTCTTCATCTCCGACCTGCACTTGTTTCGTTTTTGCATCGATATTGAGAACGAAGAGACGTTTATGAGTACCTAATCCAAGACCGCGCCTCTGACCAATGGTGAATTTGGCTACCCCGTCATGTTGACCGAGCACGTTGCCAGTGACATCGACCATCTCTCCCGAACGGTCCCCATCCGCCTCTGGTCGGCCCAGAACGTAATCGCCTGCGCCCGCTCCGCCGACAAAACACACTTCCTGGCTTTCCAATTTATGAGCCACAGGCAATCCAGACGATAACGCTTCTTCGCGAACCTCGTCTTTAACATGGGCTCCTAGTGGGAACAGCAGAGATTCAAGAATTGCGGGTGATGTACCGAACAAGAAGTAAGATTGATCTTTATTCTTGTCCGCGCCTGCGAATAAATGAACACCGCCTTGAGGACGTTTACGCAGTCGGGCGTAATGACCAGTTGCAAGAGCAGCGCAACCTAGCGCTTTCGCTCGCTTCGAGAGGAGTCCGAGTTTTACAAAGCTATTGCATCCGACGCAGGGGTTGGGTGTCTGGCCTGCCAAGTATTCATCTACGAAAGGCTTTACAACACCCGCTTCGAACTCTTCTCGAGAATCAAGCACGTAAAACGGAATATCTAATCCTTCCGCAACATATCTTGCATCTGCTAAGTCGTCCGGCGCACAACAGGCACGGGGTGCCAATGGATTGTAAGGGTCGGCATCGTGTAACCGAAGAGATAAGCCGATAACGTCTGCACCTGCTCTCTTCAGAAGCAGGCCAGCTACAGCGGAATCGACGCCACCAGACATGGCAATAGCCACGCGCTGCCCACGATATGTTTCTAATTGTCGGAAAACCTCGTCTTGAGTTGGAGGCGAAGCTCCATACTCAGACGCGTCGACAAAACTAGATAAATTATGTGATCCGCTAACCGACGTTTTCACCCGAGCTGTCTCCGCCCGAGTGACCCATGTTGTCAACGTGTTCAGCCTTGACTGTAGAATCTAATCCAGGTCGATCAGAGCCAGGCGGGTAATCTACCCGTTCTTTTAACTCTTTTCCAACCTTGAAAAAAGGCAGCCGTTTCGACGGAACGTGAATCGTTTCTCCGGTCCTCGGGTTACGACCCGTATAAGCGTCATATGACTTACACGTAAAGCTCCCAAATCCTCGGATTTCGATGCGATCGCCGACGCTTAGCGCCTCGGACATCATTTCGAACACCAAATTTACAACTTGTTCTGCACGTTTCTTAGTTATTTTCGCGTTTTCACCTAGTCTTTCGACGAGTTCAGATTTATTCATCCCCCATACCTCGCTAACGCCTAAGAATTACTAGTGTTTTAACTTGGTGTCAAATTCACTACCAAAAATAGTTGATCGACCCCGACAGGATTCGAACCTGTGGCCTACGGTTTAGGAAACCGTCGCTCTATCCAGCTGAGCTACGGGGCCTTAGAGCAGCTATTTTGCCCCGCCCGTGTAGGCCGAACGCAAAAAACTGTCAACCAGCGGCCGAAACAACGGGCTAACCCTATACCATTAAAATCGAGGCGCAGGGTGTCGTCCCAAACTTTTGCCGACCATTCAGAAAACCGAGTTCGATGATAAAAGACGCTTCAACGACCGTTGCGCCCTGACTTTCGACCAAACGGATCGCTGCACCCATCGTTCCGCCGGTCGCTAATAGATCGTCCATGATGACCACTCGCATGCCTGGCTTAATCGCATCTGCGTGCATTTCCAATGTATCTGTACCGTATTCGAGATCATAAGACTCCGACACGATCGCAGCGGGAAGTTTTCCCGGTTTACGTAGAAGGATCAAGCCTTTCTCCAGCGTTGTAGCTACTGGCGCGGCACAAATAAAACCACGTGATTCTATGCCAACGAAGGCATCCACGCTCTGGTCTTTGTATCGCTCAACAAAGGCCGAATTTAAAGCTGTAAGGGCAGCACCGTCAGACCAAACGGTTGTCAGATCCTTGAAGAGAATCCCTGGTTTAGGAAAATCAGGTACATCTCGCACGAGATTTGCGACCAGCTCGGTTACGTCATTAGGAAAGTCTTTCACAAAACGCTAACTCGCGCATTCCTAAGCTCACGGCAAGTAACGAAGAGGGTTGAGCGATTTCTTTCCTTTCCTTATCTCAAAGTGTAATCCGGACGAAACAGCACCTCCTGAGCGTCCGACCCACGCGATAGGCTGTCCCTGCTTTACGGTTTGTCCTTCTTTAACAAGATGACTGTCATTATGCGCGTATATCGTGACGATATCATCAGCGTGCTTCAAAATAATAATGTTGCCGTAACCTGATTGCTGACCCGCATACAGAACCTTACCGTCAGCGCAGGCCCAAACGACCGTATTGACTCGTGCCGCAATCATTACGCCGTCCTGACGCATCCCATCTTTCTGGCCGTGAAGAGCTGTAACAACTCCATCAACGGGCCAGAGATAGGGAACTTTATCTTTGTTAGAAGACCACTTCGGCTCCTTCATTTTTTTGAGTAACTTTCTGTTGGATAACTGTATCCGCCTTAGAGGAGCTTCCTTTGGCTCCGCTGGACGAAATATTTCATCCTGTCGTGGAATAGATAATTCCTGACCAATAAAAAGCCGATGCGCAGATGAAAGAGCATTCGCACGAATTAAAGCATCTAAATCTACGCCATGCTTCTTAGCGATCGCCGTCAATGTGTCTCCTTGAATAACTGTATGAACTCTTCGGTTACGTGATGAGCGGTGATGCCCACAAGCGATCAAAGCGAAGGCTACGGAAAGGCAGGCTAATTGTCCTTTGGAGACCACGACCCTAACTTATGACCATTTGCAGGTTGTATAAAGCCTTGTTCGCTAAAGTCTCCAAATTGCAGAGAGAACAAATCAATATCCGAATAACTCGTCACATCGAGCATCATAGGTGTCACGGAGACTCGACCATTTTTGACTGCGTGCCCGTCACCGCCAACATCTTCTTCAATATCAACAAGAGGGCGCCCGCCTATCCAGTAATACTCTCCACCGCGTGGATCTTCTCGATGCTCGATTGAGTGGTCGTAGGGCCGATGTCCTAGATACGTCCATTGCAGCTCGCGAGGCTCACCTTTCGGAACATTAATGTTGAGTGTGATCCCGGAAGGAAGCCCTCCTTTGTCAAATACCTGTTTTGCTATATCTCGAGTCACAAGCGCTGCGTATTCGTAGTTTGCATCTCTGCGGCTCACGCAAGACACAGCGATCGACGGGATTCTGGCAAGCGTTCCTTCGACCGCTGCGCCCACGGTTCCTGAGTAGTGAACGTCAGTCCCGAGATTTGGTCCCGCGTTGATGCCCGAAACAACCATATCTGGCTTTCGGTCAAGCAATCCGTTTGTTGCAAGATATACGCAGTCGACCGGAGTTCCATTCACCCCAATTCGGCTTTCGCTGAAGCGCTTCACTCGGACGATATGATGCAAAGTCAATTTGTGAGAAACACCAGATTGATTCTGTAACGGAGCCACAACGACTACGTCACCGATGTCCTGAAGAGCGTCAGCCAGTGCATTAATACCCTCTGTTTCAATGCCGTCGTCGTTTGTAACCAAAATGAGTGGGCGCATACACTCGGTAAAACTCCAATAACGATTTATCGCAAGGGGCAAAAGACATCGCGCAGGATTTCTCCGATGCGACCGAATATCTATATATAGGTGTAGTAGATGCGTGCACCTATCGGAAACCATGATTAAGCTGTTGACCACGAGAACAACCTCATTCGTTCGCCCATCCATCCGGCAACCATCCGTCAACACCTCTGCCGGCAATGAAACCGTATTTCGCAGGGAGATAGAGCAGCATCTGACCAATAATCGGAAAGGAAAAGCATATCTTTCAACGGACACGCACAAGGAACTGGGCCGCAGGCATGAAGAAAATGTGCACCAACTCGGGCGCTTGGACCCCGTTTCCGAGGCAAGATATCTCGTAACCATGGCATCTCTCAATTATGATGGCCAGGCTCGACTTGCTGCGTCGATGTATACGACGCAACAAGCCGTATCAAAAATCTATAGAGCCCACGAATATGGCTCAGACTACTCAAGGGATTTAGAGAAACTCTTACGTGATACCGAGGCTGGAAGCGACTCACGAAAAAAAGCTCTGATTGACCTAAGTGAACAGTTCAATCGCAACGTTCAAGGCTAGTGAAGAACCCTCTTCGGCAGTTTGACACCAATATCATCGTCGCTTACCGAATGAGGCACGCTCGTTTTTGGGCGTGGAGGGAAACATGAAAGTATTAGTGTTGGGCGCAGGGCTCGTAGGTAGACCGATGGCACTTGATCTTGCCAAGGATCAGGAGTTTGAAATCTCAGTCGCTGACATCGACAAAGACGCCCTGAAACAAATTAAGGAGATGGACAACACCATCACCGCGCTTCATGAAGATCTTTCTAATCCCGAACGCGTAACCGGAATCGCGCGCGACTTTGATATTGTTTTGAGCGCGGTGCCAGGCTTCTTAGGCTTTCAAACCTTGCGTGCTTTAATTGAAGCGAAAGTTAAGATTGTTGATATCGCCTTTTGTCCGGAAAACGCAATGGACCTCGATGCCCTCGCTAAAGAGCACGGCGTGACCGCAATCGTGGACTGCGGTGTTGCTCCAGGGATGAACAATGTTCTGACCGGGTATGCGCACCATCAACTCGATACGACTGAACTGGCCCTCACCTACGTCGGTGGACTTCCGGTCGAACGTAAGTGGCCGTACGAATATAAAGCGGTATTTTCTCCTATCGATGTGATCGAAGAATACACACGCCCGGCTCGCTACGTCGAAAACGGAGCCTTGGTCACACGCCCTGCCCTGACCGATTCAGAATATTTAGATTTTCCGGGCGTCGGGACTCTCGAAGCCTTCAACAGCGATGGACTTCGCAGTATGGCCGACACCATCGACTGTCCCAATATGAAAGAGAAGACGCTGCGTTACATCGGCCACATCGATAAGATGAAGGTCTTGCGCGACGGTGGCTTCTTCGACACTGAGCCCGTCGAAATCAAAGGCCAAAAAATTCGCCCGATCGACTTGACCTGTAAACTGCTCTTCCAGTCCTGGAAACTGGAAGAAGGTGAAGCCGACCTCACAGTTATGAAAGTGATCATCGAAGGCATCCGAGACGGCGAACGCAAACGCTTCACTTATGACCTTCTCGATCACTATGACCAAGAAACCAAAACGCACTCGATGGCGCGAACTACGGGCTATACAGCAACTGCGGCCGTTCGACTTCTTGCCAATAAGCTCTATAACGAGCCGGGCGTCAGCCCCCCAGAATACCTAGGCAAACACGAAGAATGTGTACGGTTCATGCTTGACGAGCTCGCAAAGCGAAACATCATTTATCAAGCGCGCATCGAGAACATCTAAACCTGTAGCGGTCATTGGTATTCTAGCGAATTCGTTTGAGCATGTTTGGTGCCAGTGTGCCTTCAACCAAACCTGCGACCACGAGTACGGCGGTAGAAACCGCCACCATAAGGACAGCAGCTTTCAAAACTTGCTTGAGTCTCGTCTCATGGAAACCATATTTAGACAGTCCTCGAGATACAAAGATGGCGGCAAGCGCTGCCAAAATATAGCTGAATGCTTCGAGCACTAAATGCGGCAGGAATGCAGTGAGCGAAAAAGTAACGTACTTAAACGCGGAGATGGATGTTTTCGCATATGCATCTTTCAACAAGAGCGTGATGATAATTCCCCAAACGCTGGCATTCCATACTAATGCAAGCAGAGCACCATAAGAACGATACACAAAACCCAAAGCAACTACGGTCACGAGTACTTTCAGGTTATGAATAATGATGCCGGATATAGTCGGGAACCGGCGGTCTAATTCGACCTCGGCGTTAAAGCCCGCCATTTCGAGAACAAAAGCAAAATTTTGATAGATCTCGTTTCTATCAAAAAAAGCGGCCATCCCCGCGAACACAACTGTCACGGCCAAAAACACAGTAAGGACACTCACGGCGGTCAATCGATTCGCTTTCCAGGGCGTTGCATGATGCACCCAGATATTGTCTCGATTTTCTTGCAGCAAACGATCGAGACGATGAGATAAGGCCGCCGAGGTCAAAAAGACAGCAAATATTCCGGACTCTTTAAATCCGAGAAACTCCGCCACCAAAAAAGACATACCTGATAGAAGTATCCCCTCGATAAAAAGCTTCCGCGCCCGCTGAAGCGAAGACTCAAGTTGAAGGTCGCCACTCAAATCGAAGATTTGTTTGGTTTGTTCCCTTACCACGACAACAGGCTACCCAGATTCGAGGCAGCGAACAAGTAGAGCTTTCAGAGATTCGGATTTAGGGAATCATTTCACCTGGAGATACGCTCGCCTTGATTTTCTGTAGGTCTTGGACAATTTGGTCGAATTCCGCCCGAGAAATCACCTTGTCATGGTCGGTGTCAAAGATATCCATCCCAATTTTCCGAGCCGCCGACGCTACCGTTGACTTGAACCAAGTATCCTCAGGCAAAACCGCAGTAATGTGCTTCTCAAGCTCGGATGAAGAAATCGTATTGCTGGCGTTACCGTCGATTTTTGCAAAGGCCTCGTCTGAAAGCTCAGGCTTTATACGGCCATTCTCATCCAGCACGTCGCCAACATCGATATTGGCAATCAGACCGCTAATTTCTTTTTTCGATATCTTTCGGTCACCATTGAAGTCGGCTTCTTTCATCGCAGTTGATACGGCTTGGTTATGCACGCCTCCCAAAAAACCTGCGGACACACCAACCCGGCCCAGGTAGTTCTTGATTTCACTTCCACTAATGCTGCCGTTTTTATTGCGGTCAACTCGGCTCCAAGCACGCTCAGCGAAAGTTCCAGACGGTGGAAAAGCTAGCTTTTCATCCGCATCACGGCCCTGGGCAATCCCAATTGTCTCCGCAGCAACTGAAATTGGCGTACTCATGTCAGCATCGACCGGAACGTCTGGTGCAGGCTCTTCAGCGCGCGTAGTCACATCACTCGCACCTGGCGCCATCACCATAGAGGGAGCTAATACCGCAACGCCTGCGGCACCATATAAAGCTCGAGAAGAAGAAAAATCGCCCGTGAATTTACGCCAAGCACTTCCCGCCTCCGTTGGGCGGTCGTTTGCTTCTGAAGTTCGTTTTGTGCGAGGCATCGACTTCGATACCTCGTCAGCCTTCGAGTTATGTGGCTTGAGCTTCCCTGCAAGAGGCGTTGTTGGTTGCGTCATCCTGACTGGCATAATGTTCCTCCTATGAACTAAATTATCTTAGCATATTCGTTTTTCTCTCTGTCTTGGCCTCTCTATACTAACAGTTCCGACCCCTGCGAACTGCTCAACATGAGGGATTAAGAGCACAACTGAGACATCAATGACACAATTAAAAACGAGAAAAAACGTACACTTAGACTTAAGCAAAAGCAGATACGACCGATACTTAAACACGAAGCAATTACGCTGAAAAATTTTTTACGAGGTTTATCTATTATGAATAACATTATTATCAATACCACCATCACTGCTCTCGCTATTGCGACACTTTCTCCCACAGGAACAGCTAACGCCCAATCCAATGTCCAACAATTACTTCGCTGTAACGATACGAGTATAGAGGCCGGTTTCTACGGGCAACACTATGGCGTGCTTCGTCACGGAACCGACCAAATATGTGCAGGCGACCCAATGAGAGAGGGCCAAGTCGCTATTTTCGGTTTCGCAGGTAAAGTTGAAATCAAACTCAAGGGAGTTCATGCCAATAATCTGTACGAAGTATACTGGCTCACTCTTGGGGCGGACCCAGCGGATAGAATTCATCTCGGAGGAGTTTTAAGTGACTCTAATGGCGAAGTGAACGACAGAATCAAATTCCTGAGCTCACCTTCAGATGCTGCGACTAGACCAGACAGCCAATTGAAAAGCTTGGTCGGCAAACGAGAAGCTGGCGTATTTCTTCTCTACAGTCGGGGAAGTTACGCGACCGCGACAGACTCTGCTGGAAATATCACGCGATATAATACTTCTGACGGTACAAGCACGGGCTCTTTCAATAACCCTCAGCTTTGGGGCGGCGCGACCAATCTTTTTGACGGAATCCAATTCGTATCCGGCTACGAATTGCCGAGCTTCAATCTCAACGGGCCACACCGAATCATCAACACTGAGTTTCAAGGGTCGATGAAAAGCCCAAATAGATAGAACCAACGAAAAAGAGAGAGGAAAAAACAAAGCCCGCGAGCATTTGCTCGCGGGCTTTCGCTGTCGGGGCGAGAAGATTCGAACTTCCGGCCCCTTGACCCCCAGTCAAGTGCGCTAACCAGACTGCGCTACGCCCCGTCAGACTTCCATTGCTTTGACAAAGCGATCATCATCAGTCAACGCAAAGCGACAATTTTTCGAAGATTACAGCCAAACGACTGCCTACAAGCACTAGAAACAGTTAAACCAGGGGAGAGGAACCGCTCAAAATCGTTTGATTCAAAACTCGTCTCTCATGGGCCAATGAGTCCAAAAGATCGAGAACCTCAGGATAAACCTCGGCAACCTTCCTGAAACTAGATGCTGGTAACCTGAGAACTCGGGTCTCCTCCGAGGCTCTTACAGACGCCATCGCCGGCTCACCGGAAAGCATAGACATCTCTCCGAACATATCTCCCGGAGAAAGCTCTCCCGCCAATTGCTCATCTGCCGTATTAGTCGCAGTCACGACTTCAAGCTTTCCAGCCAAAACAAGATACAGTCCCTTTGTCTTCTTCCCCGCCACAATAAGAATATCGCCCTGGTCAAAGGTTCTCGACCGAAACAAAGACATAAGCTCGCGACGAACAGAACGATGAAAGGCCCGAAACAACGGATGAACGGTCATTGTCGTCGCAAGCAAGCGGTTTTCACAAAACTTGACCATGACTCTATGAATAGACGGGTGCTTCACTGAGGCTTCCTCTAACTTTTCGTGGTCAAATTCGAAGTATAAACATTCTTTTGAGACCACAACCACAGACGCCGTTCTTGGTGATCGATTAATGAGTGCCATCTCTCCGAAGAATGCTCCGTCACTCAGAAACGCCAGGGTTCGCTTCTTTCGCCCCCCTTTCTCTACCCGAACTCGGCCGCTAATTATGACAAAGAATGAGTTCCCTTGGTCTCCTTCTTTGATGATTCGGTCGCCGAGATTCGCGGTGTGTTTTTTCATCCCGGAGACGAAATCTAAAAAAGCGGCTTTCGGTAAATTAGAAAACAGCGGCGTTACCGGAATATCTAAAGGTGCAGGCGAGCGTGACGGACGATCTTTTTTTAGCACAGAGCCAAGAGACACCTTGGGCTTGGTTTCCAAAGGAAGTGGCAATCGTGACTTTCTGAGATTCTTCTTTTCTTCTTTTTGCCGGCCATGAATCTTGGAAAGTAGCTTTTTAGTTGAAGAATGTTCGGGCAAAATCGCTAGCACTTCTTTACACAGCGAGATTCCCTTGAGGAATAGACCGTCACGAATATAATTCTCAATCGCTAAATGATAGTACCTAACGGCCTCATCCAGGTCATCCAACTGAAGATATATATCTGCGGCACGGCGGACACACTCTATCTCTTCGGGGGCCATGACAAAAATGCGCTCGAAGTACTTTAGTGCCTCACGAAGGTCACCCGCCTCATGTAAACTAAAAGCCTTCTCTCGAAGACGATTGAGTTTCGCCGACACTCCTTCTCTCCCAAAGTTATGCTTCAGAACGTTCCCGCAACGGTACGACCCAAGTTTTTACAAAGCTCAAAAACGATATTCGCACAGACTTTTCGGGCTTCCTCTTTCGACAAGAAATGGTTCGACGTTGTCAAAGCATTCACGCTTGAATATCTCTGCTTCGCTATAATATCGATCCTGCGTTCAAGATCGTTTTGAAGATTTATTGCCCCCAGAACCTCTTGGCTTTTTTCTACGGCACCCTCCACCAACAAGCCTAATCGCCTCGCGCGTGCGAGATAGCCGTGTGCATCACCCGATAACGTCATCATTCGACTGTTTGGAATTTCACCTTCTGGAGCTTGAGTGAGTGCGCGTAAGCACGTTCGCACAACGGGATATAGAGGTCGAATCGAGAAAAGTCCGAGCCTCTCTTTTTCGGAAGCCATAAACGCTGCAATGTCTACACGCTCTGTTTCTGCGGTGCTTGGATCTGGTGGTGATGAGCTATATTCCATCGCTTCGATGATGGCGGTCATCGAGGGTGGAATCTGCAAGAAATCTCGGCTTTCATACTTTGGTTTGAGGCCGAGTATTGAGCCGTTGACCGCACAAGCGCTTTTACGAGTTGCCCGCCCTTCAAACCAGAGCCGAAGAGTCGTTTCGTCAATTTGTACCTCGAGACCATTCGGGCGTGGCCAGGTTGGCGGCCGAACCTGGGGTACGCTCGGTGTCGCTCGAACTTCGTCTGGAACAACAACATGCTCGATAATTTCCATAATCGGCTCATCATAATCGTCTTCTGCAAATTCATTGGAAGACTCACCTGGCGTGACCGGGTTCGTTTCGTCGGATGGAATAGCCAATTCATACTCAAGAGCCGGCAAATCTTCATCGAAGCCTAGAACAACTCGCTCTCCTTGGTTAAGCTGAGAAGCACACCGAGCAAGCTCATGCAGCACACTCCCCAAATCAGCATCGGTTGGCACTTGTTGAATGAGTTCGAGAGCACGCTCAGGCGCACGTAACGCCATTGCGGCCATGACTAAAATATAGCCGATACCAAGATGTTCATCTGCATCAGGCAATACATCGATAATTGCGCAAACATCACACAATGTCCGTCGAAGAGTGACTAATTGACTCAGAGATCTATCAGCAACTCGAAGTTGATTCAGCGCAGAGTTGATTTCAGATTGCGTGAGAGACAATTCAGATAACCCTGACAATGTCGCACAAGATAAGGAATGTGGTGAAATCGCTTCATCGATATCCGAGTCTGACCAATCTCTCATCAATACTTTAGCCCACGCCGAATCATCAGATTGTCCAAGGACTTCGAATAGCTCAGACTGAGTTCTTGGTTCTTTTCGAAATTCCTCGCCTCCATATTCGTGGGTAAAATCCAGAACATAGCGACCTACCAAATAGGCTCCCTCTGTCGATTCGCGGGTGTAGTTCTCGAGTGGATCGCTATCAACAAGTTGGGATCTCACCTGTTCGACTAGTGCTTCATACCTGTCTGCCACTAATGAACGATTCCGAACGACCTCGCGGGCCGCTATCGCTCTTGCCAAGGCAGTAATTTCCCGATCTATTTGTTCCACTCAATTGCAAGTTTTGGCCAAAAACACACTTCGCGTCTAGTCAGAAGTCCAATTTGACGAATCTTCTTCACGAGAAAACTCACTTATTATCGATTCAAGTTGACCACAGACAACCACAAGCGCATGGCAGCACACTATGGGCAACTCTCAACCTCTATCCAAACGGGAAGACCTACGCAATTTCGCTATCGTTGCACACATTGATCACGGCAAAACAACGCTCGTGGATGCAATGTTATCGCAAGCCGGAATCTTCCGAGATAACGAGGTTGTGCCAGACCGCGTACTTGACCGAAATGACCAAGAGCGCGAGCGAGGGATCACTATCTTTGCCAAGAATGCTGCCATTGATTACAAGGGCATTCGTCTCAATATCTTGGACACTCCCGGGCATGCGGATTTCGGCGGAGAAGTAGAGCGAGTCCTCACTTTGGCAGATGGCGTCATCCTGCTCGTAGATGCATCAGAGGGCCCGTTACCGCAGACGAGATTTGTCATGAAAAAAGCCTTCGAAGCCAATCTAAAGCCGATCATTGTCATCAACAAAATTGATCGCAAAGACGCGCGCGCCGATGAAGTACTGGACGAAGTCTACGACCTCTTTATCGACCTAGAGGCAGATGAGGACGTCCTAGAAGCACCTGTTTTATACGCAGTCGCTCGAGATGGTATCGCCAAAACCAGTCTTGACGAGGAATCCAATACGCTCGAGCCATTATTCGAGGCAATCGTCAAACATATCCCTGCGCCTCCAGAGCGCCGTGAAGAACCTCTACAAGCTTTCGTTTCTAATACGGACTACGACGATTACGTAGGACGTCTGGCCACTGGGCGAGTCGTCTCGGGCGTGATGAAGCAGTCAAGACCTATCTATTTGACCGGTGAGGATGGACACCCGAAACAGGGCAAAATCATGCGGCTTTACAGCTTCGACGGCGTACTAAGAAAAGAAACTAATGAAATTGGGGCCGGAGACATCTTCGTAGTCGCTGGTTTAGACAAAGTGACCATTGGGGATACGATAGCGGGTGGTCCAGATGTTGAGCCGGTTCCTCGCCTCAAGGTTGACCCACCAACCTTGAGCATGACTTTCATGGTCAATGACTCACCCTTCGCAGGCAAAGAGGGTAAATACCTAACATCTCGTCAAATTCGTGAACGCCTCATGAAAGCGTCAGCTCAAAATGTTGCTATCCAGGTCGAGGACGGCATATCGCCAGACCAATTCAAGGTGTCTGGGCGTGGTGAGCTCCAATTGTCTGTTCTGGTCGAGTCACTACGCCGAGAAGGCTTCGAACTTCAACTGAGTAAACCTGAGGTTGTGACCCGCGAAATTGACGGTGAACTTCAAGAGCCTATGGAGGCCGTCCATATCGATGTACCGGAAGAGTTCATTGGTACGGTGACCGAGATGCTGTCTCCACGTTTGGGACGAATGACAAACATGGAAACACCACGGGGCGGGCGGGTCCGTATGGAGTTCAAGATTCCTTCGAGAGGACTTATCGGTTTCCGATCTAAGTTTCTTACTGAAACGCGCGGGACAGGAATTATTACAAGTATTGTTGATGGCTGGGCACCGTTTTTAGGGCCGATCGCACGTCGTCCTAACGGCGCTCTCGTCGCCGACCGAAAAGGTAAAGCGACTGGATACGCGATGTTCAACCTTGAAGCCCGTGGCGCAATGTTTATCAAACAAAATACTGAGGTCTATGAAGGGATGGTCCTAGGTGAAAACAAACGTGAGACAGACCTCAACGTAAACATCACCAAGGAGAAGAAACTCACCAACATCCGGGCGGCGGGGAAAGACGACGCTATCGTCCTCACACCGCCTCGGATAATGTCTTTAGAACAATGCATTGAGTTCATCGACGAGGATGAACTGATCGAAGTTACCCCAGAAAGCCTACGTATCCGCAAAAAGATTCTTGCTTGCAACATTCGCCCTAAAAGAACTGCGATGAGCGAATAAACCCATTTATTTAGCTCACTCCCAATTGAAAAAACTTATCCTTTCACTCAAATAGCGAAAAATAAGCTGGTTCCGCTCGTCGAAGGGACAACAGGGAGTTGTGTTATTGGATAAAAAGCGCAGACGCGCTGAGCCGCGGATTCTAAAAAGTGTACTTGATAGGCGCGGTGATGGTTAGATTAGGAATTAGTCCACCGGAAAGAAAGACGGCTGCGCCGCGAATGTCGAGACCAACGGAAAAGTCATTGAGAAGTGTGAAGTATTCAACGCCCAAACTTCCGCCACCGAATCCCCCAATAGCAGTTCCCGCCGAACCTGCAGTTCCTGCGATCAAATAAGGATTCGCATAGGCGGCACCTACGCCACCATTAACTTTTAGAGTCAGTGCTACACGTTCGTGAACCAGGTAGCTGGTTGCAACCGCTAGTCCAAGTTCGTATACAGCAAAGTCGTTCGGTCGAGTGGTTAGTTCCTGTGCGTTGTAGGTCGCAATATCTGCATCGCTAACGCGGCCAGCTCCGGAGGAGTAACCGGCACCCACTCGAACACCCAAGCCGAGGGAGAACTTATCCTGTTGAAGAAGGTCATAGCCAAAAGTCACACCTAAGTAAGGCTGAACATTGGATATCGGCTTTGAGGGCAGATCAAGTTTATTGGTGTTTCGTCCGAACATTGTCAGAAACACACCGAGATCCGCTTCAGCATAAAGCCCGCGACGAATCGGAAAGGCCTCCGCCGCCGCTTCATTATTTTCTGCTGGTGCCGCCGCCGCAGGATCAACCGCGGTTGTTGCCGCGCCCTCGTCCTGTGCAAAAGCAACGCTGGACATCAACATGGTAGTCAGAATCGATACATAGACCAATCGCATTTCGAGCCGACGCTAACACACGAATAGGCTGTCGTCGCGAATAATCGTGTACGACAAAATGCGGATTTCAATGAATCAATGAGTTCTCATTGTTCATGAACGAGATCTCACACTCGCTTGACGAGGGAGAGCGCAGTTCTCCGGGAGAGCAGACATGTACTCTCTTCCGTCATAAACAGATAAGTTCGGAGGTTTGTTAGGGAATAGAAAGGATTTATGGGGCGGCAGTCAGAATCGTGGTTCCGGTGCCGCCTCAGTGGGAATCGATGCTCTAGACTAGGTCGAAGCAAATACGAACGGATAGGTAACGACGACGATACCGCCACCCTTCGGACGCGGGAATTTCAAGGTCTTCATAACCTTTGTGACGCAGCCTTCTACGGTGCTGTCGTTCATCGACGATTCGCGAACGCTAGCTTTACCTACGCCACCTGTCGGTGAAATGACGAAGTTGACTGAAATCTTACCGGAAAGGTTTGGATTCGCGTTGAGTTGCTTTTCGTAGCAATACTTGAAACGAGCCAGGTTACGTCGAATAACTCGGTTGATCTCTTGTTTGCTCAGAGAACCTTTAATGATGGTTCGGCCAGGAACAACTCGTGTTTCGCCCTTCCCTCGACCGCCAAGGTCGATATTACCGTAACCGCCGGTTCCACGACCATGCCCGTGAGTACCGAGACCACCGATGCCGAGCGAGTTACCGCCACCACCAGCGCCGGCACCACGAGTACCAAGACCACCAGCACCGCCAGCGTCACCCATCGATGAACCTCGAAGTCCGCCCATGGCGTTGTTGATACCAGTTCCAAGACCACCAGGTCCGAATACGTTCGATACAGCGCCGCTGCCTTTTCCAAGCATCCCTAAAAGACCTGAGCTCATTGCGATCTTACGGTCTTTTTCACGTTTGTTCGGGTCAACTCGAGGAGCACCCGCTTTAGAAGCTAAGGCATCACGCTTAGGTTTGTCTTTTTTACCAAACTTACCTTCTTCGCCCTTATGTTTCGCGCCACCCTTCGACCCAGATAGGTCTAGCTTTTTACGCTTCTTTTCTTTTTCCGGAGCCTTAAGAATCATCTGCGCGAACCGATTCTCATTCTTGAATAGGTCATCAGTCAGGCTTGTTTCGTACTGGGGAGTAACAACCGCCGCGACCATAAAGAACATATGAATCAGACCAGAGATGATGAAAATCTTCGGGAAATGCCAATCGGTAGGTGCACCTTTTCCGTTTTCGGCGTCACCGCGAACGAATTGAGATATTACCGTCAGAGGTCCAACCTTATACGCCAAACGTTCACCGAACTTTAGGCTGTATGCGTTCGCAGCAAACGAGGCGTCCGTAGAGGACATCGAAACATCGCGAGAAACCTTTCCGCTTTCTGTTCGGAGTCCAACTTTGGCAGCCTTTGGTACAACGATAGATGCCGTTGTTCCAGAGTTGCTCGCAATCGCGTATTGGTCGGCTTCCAGACCTTCGATTGGTAGGTCAACCGTGAGATCAACACCAGCCTTATTACTACCAAGGCCAGATACAATCACATCGCGCGGCTCATGAATCAGAGCCGAGTCGAGAATAGTGCTTCCCCAAAGGATCTTTATTTCAAGAGCATTTTCGCTACTCGTTGGGCGGTTCTCTTCGACGAGCTCTTCCTCAAGCAGTGCTATATCGAGGTCTTCATCGACGTACCCAGAGCCATCAGAAGCCGATACTGCTTCACCGTCGAGCAGTGTTTCACCTTCGTCGTTTGATGCCGCTTCTACTTCAGCATTTTCAGTTTCAGCGTTTTCGTTTTCAGTTTTTTCGTTGTCTTTATCGTGCGCCACGTCTTTTCATTCCTCGGCGAATAATTTCTAAATTAATCCTGCCTTCATGACTCGGTCTTTGGTCGAGCTATCAAAGCAGTTTTCTTATAAGGTTTCGTTTCTTCTATAAGTTATCAATTGAGTTAAAAAGCTCTGGGAGAAAGTTCCCTCGAATCTTCAACAATGAATTGAACTTGGTCTTCTTGCGATTCAACAAGTAGGAACCTTCTGGCTTAGTCAGCTCGCCCTGAATCGTTACATCTGAAAAGTCGATAATCGTTTTCTTTTTGAAAACTGTCTTATCCGCTTCTTGGATCACATCTTGTGCGTAGGCTGAAGACGCTCCGAGCGTCATTGCCAAAATTCCAGCTACCAATAGTCCCCTGTACATCAAATAACTCCTTGCGCACGGAATGTCTCATCCGCGCCGTTCATCACCAATCGGTCAAATGGGTAACTTTTCCGAAAAATGACGTAATTTCTCATTAAAACGCGCCAATCTTCGGAAAGTTCTCACCTAAATGCTTCCCGCTGCTGCCGTTGTCCCAGTTTTCACTGCATCAACATCGGCATTACCCTCACTCTGCGCGGAGGCTTCAGCGGCTGCTTCCGCTTCTTGAGCAGCAACCTCTTCTTCACCGCCCTCTTCAAAGACGTCAACTTGGCCAGCTTTTGGCTTCGCTTTTTCCTCTTCGGGGGGCGGGGCAGCATTTTCTTTCTCCATCGCGATCATCATTTTGATCCCGTTATAACGACCACAGAATCCGTCAAAGTCTTCGTCGGTGCATTGCTTGCCCTGAAGGGCCAGCAATTGGTCACCATAGGCGAGCGCTTTGTTCGCGTCGCCAGCCGATTGCCATACAACAACCAACTGCGTGAGAACGCGTTCATCTTTTTTGATGCCGAATGCTTTCTCTAGCTGTGCCGCCGCATCAGTGAACTTTTCTTGCCCTTGAAGCGCATATCCCAACGCAGCATTTACTTCGAAGTCGTTGGGCCAATTCTTCAACACTACAGAAAGTGTTTTCGCAGCCATGTTGTAATCACGGTGGGAAAGAGCCAACGCACCAATATTGTAATTGGCGAGAATATTCGAAGCATCCATGTCTTTTGCGAACTTAAACTGAGCCATGGCTTTGCCATTCTCTTTATTCGCAAGGTGAATCATTCCCATATTTACGTGAATGTCTGGATCCTTCCGTTTTTGCTCTTTTGACATCTTCATCGCATTTTGAAGAATGGTCATCGAAAGCTTGTACTTGCCCTGATCGTAGTAAATAAGAGCCAGGTTCTTATACGCATCCACGTTCTTTTGATCACGCATCAACAAAGTTCGAATCGATGAAATCGCTTTCTTGAATTTCTTTTGCTCACGGTACAGCGCGCTCAGGTTATTTAGAACACGATTATTGAAGGGGTCATTCTTCAGGTACGTTCGGTAAGCAGTTACCGCAGCGTCTAAATCACCTTTGGAACGCAAACAAACGCCTAGGTTCACCGCAGAGTCCGTATGATTTGGAGCAAGCTCCGTCGCCTTCTGGAATTCTGCTGTTGCCTCATCGAGCTTATTCGCCTTCAGGAGCAAAGTACCGCGGTTATAGTGGGCAATCGCATCCTCAGGTTTCTCAGCCAAATACTTTCCGTACGAGGCAATCGCCGCATCGAAATTCTTTTCAGAAACTTCTTTTTGGGCCTTTGCCAGGTAGTCGATTTTCTTTGGTGCAACTTTCTTAACAACTTTTGGTTTAGGTGGTGGTGGTGGTGGTGCCGCCGCACATCCATATACAAAACCTGCAGTCAGAACTGCCGAACTGGTTCGTAATAATTTATTCATCGTTCTAATCCCTAGCTCGAAGCGCCTTTGGAAACCTCGGCTTCTTCTTCAGTTTCTTCTTCTTCCGCTTCTTCTTCGTTATCGTTCGCTGCTGCTGCGCCGCTGCCATCATCGAGGTCCGCGACATAGAAGCCCTCAGCACCACGGAAGCCAATTTTTTGTGGTTCCGGGAACTTATTGGGATTCAGCTCTTTGAGGTTATCTTGAGCCTTCAGCGTCCACTCGTTGTAGATATTCAACTCATAGGCTTTGCCTAAAGCACGCTCGAATGCTTCGAGTGCTTTTTCTTCTGGCCCTAGCGCGTAGTTATCAAGCTCAGCACGATAGATTTCCTTTTGGTCCTCACTCAGTCTGCGTGGAACAGGCGCATTCCGAATCGAGTTCGCCATGTTCCGGAAGACCATACCCATGCGAGTCAACGCAGCAATACCGTAGTCGCCATTACCGTATTGAAGAACGGTAAGATACTTCCCTGATTTTCCGCCCTTTGCATCCGGCGCCGCGAGAGCACCTGCTGCTTTGACCTTACGCTCGAGAACTTTCTTTCTCAGCGTGACCTTCATTTTTTTGAAAGCCTTGAACTCAGGCTCCAACATGACAAATGCCGCGTGAGCACCTGCCAACCGAGCGCCGTCTGCCTCTTGAGCTTTCTTGACGAGTTTTGGATAGGTCTTGAGGATCCATTTATATTCAGTCAAAGCCTTAGGCCGCTGTTTCAAGGTTTCGTAGTTTAGAGCCAATCGGTAACGAGACTCGAAAACTTTCGCCTTTGGTGCTTTCTTGTACTTGTCCCGGAACTTCGCCCAACAACCAGAAGCTTTTTTCGCATCTTTTTCTGCATCATAGATCTCGCAGACTCGCCAATATACTTCTGAAGCATCTTTAGCAGTCTTGAACTCAGACACGTACATCTTGAACAACTCGACCGCTTTCTCCCAACGACCAATTCCTTGGTAATAAACGCCTGCGTTGAACAACGCATCCGCTGCTCTTTTCTCTTTTTCGTACTTTCCGTAGAAGCTTTCGTAAAGTTTCGCAGCTTTTGTAAAGTTTGCAATTCTCTCGTAGAAGCCAGCCAATAAGAACGCAGTTCGCGCCTTCAGGTCAGGTTTGCCTGCACTTCCTTTCGCGATTTTCTTCTTACCTTTCTTGCGACGCTTCTTCGCACGCTTCTTCTTTTTCTTCTTTTTGCTTTTATCTGAGGCGACTGAATCGGAGCGCAGTAACAGCTCAGCGGCCTCAATCGCATTGTCGAGTTCGTCTGCTTTATCGTAGATCAAAAGTGCATTGAACAAGGCCGTTTCGGCAAACACAGATTTAGGGAACTCAGTGTGGAAACCACGGAAGCGAGTCGCCGCGTCAGCACGTCCTTGTTTCTGAGCAATTGCATCCGCCATCTTTTTGGCGTCTCCGTCAGCCTTGAGAATAGACTTGAATGCTGCACCCTCAACCAAAGTTTGAACTTGTTCTTTGAACTTCTTGTCTCGGCCGACCAGTTTCTTATTTCCTCGGAACGCACGAGCATATTTTTCGAGTTCATCCCAATTCTTTTTGACGTTTAGTGAGTCAAGGATGAGGTTCGCGCTCTTTCGTGAGAGGTCGCTTCCTGGCCAACGTTCAATCATCTCAAAGTAGCGTTTCGCAGCTTCAACAAAGTGATTGTGTTTGTAGTAAATAAACGCAGCTTTGAACTTAATCGCTGGGAGGTCCTTGTCTTTCGGATCCGCGATATTGAAATACAAATCGCACGCTGCAGAAAGCTTCAATTCGACTTCAGGTATTGGTTCTTCATCGTACGTCTTATCTTGCTCAAGCTTTTTGATCTTGATTCGAGTATTACGAGTAACCTTACCCTTCTTCTTGCTTTCACGAATTTTGACGTTCGCTTTCAAGGTACCTTTCTCGCCTTCGGCCGCAATCTTTTCCCAAGCAAGAATCGCATTATAGGCTGCCGTTCGGGCGAAACGACCGCGCTTACCTTCCTTGGCTTCCCAACGAGCAACTCGGTCGTATTCAAGAGCAGCATTTTTCCATTCTTTGAGCGCCCAGAGAACTTCGCCATAGAAGAAGTTCATCTGATACGCAGATTCAGAGTCACGGAATGCTTCAAGATATTTGCGATAAATGTCGCGGGCGAGTTCGTACGTTTCGATGTTCTTACGTTTTTGCGCATCTCGGTGATACTCGGTTACGAGGTCACGTAGATGAGACTCAGTGAGGTCGTAGGCGTACTCAAGCGCCAATGTATCCTTTTTGCGTTCTTGTGCTTTGTACCAAGGAGTGTTTGGCCGATACAGGTCAACAAGACGCTCCACTTCCTGGCGAACCAATTGTTTCTTATTAAGTTTCGAGTACGCACTTACGATACGAGCTTGAAGAGCCGGGGCTTTGGCTGCCATCGGGTACTTCTGATTTAACATCTGGTACGTCTGAATCTCGAGGTCCCATTTACCTTGCCCATTGAAGAGCTCACCCAATTTGGTTGTGTATCGAAGCGCGATGTCTTCGCCACCCTTCTTCTTGAAGTAAGCGAAAGCTGTGTCTACTTCGTCGACGAACGAGAAGAAACGAGCCAAGTCGCCCAATGCCTCACCTTTGAGTTGGACGCCTTTATTCCCTCTTAGTCTTTCACTGCGACTGATGACTTCCTTCAGTTTCTTGATACCAGCAGCGTATTCTTGAACGTTGTAATCACACCAAGCGAGCTTGTAGAGCGCGTAATTGTAAATCTTTGGAGATTTAGTAGCCAGAGCCCTCTCCAAGGCCTTTCGAGCTTTGCCTACATTGTTCGCGTTAAAAAAGTGCTCGCCGAGCTGAAGGTACGAATCCGGTACTAGACGGCTGCTAGGAAATTGTTTGATCAGTGTCCAGTAGTGGCTGACCGCTTTCTTTTTGTCTCCAGCTTCATAGTTGTTATAGCCCAAGTAGAAAAGAACTTCGTCGTTTCTTCGATAACGCGGGTACTCGTTGAGTACCTTCTCGTACAGTTTGAGCGCATTCTGCTTAATCAACTCAGACTGTCGCGTATAATTACGCTGCGTTGGCTCGCGACCTTTTCGGCCAGAATCGATCCAATTCGTGTAGTCCTTCTCCAGCTTTCGCATTTCAAGACCGTAATTGAATTTTGACTTTTGCCAGTACAGCTCCGCGAGTCGGAAAATCATCTCCGCTTTACGGCTCTTTGGCGCTTTAGGAATCAGCTTCTTTAGCTCTTCGATCGCTTCATCACGCTTCGCATCGGCTTGAGCAGATTTATCGAATTTCTTAGTATCAATTGCCGTTTCAACTTTGAAACTTGCAGCACCTTTACGCGCGAGAGGATCTTCTTCCTTCTTTTCAGCTTCGGGCTCTGCAACAGTGTTCTTTTTCGCGGCAGCCGATTTCTTCTTCTTTTTCTTAGATTTACGCTTTGCCCTCTTCTTCCGCTTCTTACGCTTCTTCTTTTTTTTCTTCTTCGCCAATGCCGCAGGAACTTCGGGAAATAGGGTCGTTGCGGTGAACGTACCCGCTGTGAACAGCGCGATAAGCATTGCGAGACGCGCTGAAAAAATGATTCGAATTAGTGCTTGTATGTTTGCCATCGAGATACCTCGGAAATTCTTCCTTATCCTCAACTCATAAGCTTTGATGAGAAGCCTGGTTTAAATCGCCGACAGCATGTGATCTCTGTCATGCATTGGACAACCTCATCTCGGCTTATGTTGTTTACCCTAGTTTATTCAAAAACCTCGGGAATACACTCGTTCTTGATCGAGTGTTCATAGAAACCAAGTTCATCAATCCAGTACTCTCCAAGGAAAGCCCAGTATTGAAAACGCGCGTTAGGTACAAAAGGTCTAGGGCCTCTTGCACGTGGTCCCTTGGTAATATCCTTACCGGCCTCGAGCATTTTCCGCTCTGCGTCGGCCGTTTCAAATTTGATGATTCGAGCTTGATTCAAGAAATCCTCAAGAAAGAGCGATTCACGACGGACTTGCTCTCGAACAAGGTTCCCCGTCAATTGAACCCATTGCGACTGTTGGTCTTTCAAAAGTTCAAGCAAGTACGCTTTGAAAGCCCCTTCTGGGAAAGTTTTTGTCGCTCGCTTCAGTTCGTCTTCAACGCTAATCACAACCTGACGGAACTTCTTGTAACGTCGATTAGAATTAATCTGATTTCGGATTTCATTGGGGAAGTCTTTGCTTCCCTTTTCGATCATTTCAACCATCTCGTAGTCGGTCAACTCGCCTTGCAAGACCGGATTAAGTTGATTGGCCATTGGCTCGTACATCTTGATGAACCATTCGAGGGCTTTACGAGCTCGGTCAAAGTGGCAGAGCTGAAAGTAAGTCGTGGCTTTGAGTACCCAAGACTCTGCTCGGTATCGATCGTCAAAGTATGGGGACTGGATAGAATGAACCATACCAAGCGCTTTACCGAACTCAGCATTTTGAAAATATGCCCAGCCTGACTCGAACATTGAGTCATACCAGTCATCAGAGAAGCGAGGCACAGATTCGTAATATTCGCGACTCTTCTGCCAATCTCCTTGTGAGTAATAAGCGCGAGCTTTACCCAAGAGAGCCAAACGATAAAGTTTCTTATCCTCTTCTGCGTTCTGACCTTTGAGAAGCTTTTCAATCTCAGTAAAGTAACCGATCGCTTCTGAGTAATCTTCAGCCTGTTGTTCCGCAGCGGTCTTCACACTCATGATCGCGAGGAGATATCGCGCTTTGACGTAAAGTGCAGACTTATCAGAAACAGCTAAGAGGAAATCACGAGCTTCGGCGTAGTTTGCTCGACGATGAGTCACCATACCGATCATGTAATTGATGGTATTGAGAACGCTTGGTTTGAGTTTTGCAAAGTCCTCGGAATAACCACGATTGATAAGCGCAGGGACGAGAGTGTCATCACCCATGTCAATCGCAACACGCATGAGCCCTTCTGTCGCTTTTAGAAAGTAAGGATGCGCTTTTCCAGCGTTGAATACATCACCGTAATACTGGAGAGCCGCTGCCTTATACCCGGCTTTGTAGAGTGACTGAGCAATGTAATACTCAGACTTTACTCGAGAATCTGGGTCTGAGGAGTTCTCGATGACGTCATAAAATAAAAACGCCGCTTCTTCGTGGTTGTCATCGTTATAAGCCTGAATGGCACGGTCAATGTCTTGGCCACTGGCCTGGCCTGCGCTCATAATGAGTCCGAACGTAGCGGTTAGAAAGATAGGAAGTTTCGCTAGCTTTGAAATGGTCATGATTAGTTATCCTCTCCACCGAACAAGAAGCTCGCACCGATTTGGACCAACACATTATTGCGGATGGCATCGGTATATTTCTGCGTAGAGTCGTTTTTGTCAGGGCTATACACTCGGGCCGGGGCAATCCAATCTCGCGCTTCAATCTTCAACGCAATTGAATTTGAGAACGAGAATCGAACACCGCCAGAGAGCGTCCCCATCAATTCAACTCGTGATGGCTCGTAAACAACCTTGTAAGCGTCTTCCGCGTTTCCGGTCGTTTCAACCATGTCGCAGAAAGTCTCAGCACCAAATACCTCTGGATCAAGGCGAGTAGCTGGTGTGCAACTTACGCGTGTTTGACCGATTCCGAGGCCAACGCCAACGTAGAATGAGAAGTTACCTAGCGCTTGGTCAAAGATTTCAATCTTACCGTAGATGGGTGACCACTGTGCACCGAATCCGAGTCCCCAAAGCATTTGCGTAAGCTTTGCAATTTCTGGAGTCAATTTTTCACCACGAAGGATTTCTTCTGTTAGGGACGACTCCGTCGGAAACAAATAGGTGAAGAAGCCTTCAACTGCAAAATTTTCATTAATGTGGTGAGCCGCAGATGCACCTGCTCCGATTGTTTGAACAAAACGGTCTGTAAACGTAAAAGAAGGAAGTACAGAGACTTCAAACTTTTTGTTCATAAGATAAGCTTTCCGCTGAACAGCATAAATCGTCTCTTCATCATCTGAGACGCGTGGGAATTCAGCCGAACCTTGATCACCGACGGACTCTTCAGTCTTCGTGACCTCTCCTTCGCTCTCAGATTCGGACGATACCGGTTGCGCAAAACCAGTTGATGCGAAGAGAAATAAACCTGCAGTGCATGATAATAAAATACGTTTAGACATGTCTAATTACCTCCAAATGCGAATTGAACACCGCCTTGGAAGTGAAGGCTGTTCGTAATCCCAGTGCACTCTGTACATTCACCGGCATCAGGGAAGAAATAATCGCGCAGCTCAAGACGAAGTGCGATGAGCTTGGTGATGTAAAACCGAAAACCAATCCCCACATTGAAAATCGCGCCGACCGAGGTGTCGTAACCGGTGGGTGCACCAGTCGCATCCGAGTTTTTAACTCGTCGAAGACCCGTGGCGCCAGCGCCTGCTATGATGAAGAGGTCATACGAAGGGTCAAACTCCGCCGCGAAGGACATCTTTCCATAAAATGGCACAAGCACGAAATTCGCAGTCCCGAACCATGTCGTCTGATAAAGGTCTGAAAGCTGTAATTCACCGCTGCCTTGCGTCAAAAGTCGAATTTGAGCCAGAATATTTGTTTCGGCTCCGTTGAAGAAGCCAGCATCGATTTCCAAGCCCAAAAGGTCTGAAAAATTGTATCCATAGGTAGCGGCGCCACCAATTGACTCAATGAACTTATCAGCCATCGAGCTGGAGAATAAAACGCCGACTTGGTGCCGCGAGCGGTTACTGAAGCGTTTATCTATAAGTACTGGCAACAAGGAGGGATCTTCTCCACCTTGAAGTGCAAAGGCACGCTGTTGAGTTAGCGCTGAGCCGATCAGCGAAACCGCAGCCGCAGCCAGGGTGATCCGTGTGATATTTCTCATATGTCTCATGGGCAGTTAGCAATAATTTCAGCATGCTCGGCACAATTGGCCGCGCAGGATGTCTTACTGCATGGCCGGGGGTAGCAGGAGCTGGCTACAGTGGCAACAAGCAGAGCACAGGATACGACATAAGTCGGAACTTGTTCCTATAGAGTAAACCCTCTACACATGTTTCAGGCGTGCTATAATCGGGTTTATACCGCATCTATTGAGCAGTTACGGGGCCTTGCCGCTCAACCTTTTGGGTGTCAGCTTCAGAACAAGTGAAAACGACAAAGCAACAAAAGCCACAGCGCAAGAGACGACGCGGCAAGAAAAAGCGTAATAACCTTGAACCGATCCGTCGCCGAACACAACTTGATCTCAATAAACCTTCAGATGTTGAACTCACAGCAGCAGAACAATCCGAAATGCTCCAACATCTCAAATTTATACGGCGGTTTAAGGGTGCTCTGAGGTTATCCCTGAATGCGAATGAAGATTTGCTTGTGAATCAAGTCAAGGCACCAACAGACCGAGGGGTTTGCAAGCACTTACTTGCCAAAGTTGACGGCCCTGCCATCGACCGTGCGCTAGCCCGTGACTCCCTGAAAACAAATCACCCTGAAAGAGCACGCTTTCTTGCGGGTGTGGTTAGACTCCGCCCCAGCCTATCGATACTCCTTTCTTATCTTGAGACATTGTCAACTATCGACGAGCGCCGAGACGCTGCTCAAGGATTCGCGCTTACCGTCAACACTATCGATTTTTCACAAGTGACTGAGTCGCAAGTTACGAGAATATTGACGGACCTAAAAACGCTGTTTGAGCCGCATGACCTTATTCAATCCTTTTTTGGGCTCATGGACAGTCCTGACTTTCGAGAAGCACTTGCCTCAGTCAGAGGTAACATTCCAGGCGAACTGTATACGACCTATCAATCGTTAGAAGCTGCGTATCGCTTCGTCATCGAAGGTCAAGTTCCGACCGAAAACGAAGATTGGGAAGTTCTGCAACAGGGCATCGGCGACCTCTTAAAAGTTCCAAAAAACATTCTTAGGACGTTTCCTCTGCCAGCGAGACGAAAAATTGTTGAACTTGCTTCCTCTGGGAGCCTCAACAATTTCTTCGAGAAACAACCAGAACAAAAAAAAGCTGCGCTTTCGACGACTCGGTTTTTATTTGAGTCATTACCCAAAGACGATTCTGCGGTCGCAGCACTTCGGCGTCAACAATTCGAGCAATTGCTTCGTTCGAAACATTTTGCCGAAGGAGAGAAACTTCTCGCGCAGATGGCACGCCAAGGAGACAATGGCGGATGGGTAAAGAAACGGCGTGAAGCTCTGTCCTGGCATCACCTCGATGATTACTTCATTAATGGTGGCATTCCAGAACACTCAATAGAACTTCGTGAGGCACTATGGACAGAACATAATGCCTTTGTTTGGATGCTCACCGGACCGGTCGACCATGCTGGCGAACTCAGTGCACGAGCAAATTTGCAATCCAAACTTACCGTCGCTGGACTGTCGACTGTTCTAGACCATAAGCTTTCGAGCAAGGGCCCCTATTACATGTCATTCCCGAAAGTCGGCCAAGTGCTCGACTCTAAGAGACCGCCGAAGTCAAAACGTGACCAACTAAGATATGCCTGGACAGGGATACAACTCCTCCAAACACTAGGTCTTCTATCTGTTGAAATCCCCGATATTTTACCTAACCGCTGGTTGATGACCAGAGGAGCATCGCCGGGCCTTCAGTTCTATAAGTTAGAGGGGATCAAAAAGTCCGACCCGGCTTCCGCTTCGATAGCCCATACTCAAGCGGCACACGAATGGATCAAGTGGGTCTTTCAATACACGGACGAACTCTCGTTGCGTTTTCAAGAACAGATATTCAGTAAGGCACCTTTACCGGTCCTCGCCCAAACGATTGCGCGCGAACATATTCGCTCGTAAGCTTATTTTCCTTCGTGTACTAACTCTGACTAGAAAACGATGGTATGTCAGCTCGCCTCAGAGTACTCGCGCATGAGCGCGAGCATATCACCAACGGCTCGCTCCATTCCGACAATCATGGCACGGGCGATGAGACTATGACCGATATTCAACTCCGCGATTTCTTTCACTCCCGCGATTGCACGCGTATTGACGTAGTCAAGTCCATGACCCGCACAAATATCAAGTCCAAGTCGCTTTCCCATCTTAGATGCATCGACGATTCGTCGAAGCTCGTCCGTTCTTCCTGCGTCGTTGGGCGCTTCCGCATATTGGCCTGTATGTATCTCGATGGCGTCCGCATCGAGTTTATGAGACGCCCGAACCTGGTCAAGGTCAGCATCGATAAATAGGCTCACTCGAATGTCAGCGTCACGAAGAAGACGGATTGTTCCCTTCAGGTTTTCCTTTTGCGCGACTACGTCAAGCCCGCCCTCGGTCGTCAGCTCTTCCCTTCTCTCAGGAACCAATGTGACAGTATCGGGTCTAAGCTCGAGTGCAATTCTCACCATTTCTTGGGTTGCGGCCATCTCAAGATTCAGGAGAGTCGTGACTGTTTTACGTAAAATTTCAACGTCTCTTTCCTGGATGTGACGACGATCTTCGCGAAGATGCACAGTGATTTGGTCTGCACCTACGCGTTCCGCTATCATTGCCGCTTCGACGGGGTCGGGGTAACGCGTTCGTCTCGCCTGCCGAATTGTTGCAATGTGGTCTACGTTTACTCCCAATCTTTGTCGCATCAGCTTTCGATTTCCTTCTTTAGACACTCGGCGATCTCGTTAGCGAAGCGGCTCGTTGCGTCCGCTTTTGGTCCTTCCACCATAACCCGCGCTTTCTTTTCTGTGCCGCTGTATCGCACAAGAACGCGCCCTTCGGCAGCCAGTTCACTCTCAATTTTGGAGATGAGGACCTGCGTTTTTTCCAACGTATCGAGTGGAGGCTTAGCCGAAACGTTCACGTTCACTAACTCTTGTGGCACCGGCTCAAATACTTGCGCAAGCTCAGATAATTTTTTGCCACTTCGCACCAGGACCTCGAGAACCCTTAGGCCCGCAATGCACCCGTCACCTGTTGAAGACAAATCCAAAAAGACCAGATGACCAGACTGTTCGCCACCAAAGCCATAGCCTTCTCGCCGCATGCACTCAACGACATAACGATCACCCACATTGGTGCGAACAACTTTCCCACCAAAGGGTCGCAAGCTGCGCTCAAGGCCGCAGTTAGACATCACTGTCGCTACAACTGTATTTTTGGGAAGCAGTTTTTTTTCAAGAAGGTCTTTACCGCAAATTGCCATGACGGCATCGCCATCAACCACATGCCCCTTTTCATCCACGACAATCAAGCGGTCGGCATCCCCGTCCAAAGCGAGTCCAAGGTCAGCGCTTGTTTCAAGAACCATTCTCTTCAGCCACTCAGGATGAGTCGCACCACATCCGGCGTTAATATTTCGACCATTTGGGTCGACGCCGATCTTGACGACCTCAGCACCGAGCTCCTCAAAGATCGCTGGTCCGACTTTATACCCTGCCCCATTGGCACAATCGACAACAATTTTGAGGCCATCCAAGCGGAGTGAACTGTCGAAAGACGATTTGGCGTATTGAATATAACGTCCCCTAGAATCCTCGAGCTTATTGGTTTTACCAATTTTTATCGCGGTGGGACCCTTACGAACTAATTCCTCAGAATCGAGCATAGACTCAATTTCTGCTTCGATACTGTCATCGAGCTTAAATCCATCTGGGCCGAAGATCTTGATTCCGTTGTCTTGAAATGGATTATGCGATGCGCTGATCACTACGCCGGCATCGGCACGCATTGTTTTCGTCAGAAAGGCGACCGCTGGCGTTGGTAAGGGGCCAACTAAACAAACATCAACACCCATAGAACAGATGCCGCTCGACAGCGCAAACTCCAACATATAGCCCGATACTCGAGTATCTTTCCCGATCACAATCTTATGGCGATAGTCACCGCGAAGACTCATCTGCGCAATTGCGCGACCGAGCTTCAGTGCTACCTCCGGGATCATCGGATATTCGTTTGCTACGCCTCGTATACCATCTGTCCCAAAAAGTTTCCGAGTAGCTTCTACGGGTTTATTCACAGTAGTCTCGTTCAATCACAGATACGGGCACGGACGCAAGCATCCACAACTGCCAGCACATCCTTGGTCTCCTCAACATCATGAACCCGCACAATACTCACTTTCTGGCTCGCCGCCAATGCAACACTCGCTGCGCTTGCCATCAGCCGACCATCGACCGGTTTCCCTGTAAGCTGCCCTAGAAAGGACTTACGACTCGTTCCGACAAGTATGGGAAGTCCAAGCGAATTAAAATCCTGCAGATTCGCCAAAAGCTGACAATTTTCTTCGACCGTTTTTCCAAACCCAAATCCTGGATCGATCATCAGGTGTTCTTTTGAAATACCAGACCTGACTGCGAGTTCGACCGACTGAGAAAGGATTTCACACACGGCATGGACAACGCCACCTTCGTATGTCCATTCTCCTTGCTGCATTCTCTTCGGAATATCGCGGGTTTGCATTATAATGTAGCCGCAATCATATTTCGCTACGACCTCACGAATCTTCGGATCGAAATGGCCGCCCGAAATATCGTTAATCACTTCAACTCCCATTTGGAGTGCAACCTGAGCCACTTTTGACTTATTCGTATCAACAGATAGAGGAACTTTTCCCTGCAAGCCTTTAATGACGGGAAGGATCCGGCCTAGTTCCTCATCTTCGGGAACCAAATCAGCCCCAGGCCTAGTACTTTCCCCACCAATATCGATAATGTCAGCACCCTGGTCACGCAACTCCAGGCCCCTAGCGATAGCAAGGTCAGGTTCTACAAAGTGTCCGCCGTCGGAAAATGAGTCTGGTGTAACATTGAGAACCCCCATCACGAGCGTTCTGCGAGTATAGTCAGGGAAAAGATTCTTCCAAAAGGACGACATAAGACTAAGCTACCGAAGTAAAATTTCAGTGGCCAGTAGATATTTTTTTATCTTACATAGGGCAAACGACCTACGACAAGTCGCTCCCCATTCGTCAATATAGACACAGATGAGCGGCAAACCTTTCGCAACGATTGAAGATATAAGCCTTCGCCGCGCCGCGTTCGCTATCGAGCAAATGTGTCCCGGGGGAATTGAGCGCGAGGGTTGTGGGGTCGTTTCTCTGGACGACCTGAGGCGGGGTCGACGCAAACTTGATGGCATCTTAAAACGAAATGGGCTGAAGGCAGAACAAAAACAAAATTACGAAAACCTCATCAAGAAGACTCGAGCACTCAAGGAATTCATCATCACGGAAAATGCTCAAGCTGCAATCTACCTCGCTCGAGACGAGTATCGCCTTCCGCCCCGATTGCGTAGTGCCGCCATCGAAATTGATTTTTGTTTTGGAGACAGGGATGGGAAGCTGAGCGCTGAAGATATCAATGAAGCTCGAAGAAGATACGGCATGGTTCGCGGCCCCGTGGGTTGGAACCGAATTCTTCTTACGGATGAGATTGAGCGAAGAGTATTTCCAAACCGCACGCTGAGCACGACGGAGGGCTTGAGGTTACTCCCCGAAGATTGGCTGACAGACCGACCAGACCCTCTATCACGGCTAAAGAAAGTTATGACTCATCTCGACGATGGTGCGCTCGCACGAACGTACGCAGATATTGCAGCGAGACTCGCAACCCTCGCCGAGAGAGACCCTCGATCCGAATTATCGCAGGTATTCGAACGCGCACTTCAAACCCTTGCCCAAGAAATCCGCTCGCGAGATAGCGTCCGCCCAACAATCACGGACATCGCCAGAATCGGATGTGAGGACCCCGAAATTAAGGCGGCGCTGAGCACCCCCATAGAAATGTCCCGCAAGCTTCGACCAGAATCACTGATCTCAAAATACCTAAACTAACAACGCGAAAGCGGTCAGCTGTGATGAATGATGATCACATGCCACTGCTGCCGCACACCCTCTCGTGAGCAGAAGCAATGGCAGTGACGTTCTCAGCGGGAGCCTTAGGCCTACGCCTCTCCAGGATTGGGCGGAGGAAATGCGTCTAGGATACCAGGACGATCCTGGGTCTCTTTTGCTCTCTTCGCATCGTCGGCGGCTCGCACCTGCTCAGGCGTCTGCAAATGCTTACGCTCTGGCTTCGGACGAGATAGAGGCTCTCCAGCGATCAACTGGTCAATTTCTTTGCCGTCCAAAGTTTCGTACTCATGTAGCGCGTCCGCCATACGTTCAAGCTGCTCGCGGTTGTCTCGAAGCATGTTCATCACGCGGTCGTACTGCGATGTGATGATTTCGCGAATTTCATCGTCGATCTGCTGCGCTGTGGTCTGCGAATAATTGTCCGCCGTACCCATTTCGCGTCCGAGAAAGACTTGCTCATCTTTCTTGCCGTAGGCCACAGGTCCCAGTGTATCACTCATGCCCCACTCGCAAATCATCCGACGCGCCATATCCGTAGCGCGCTCAATGTCATTACCGGCGCCGGTCGTAAAATCATTGAAAATAAGTTCTTCCGCCGCACGGCCTCCCATAAGGATACAAATATCGTGCAGAGCGGAGGTCTTATTTTTTGAGTAACGGTCGTCTGCGGGTAGCTGTTGCGTCAACCCGAGCGCACGTCCGCGAGGAATAATTGTCATCTTGTGCACTGGGTCTGTATTCGGAAGAAGTCGAGCAACTAAAGCGTGTCCTGATTCATGAACTGCTGTGTTCCGTTGCTCTGCCTCGCTCATAACCATGGATTTTCTTTCAGCCCCCATGATGACCTTGTCCTTCGCCTTTTCAAAGTCGACCATTCGAAGTTTGTCTCGATCTTGATGCGCTGCAAGGAGCGCGGCTTCATTCACAAGGTTTTCGAGATCCGCACCAGAAAACCCGGGCGTCCCGCGTGCGATGACTTCGAGTTCCACATCTTCATGCAACGGGGTTCGTCGACTGTGCACCTCCAGAATACCTTTTCGGCCCCGCACATCCGGCCGAGCAACAACGATGCGTCGGTCGAAACGTCCAGGGCGAAGCAGTGCTGGGTCCAGGACATCAGGCCGGTTGGTTGCAGCCACCAAAATGACACCGTCATTCGATTCAAACCCGTCCATTTCGACGAGCAGCTGATTCAATGTTTGTTCACGTTCGTCATGGCCACCGCCAAGACCTGCGCCGCGATGGCGACCCACCGCATCGATCTCGTCGATGAAGATAATGCATGGCGCATTCTTTTTGCCTTGCTCAAACAAGTCGCGGACACGACTTGCGCCTACACCGACAAACATTTCCACGAAATCGGAGCCAGAGATGGAGAAAAACGGCACTGCCGCTTCGCCAGCGATTGCTCGTGCAATCAGAGTCTTCCCGGTTCCTGGCGGGCCCATAAGCAGTACACCCTTAGGTATGCGGCCGCCAAGTCGCGTGAATTTCTTCGGGTCACGGAGGAACTCTATGATTTCTTCGACGTCGTCCTTCGCTTCTTCTACGCCTGCTACGTCAGCAAACGTAATTTTGTTTTGGCTTTCGTTCATGAGCTTCGCTTTCGATTTGCCGAAACTCATTGCCTTTCCGCCGCCTGATTGGAGCTGTCGCATGAAGAAAAAGAATATGGCGACCATGAAGATCATGGGAAGCCAGGTAATGAGAATTGATTGCCAAAAGCCTCCTGCCTCTTTCTCCACGACTTTAAATTGGACTTCGTGTTCCGCGAAGAGCTTCTCAACGGAATCAGAAAAAACACCGACCGTCTTGAAGGTACGATCGTCTTGAAGCTTCCCGCGGAAGGTTGCGGTTTGCCGTCCGGTCATTTCGACGGTGACCTCTTTTACGTTTCCCTCGACGACGTGCTTTTTAAATTCCGCGAAGATTGGGTTATCTTTTGGCGCTTGTTGCGTGTCTACAATCTGGTAGATCATGTAGAACATCAACAGGAGCGCACCCCATAGAACGAATGTCTTTTGGCTTTGCCTCATACTCTGTTTCCGTAACGAACGATAATTGCCCGTATTCTCCTAAATTATGCTTGCAGGTCCATAACTCGACCGCAAGATTACTGTCCAGATGTTCGACACATCCAAACGTGCTTCGTGTTTTCATCAACCAGCGCTCGCGCTGACCTCACGATACCTGGTATCCAAAGCACTTGTTCTGTCTCGTCAACTAATATCATGAACGTCGCCCGTTGCTCCCGTGGTATTTTCGCATCTACGAAAACATCCTGGAGCTTTTTGCGACCGACCATGCCCAACGGCTGTATTCTATCACCAGGCCTTGGGAACCTAATGTAAACCCTAGTCACCTCGGACGCATCGAACACGGCCTCATTGGCATCAGCTGGTAGGCTTTCTCCAACCCACTCTCTCCTCTCTATGTGAAAGGCTGAACGGCTATGATCAATAACTTTTGAATTCGATAACTTATTCACCTCGGAACCCGAAAATCCACGTAATTTGTCAGCGCCTTTCTCCGACGACTGCACCTCGCTCACATTCAGTTGTTTTCTAATTTCCGTAGCCAATCGTGCGAGTCGCTCTCGCAGTCCGCTTCGATAGCGGGTTTCCATCAGCGGTAGAAGTTCCTTACGGATTCTGTTTCTCAGGTAATGAGGCTCTCGATTCGTCCAGTCGTCTCTCCATTCGAGATTGCGAGATTTGGCGTAACGTAGAATTTCAGTTTTCGAGATATCGAGGAGCGGGCGAAGGAGATCGTCTCGAGCTGGTGATATCCCTGCCAATGTAGGCCAATGCGTTCCCCTCACCAAATTCAGCAACACGGTCTCTGCTTGGTCGTCTTGGTGATGGGCCGTGAGAATATAATCAGCGCGAGCCTTGGTTTTCTGCTCCCGAAGCGCGGAATATCGAGCAGTCCTTAGCGAAGCTTCATCGGTCGGACCTATCGGGAGTCGCGCACCGAGAAACTTGATCCCTTGCGAAGCGCACCAAGTTTCTACCCATTTCGCGTCGCTAGAAGATTCCTGTCTTACCGCATGATCAACATGACCAACCACCACCGAGTCGCATCCTAAACACTCAACAACGGCATCCACCAAAACCATCGAGTCGATGCCCCCGGAGCATGCCACCAGGACTCGCTTCGCTGAATGCTCAAGTAGAACTGACTGAACTGCCGAGAGAAGCACGCGGTTAATGTAGCAAAGTTCACGTTAAATACGAACGCCAAGTTGATGATTCAACCTGGCGTTCGCGTATAGAGAAGGTCCCTTGCGGGATTGTGGAGGTTTTACTGTTGTTGAGCGATTCGAACCGCGAGCTGAGACGCCATTGGCGATTTAAACGTCGCTTGCTGTGCTTGAAGTCCGCTCTGTGCCTGAAGTCCGCTCTGTGCCTGAACTGCACTTTGGTTCTGAACAGCCAACTTCGCCGAAGCTTCGGCCGCGTTCGATCGACGAGTCGCCCAACCATTCTTTGCCCCTGCTGAACGGTTCGCTTTCTCGAAAGTGTCTCGCCCGGCGGGTGTGAAGTTCGCGGTATCATAGATTCGGCGAACAGTTTTGTTCTCCGTCTTCGTTCGAACGCTTGCACCGTTGAACCCGTCATAGACAGCCGCGGATAGTTTTTTCGCATCGTCCTTGGAGATTCGTCCGTCGCCCTGACCTGCTTGAAGTTGGTCAGCGAGTTCAAGTACGCCTCGGTCGTATTTTACGTTGTTGATTTGTTTGTAGTAGCTCGTGCTCATTTTCATTCTCCCAAAAAGTGTCTTTTTAGCCCGGCCCATCGAATGAGCGCCTTTATGTCCCACGAGCGCTGCGTCCGATGTATTTTGTGACCGAGTTATAAAGAATATCGTTTGAACGTAACGAAAGTTGCTACTTTGTCGCACATTTCGTGATCTTTTTCACAATCAAGGGTTATCGATCAATCTAGGCCAAAGCGGCTGAGTATGCCCATTCGCGAACCGGGTTGGATGGCAAGCAATCCCCCGGTGACGAGCGTCTCTTGGGAATTGGTATAGATTCCGTGGTAATCGCGACCGAACACACCGACATCGAACTGCGTCCATGTTTCACCATCCCAGCGCGCCACGTAGGCGGTCGGGCCACATACCCAAACGCTCCCATCATCGGCTGCGTACACCCCGTTCAAAAATGGCATGCCCAATTCCCCGATTTCCTCCCACTGAGAGCCATCAAACCGCAAAACCGTGCCCCCAGTGAAGGAACCGCCTACGGCATAAATATCCGAAGATGACCGCCCGTGCACCGTAAGCAAGCGGCTTTGAGTGAGATTATTCTGCAGTGACCAATTTGAGCCATCGTACCTGAGGATGGTCCCGTTCGTTCCTACGATGGTCACATCCTTAGGGCCAGTCCCCCAAACTTTGAAAAAAGTCTCTTCGGCGGCAATAGAAGCTGTCCCTGTAATTTCTAGCTTTTCAATTTGTTGTCCGTTGTACCGGAAGATGACCCCCTCAGGACCATCTGAACTCAACGGCGAACCACCAACCATCCAAACGTCATCGGGTCCAGAACCCCATACACCATAGAGGGTGGCCTTCGTCGCGTTTTTTACCTGCGGAATATCCATGAGTTCCAAGTCCTGGATCTCGCCATGAGCGACCTGTAAGTCTTCACCAACAACCCAAACATTATCGGCGCTGGTCGACCAAGACCACCACACAGCTCCAGTGAATCCGCTCGGCGCGGGTAAAGAAAGCCAATCACCGCTGCTGCCCGCCCGGCGATACAATGCAGGCGGCGCGTCACCGCGCAATGGACCGCCAACCGCCAGAAGGTCAAACTCATCGGAACCGATGGGAGCAACCGCCAAAAGAGCCGGCTCAAGTTCGTCGAGATCGGTACGCCAAGTTTTCGGGTCCGAATCAGTTCCTCCTCCGGAGCAAGCGGATAAAACCAATCCAGGAAAAACAAGACTCAATACGATTCGACTCAATGTCATGAAATAAGCCTCTTTCATGTTTAGCGGTTTATCAAGTCGAGGATTCAACTCGACAAATCGAAAACAACCAATAAAAAATCCATAAATATTAGACACATAAAATGATTCTATCACCTGAGCTTTTCATTCTTTTATCTTGGGATTAGAATCGAGCCAGCGCAAAAGGTCCGCTAAGAAGTCTCTCTCTACCCTCCGACTGGCGTCTTGATACCTCATTCGAGTCGACGTTTTAGACTCCGACTTCATCAGATGGTCGACCCTTGAGTAATACTTAGACTGGGTGTTTTTCGTTCCACCAGGCCTTCTTTTCAAGAGCTCAACCAGTGCCCTCGTATCTGTTTTCCACGAGACCTCGATGTCTTTGAGCCCCTGAAAGACAGCAATGGGGGTCTGCAAGGAAGCGAGCTTACGCTTGAGGGCCTCGGTCACAACCTGCCAATCTCCAGCCAAAATCCCGACGCCTTTGACCAGTTCAGGGAATTGCACTGCTCCCTCGAAAGCAGGTCGAATGCCCGTGCCATGTCCAAGAAGAAAAATACTTTCTGCGTCGATGGAGCTCTGGCCAGAAAGAAACTGCAAAATCGCAGCGACCGATTCTGGGTTCTCGGGTTCAGGGCCGTCGTCAAGTCGCAAGACCGCATACCCCGCCTCGAGTAAATAATCCTGGATCTGCCAAGTCCCATGGTCAATCTCTGATGAGATCCCATACCGATTTTGGTGCTCTGTATCACTGAAGAAAAAAACCACTGGTGCTCGTAGTCGTGGCCATCGAGCCAAATTCCTGGGGATGGACAATACGCCAGTCCGAGACAAAACCTGCACAGGCTCATCTTTCCAAGCGGGCATTTCAGGTGTGCGATACTTGAGTTTCTTGGGCAAAATAACTGCAGGTATCGGTTTTACATCGTCGCTTCGGACAAAAGAGCGGCCATCAACTGATTTGAGAAGGGTCAGTCGACCGTTTTGGTCGAACGTCGCCGTACCCAATGACGAGCTGATCTGAACCTCGCCGCTCGCATTGGTATAAATTGTCAGTTGAAGAGGCACTTGCTTGCGTCGCACTGGGTCAAAATAGCGACTCGACACCGACGTGCCGACGCGAAGGTCTAGCCTCTGGATCAATAGATTCAAGGCAACGGGAGTATCTGTCATCATCGGAAGTCGAATGTCGGCGGTGGTTTTATATTCAGTTCGTGTCACACCATCCGAAACCGTCACGACACCCGGCTTCCACTGCAAACTGTGGAGACCTTCTTTCGAACAGAGCCGCCTGAAGTGGGACACATTGTCATCAACAGAAAAAACCCAAGAATATTCTCTTGAATTATCATGTACTTGCATTCGTGTTCTAACTTTAACTTGGCTTTGAGCATTAACTCGATAGACCGTTCTTGTTCGACCTATCGCTTTACCGGTGGCGTCACGAATTTCATACGCCAATACTTCGTCATGAACAAACGTCGCTTTCGGTAATGGTATCGAGCCTATTCCATTTAGGGATGAGGTATTGGAACTTGCAGCACAACCTAAGATACTCGCGAGACAACCGGCGACGAGGCCTTTCATTTTTCGTACCGGTAAAATCCACGGCCGGTCTTCGCTCCCAGCCATCCGGCGTCGACGTATCTGCGCAAAAGTGGAGCGGGTCTATATTTGGAATCGCCAAGCCCTTCATGAAGAACTTCCATGATTGAAAGACAAGTATCTAGACCGATGAAGTCAGCAAGAGCCAGTGGGCCCATCGGCTGATTCGTCCCAAGCTTCATGGCCGTGTCAATGTCCTCGGGCGACGCTAAACTGTCGGCAAGGGCGAAGATGGCCTCATTGATCATTGGGAGCAAAACCCTATTAACAATAAATCCGGGCTGATCGTCTGACTTGACGGTTGTCTTTCCGAGACGCTCAGCGAAAGTCCGAGTCCTTTGATAGGTCATATCGCTGGTCGCTAACCCTGGAATGATTTCGACCAATTTCATCACCGGAACAGGATTCATAAAATGCATGCCTATGAACTTTTCGGGGTAACGAGTTACGGAGGCCAGACGAGTGATTGAAATCGAAGACGTATTTGAAGCCAAGATGGCATCTTCTTTGAGCACCCCATCAACCTCAACGAAAATCTTCTTTTTCAGTTCTTCATTTTCGGTCGCGGCTTCAATGATCAGGTCGGCCTGGTCGAATCCAGCCAAATCGGTTTTCCCTTGAATAAGTCCGAGAATCTCATTTTTCTCATCGGCACTAATCCGACCTTTCGCCACGCTTTTTTCAAGCTTACGAGCGATGTTCCCTAAAGCTCTATCAAGAACTTCGGTGTTAAGATCTCTAAGAATAACTGGAATACCGGCCTGGGCAATCACCTGTGCGATGCCGCTGCCCATCTGTCCTGCGCCGATTACGGCGACACTTTGAATCTCTGACATGGTTCCTACCTTTCTACGATCATGGAAACGGCTTCACCGCCACCGATACAAAGGGAAGCCAAACCGCGCTTCTTGTCGTGATGTTTCATTGCATAAAGCAGTGTGGTTAGAATTCGAGCTCCTGAGGCTCCAATCGGATGACCAAGTGCGATAGCTCCACCATTGACGTTGACCTTGTCGCGGCTCAGTTCAAGCTCACGTTCGTTGGCAATTGAGACTACAGCGAAGGCCTCATTAACCTCCCACAGATCAATATCCGTCGTCGCTAGCCCTGCCTTATCAAGGTTTGCCTTCATCGCTTTCGCTGGCGCAGTTGTAAACCATTCCGGCGCTTGAGCTGCCGAGGAATATGAATTGATCGTCGCTAACGGCGTAAGACCTCGCTCATCCGCCCAAGATTTTGAGGCCACTAACACCATGGATGCTCCATCGTTCAATGAACTTGCATTCGCGGCGGTCACTGTTCCTTCTTTTTCAAACGCGGGTCGTAGACCAGAAAACTTGTCTAAGCGACCGCGACCTGGCTCTTCGTCTGTATCGACCAAAGTCGTCCCTTTTCGTGTCTTTATTTCAACCGGACAAATTTCGTCTTTAAAGAGCCCCTTTTCTTGGGCATCCAAGGCACGCTGATAACTCAGTTTGGCGTATTCATCCTGGTCTTCTCTAGAAACAGTACAATCACGAGCACAAATCTCAGCGGCGTTACCCATATGGAAGTCGTTGTACACATCCCAAAGGCCATCTTTGATCATCCCATCTACGAGGTTTTTATGGCCAAACTTGAGACCATCTCGCGCTCCGTCTACGTAATACGGAACCTTTGACATTGATTCCATCCCGCCGGCGAGAACAACCTGCGCATCCCCTGCCTTCACGGCTTGCGCGGCGAGCATGATCGCCTTCAAACCAGAACCACAAACCTTGTTGAGTGTGGTGCAGGGAACAGTATTCGGTAACCCAGCCGCGAGTGCCACTTGGCGAGCTGGTGCTTGACCAACACCCGCAGGCAACACCGTCCCGACGTAAACCTCATCTACGTCTTCTGGCTTTACATTGCCACGCTCAAGAGCCGCTTTTGCTGCAACCGCGCCAAGCTCGGGAGCACGAAGGGCTGCAAGCGCACCTTGAAATGAACCAATAGGAGTCCGCGCTGCGGACAAAATGACGACTTGATTTTTACTCATGACACGGTAGCTATTCTAGTTTCCGCACATCTTGTCAACGGCCGCTCTTAGAAGGTTTAGCTCTCTGCGTCTTCGCTTTGGTCAGGTGTTCCACCCACTTCAACCTTGCTTTCCACCTCTGGTTTCACACCGTCTCCCATTTCGTTGGAACGAAATGCGATCGAAGCGTTTACGTCTATCTTTAGACCGGTGAGAACCTTGGTGATTTCCTGGGATAGGTCGGTATTCTTAAGAAAATCTCCAACTTCTTGAGCAACAATACGAAGAACTTCTTTTCGGCCTTTGTCACCCTGCTGAATGACGTAGGTGAGAGCCTCCTTGGAGAGACTTCCGGTTGTTTGGACCTGCTCTACTGTGGATTCTAGCTTTTTACGTACGAAGTCAGTAATTCCGAGAGTCGGCCGGTCACGGGCCTCAGCGGGATCAACCGTCTCTCTACTAAACATCTCGTCGGTTGGAATATTTACACCTTCTGTTTCGCTTTCTTCTTCACTCATGATGACCGCCTGCCTCGTTTCGCTATGCTCAATCCGCCTCTCGTATAACAGTGAGCAAGCGCAAAGAGGTACGATTGGAAGTTTGACCCGACGCGTCACAGAGTGCAAATTCAAAGTCCACAAATTCTCCGTTCACCAGGTTTATCCCTGATAAACTAACTTCAAAGCGGAGCTCGCCTTCTGAGGCTGTCGGCGAAAGCTTTGGCATTTGGGCAGCAAACAAATCTTTCAGTCTTATTTCGGAATCGATGTTTTCGTTCACGGTGATCATCAACGATCCCGATTCAAGGTCTCCATCCGTATCCGCAAATTGCAATACAAAACCGAGTTTCTGGCTACGACTGCTAGGAATATCCAGGAAATTGACGTCTAAAATCTCAGGTCGACCATCTGGCCAGTTTTCTTCGGAAGGCACACATGCTGCCCAACAAAGCAGCGCTAATAGAAACCAACGACGCACCCCCACAGTCTTTCACATACTTCTAATTGTGAGCAACAAATTCAGCTCAACAGGCCTCACGAGATTCTTGGAGCACAGGAGAAAGTTCTAAAACCTCAATCCTCTTCTCAATCGCTGGGATAATATTCTTCTCTAATTCGGCACCTATGGTTTGCGGGCGTCCCTTCCGACCTTGCCGATTGTATTGGCGTGAAATGCGATGTCGCATTCGTTGTGACCAAATTTGAAAAGTAGATAGAAGACGCTCGACGAACTCATCAATCACCGTGTTCAACGCATTGGCATGATGTTCTTGTTGTTCCTTCAGGGTGGCGGAATAGTGAGCGACAAGCGCTTTCCCAACCAGCGCCTCACAAGCAAAGGATTTACGTTGAAACGGCAACCAGGTCTTGGGCTCCTCCGAAATGACGAAGCTTAGGTTGGCGGTGGCAACCTCGTACTGATATTCCGGCCGCTCACAACGCAGAATCCGCGGGCGCTTCACCGTTTCGTGAGAAAGCACACGCCGGAAAGAAGCAAGACCGTTACGATAAATTTCGGCAACCCCGATTTCAAGTTGATCAATATAATGGTCAGAAAAAGCATTCATTCGTGCGAGAAACTGTTCTTCGAGTGTCCCAACGTCCTCTTTAGTAACGAGTAATCGAACTTCTCCGCCGTCGATATTGTAATCAAAAGAGCACTTTTGCAGATCTGTCATCATGCCTTGCGTCACCACCTCTTGCAGCCGAGGTTTTAGACGGCGTTCGGCAAACTGAAAATGCTCTCGAAGCTTTTGGGCCATTCGGTCAAGGCTCTGCGTCAGCTCAGACTGCTCTTCTTCCGATATTGTCCTTGGTAGCGCCTGCTCTTTCGTTTGAATCGGTCGAATCAAATCCGCTAGTTTTAGCGCATGTCGATAAAGACTTAACCAGAGAATGGAGTCATGGGCTGGTACTGCGCTTGTTTGAACTGAGAGTCTGCTCAAAAATGAAAGGAGATCATCATCTTGAGCTGCTTCTAATCCGATTTCAATGAGTTCCTCGACTTCTGGAATTGGATCAATGAACGGCCCCACAGCGCCTCCATCATAAAAAGCAGCTAAAGGCGCCTCAATCACCTAATCATCCGATAGGAGAGCATCACACATTATGTTGCAAGGTTTACCTATTCGTAAATAGAACCTCTCAGAATGAGCAGACTCTTTATTTCAAGAGGTCGATACTACGACTTACCCTTTGATTCGCGACGACTCGAACTGTCATGCTCTTTTTCCGACGTAAGCGGGAGTTAGAAACTTCTACTTCGTGTCGACCTGGAATAACTTTACGAAAACGAATCGGTGTTTTGATCTTTCGGCCATTGATTCTGACCACGTTTCCGTCGCTAGGGCTGATATCAAGGGAGAGATACCCAAATACATTCGGGACTGGCTGTAACATAACTTCGGCTGTTTTCTTCGAACGAATTTTTACAGTCTGCATTTCGGTTTCAAAATTTTTACAGTCCGCAATCACCGTATGAAATCCCGGTTTCAAAACATGCAGCAGAGGCGATTGGCCGATCACACGATCGCCAATCGTAATTTGACAATTTGGTGGAACAGTTCGTACCGAAACTTTCCCAGGGCGAATTGAACGAGGGTCTCGCTTGAGTGTGAATCTGAGGCTCTGCTTTTCTCGGTCTCGCAACGTAACAGACTGTTTCGCTTCAAGGTACCCTGGCTTATCAACTAAAATTTCTACGGGTTGATCAACGGGTACTGCATTGAGTGTAATTGGCGTTTTGCTAGACTGCTTCTTACCATCAACGAAAACAAACGCAGATTTCGGCTGCGATTGAATAGTTAGCATCGCTGATTTTTTTTCTAACACAACCTCAAGATTACGAGCCCCTTCGTTTTTCCGAAGCGTTATCGTCTCGAGTGCATCGCGATATCCAGCCTGTCGTATTATGACATTCAGACGCTTTCCTTGATCAAGCTGGTCGAGCTCACAGGGTGTTGTACACCCTGCCCCAATGGTATCAATCAAGATTTCAGAGCCAGGGGGGTCGGATTTGATCACTAATACCGTTGGTCGAAGTCCAGCATCAGAATCTTGGCCAACTAAACCAGCAGAGGCTTTCAGCTCTCGCGCCTCACGAACTGCTGTATCCATGGCATCGCCCAACTTGTCAAAAAAGCCGGCAATAAAAGCAACAAGAAAAAGTCCGGCCATCGCGAGTATTGCTGCTCCGACTCGATAGCGCCAAGGGTGAGCTTGGTAATTAGCAGCAACGTCCTGCGAAAACGAATTCAATTTCTGCGCGAGCTTAACTCGCCAAGGTATTTTCGGTTCCGGAATCGAAATGTCATCTGCTTCGAGCGAAAGATCAAGCTCAGGCAAACCTTCATCGGTTTGAGCGCGTCGAGACTCAATCAGTTGCGAACGCTCGTCAGTATCGTCAACTTTCGCAACTTCGGAAAACTCCATCATCCTTGTTTCCGCGGGTTCAGCTATCGCGAAGTCTTCCGCAATATTTACTTTTGATACATCCTTTTCGGAGCCACTGACGGTGGAGTCTCGCGACTTGGCACGCTTTCGGGCTCGAGACGACAAAGCTTCGTCAATAACCGACTTGTTCTTAGGTTCGCCAAAAAGGTCATAGACCAAATTCTGAAGACGTTCAGAGCCTGGTCTGGGTCTTTCCCGACGTGCGAAACGCTTGAGCGCATCACTCATCTCTTCGGCCGTTTGCCAGCGACGATCACTCTCTTTTTCAAGCGCCCGCATAACGATCGCCTCAAGATCACGGGGATACTGGCGATCTTTGTAAGTCGGTGGAGTGACCGGATCATTGACAATAGCGCCAAGTATTCCTCCAGGTCCTTCTTTATTGAAAAGGCGTCGACCTGTAGTGAGCTCGTAAAGAATGATACCTACAGAAAATAAGTCTGAACGTCCATCAAGCCCATCGCCACGAGCCTGTTCCGGAGACATATACGATAGCTTTCCTTTGGTGAAGCCAGCATCCGTATGAGTCAGTCGAGCGCGAGCCTTCGCAACTCCGAAGTCAATAAGCTTCACTGTTCCATCATAAGAAACAAGTACATTTTGCGGGGTGACATCACGATGGACAATACTCAGATATCGGCCTTTCTTATCTCTTGCAGCATGTGCATGACCCAATCCATTGAGTAATTCACTCACAATATACGCCAACAAACCGAGAGGCAGCGCCATCTTTTGAGATTTCGCACGTTCATAAAGTGCAAGAAGGCTGTGTCCTTCGACGTACTCCATCTCAATGTAGTAATAGCCATCATGTTTGCCGTGAGCCGTGACTCCGGCAACATTCGGATGAGTTAAATTAGATACAATTCGCGCCTCATCGATAAACATCCGAATGAAGTTTTCTTGGTGCGCCAAGTGAGGAAGAATTCGCTTAACTGCACAAACCTTCCCATCTTTATTGGTCGCAACAAAGACTTCTGCCATACCACCTTGGGCGAATTTACGTAGAAGGCGATAATCGCCGAAATCAACTGGATATTTTTCACCCAAGGGAAATATCGCCTCCGAAGCTCTTCATCACGTCGACAAAGCCAGGATACGAAACATCTGCGATTTCTGCACCCTCGATTCGTGATTCTCCGGCGATTCCCAGTGCAATAACGGCTGCCGTCATTGCAATACGATGATCGTGTCCCGCATTGATAACAGCCGGGACAAGGTTCTCGGGATTGCCAACCACGTCGAGACCATCTTCAACTTCGTGAACCTCTGCTCCGAATGCGCGTAATAAGTTTGTTGTTGTCGTAATTCGGTCGCTCTCTTTGACCCTTAATTCACCAGCATCTCGAATTTGGGTTACACCGGGGATAAACGCAGCCAAGCCCGCTATTAACGGAATTTCGTCGATAGCACGCAACGTCAAGCTTCCATCAATCTTCGCAGGAGATAAGCGCCCAACGTTAATACGCAGAGTAGCCATGGGCTCACCGCCCATTGCTGGTAATGCTGTTCTTTGAACATCCACGCCAAAGGCCTCAAGTGCGTCCAAAATCCCAGTTCTGGTCGGATTGACCGCCGTTTCGACCCCAAGCTTAGGGCTATTCGTCACAAGAGCTGCTCCAAGCAGAAACGCAGCCGAGGACACATCAGGCGCAACTTCAAAGACTTCAACCCTCCACGGCTTCTCAATCGGCTGTAGTTCGATGGTTTGATCCTCTAATTCTTCTACCGAAACGCCAATACTGCGCAGCATACGTTCGGTATGATCACGTGATCGTCCGGGCTCCAAGACCTGAGTGCTGCCTTCTGCCCAAAGACCCGCCAAAAGGAGAGCGCTTTTGACTTGAGCACTCGCTACCGACAACTCGTGTCGGGTTCCAGTAAGATCGGCACCTCGAATTTCGAGTGGTGGATAAATCTTCTCGTTCTTCCGAACTCCCTCAATGCTTGAACCCATTTTCAACAATGGAAGTAAACGAGACATTGGTCGTCCATTAAGCGATTCGTCCCCTTGCAGTCGAATCACTTTTCCTGACATCGCAGAAACAATTCCAGCCATGAGTCGCATTGTCGTTCCGCTATTCCCACAGTCGAGTGGTTTGTCCGGCGCGAGCAGGCCTTTCGGTCCTCCGACTCCGTGGACAATGGCCTCCGTTTCATCAGGCGATATTTCAATTTTTACGCCCATTTGTTGGAGCAGACTAAGTGTCGAGCGATTATCAGCACCGGCAGATAAGGGAGATATACGACTCTTCCCTTCGCCCAGAGCAGCGAGCATCAGCGCTCTATGACTAATTGATTTGTCGGGAGGCGTACGTGTGACGCCCTCAAGAGCGTTGCCACCTCTGATTACCCAAGTTGTCATTTTAGTCTTATATCGTATCGACCAGAGAACTCTTTTCTATCTCTGATCTTGAATGAGAAATTTCTCTGATCTTTCGCGTCAAGTTGTCGCCCCTGAAGGATGTCCTCCAAATCGGTGGCTATGACTTTGTCCTGCTCATCTTTTATCAGCAAAAGGAGCAATACTTTACTAATGTTCTTGTCCCCGCTGTTCGAGACGTCACCTTTCACTCGCATCAAGCCTTCGATAATGACAGTCTTGCCATCAGGCCCTATTTGGGTATCTGGTTCAATGGTAATTCCGTCCACAGTTATGAACTTAGAGACGTACTCCAATCGCTCTTTCTCGCTCATAGGACGTGGCGAATCCGTACTCCTGCCTTTTTGGCTCACCTTCTCATTCGAACTTTTGTCTTGATTGCCAATATAAAAATAAGAAAGGACGGCAGCGATGAACGCTACGAGGAAGGCTAATAAGAAACGTTTGTTTTGCACGAAATCACTCCCGAAGGCCTTGTTGACGTAAAAGTTCTTGTAACCCTGCTAGGACACGGGTGTTCATATCTGTCGTGCCGATATTCACTCTGATGCTGTTTGGCATACCATACCCCCCCATAGAGCGAACGAGGATTGCTCGATCACGAAGCGCTGCCTGAGCGAATGAGCCGTCAAACGGCAGCTTGATAACCAAGAAATTCGCTTGAGATGGAACAGCTTCTAAACCCATTGCTTCAAGAGCGGGAATCATCTGCGAAATACCTGCTTTAACCAGGTCGCGACTTCGTTGCACGTGCTCTTCATCATCTAAAGCTGCAGCAGCAGCGAGTTGAGCTACAGCGTTTACATTATATGGCTGACGCACTCGATCAACATAGTCGACGAGCTCAGGGTCCATTATTCCGTAACCTACGCGTAGACCGGCCAAACCGTATACTTTGGAGAATGTTCGCAAAACCACAGTGCGAGGCCTCTCTGAAATATCTGTGAGTCCATTTGGAAAATCGTCTGCTGTTACATATTCAATATACGCTTCGTCGAGAACGACGATGACCGAGGGAGGAATACGCTCCAGAAATGCATCAAGCTCACGCTTCGTAACGTATGTGCCTGTTGGGTTGTTCGGGTTGGCAATAAATACAAGTTTAGTACGATGATCAATCAATGCAGCAAGAGCTGTAAGGTCATAGCGGTCTCTCCTGAGTGGTGCGAGAAGAGTGTCCCGGCCGTGAGCCTGCGTCACCAATCGATAAACAACAAATGACGGCCACGCTGTTACAACGGTTTCGCCTGGCTGAACGAAGGTCCTAATCAGCAGCTCAATAATTTCATTGCTCCCGTTGCCAATCACGATTCGGTCACCACTAACATTATGTTTTGACGCAATCTTGTTTCGAAGAATTGAGCATGCACCATCAGGATATAGATGTGCTTCTTTCACGGCATCGTGTGTCGCCTTAATGGCAAGCGGTGATGGCCCGAGAACATTTTCATTCGCGGCCAAGAGGAGGACCTCGCTTTCAGGTACGTTAAGTTCCTCGGCTACAAGGCGCCAGGGGCGAGCCGGTGGATATGCGTGCAGTGCAGAAACCGAAGCTGAGACAAGTGGTGCCGTAGCCGGGCCACGTTGACTTGATGCTCGGTCAAGTGCTTCACGAGCTTCATCAACGCTAATGGGATCACCAAAATCTCGATCATATGTGGTCATTTATTACTCCGTCTCCGACACGCTGGACTCTTCTCGAGCCGCTTCGGTTTCAAAAAATACTCCGAGCTGCCTAAATCGTTCAAACCGATCTGTCACAAGCTCCTCTCCCGAGAACCGTCCAAGCTCCACGAGATTACTCCGCAGCGCTTGACTCAGGTTCTGGGCAATCTCTGACAAATTGCGGTGCGCCCCACCATTAGGCTCTTTCACGACTTCATCAATCACCTTGAGCTTGCTCAAATCAGCCGCGGTTAGCTTCAAAGCATCTGCAGCCTTCTGCGCGTAAGCAGGGTCTTTAAACAGAATCGAGGAACAAGCTTCTGGTGAAATAACAGAGTAGGTCGCATACTCTAACATCAAAACACGATTGGCAACACCGATTGCAAGGGCCCCGCCTGAACCACCTTCGCCAATCACAACAGCAATCACAGGAACACTGAGCGCAGCCATATGCTCAAGAGACTCAGCAATTGCCTGTGCTTGACCTCTCTCTTCCGCATCGATTCCCGGGTATGCTCCAGGCGTATCGATGAAAGTAATTATCGGCAAACTAAATCTTTCAGCCAGCGACATGAGACGCATGGCTTTTCGATAGCCTTCTGGACGGGCCATTCCAAAATTTCTAGAAACATTCTCTTTCGTCGTTCTGCCTTTTTGGTGCCCAATGATCATGACGGGATCACCCAAAAACTTCGCTAAGCCCGCCACGATAGCGCCATCATCACCGAAGCTGCGATCACCGTGGAGTTCGGTAAACTCGGTGAACATCTGAGAAATATAATCGAGTGTGTACGGTCTCTGTGGATGCCGCGATAATTGAACAATTTGCCATCGGCTTAGGCTCGAGAACACCTCTTCCTGCAGCCTCTTAACCTTGTCTTCAAGCGCTCCTATTTCAGAGGAGAGGTCTCCTGCTTCGTCCGGTACAATTGGAAGATCCGTCGTATCCTGCGGCGGCATAGACACCAAGTTCGCGAGCCGATCTCGACCTGCAGCGAGCTGCCTCAATTCAGCAATTTGCCGCTCCAATTCAAGAATCGGACGCTCGAATTCTAATTCTCGACTCACCAGGGATTGCCTACACCCGACAGAGCAGTTCAAGCAATATGAAGATGCCTCTCAAGACAGAATTCAACACCATCAATGTAGCGTATGCCGCAATGCGTTAAGAGAAAAGCGGGTTTTAAAGGCCACTTAGGTCAAACGTGTAGACCGAACCAAGGTCGACGCCCGCTCCATTGCCGTAGATTCCACCGACAACGAGCATTGGATGAACCCCGACAAAGCCCCAATCAAATCTCTCACCGATTCGATTCCAGGGATTTTCGGATTCGCCCCCGAAAACCGCCACCGGGCGAGGGTTAAATCCGACAGCTGGGACATATTCGTAAATACGAAATCCCCCGCTCCTCGATGCACCACCGAGACTGCCATAAATTGAACCAACCACGACTTTGGCCGTAGCGCCTCCGTTCGTTCGTACAAGCTGTACACCAGCACCGAACTGCTCTCCTTGCACATATCCGAACAGGTCATTATTCAGCGTGCTTGCCGGGTCCTGAAATGGATGCGAGTTGTTCGCAGTAACATCTGTGGTGACACTTATGCGCGGCAGACCAGCAATATAGGCACCCGAGATAAGCCGTGCAGAGCCGGCGGTTCTGCGGTTCGCATAGTGATTGTATGCGCCGACCACAAGGTCGGGAATGGTATCACCGTCGACATCCATTCCTCCCGACAGCGCGTAACCCGCGCGTGCGTTCGTAACGCCTGAAGCCAACGCCACCATCTCAGGTTCCGACGGACATCCAGAGCCTCCAAAACCAAAAATTATGCGTACAATACCTTGGTCGCTGCGGCCCGCATTTTCACGAGGCGCACCCACGGCAATTTCATCACAGCCGTCACCATTGAGGTCACCCATAATTGAGAGACCTCGTGCCATGTAGTCATTTGATCTCCGACCGCGAATAAATAGGTCTTCCTCACAAATGACGATAGTTTTTCCCGACTCATCTTTTGGGCGACCAGAAATGAACGCTAAGCCACCAGCATTGTTTGCATTCGGCGAAGAAAAGTCCCAATCGAGGCTACCGACCGCGACGTCATCATAAGCATCTCCATTGAAGTTGAATCCGCCCAGTACATGCCGAATTCGACCACCTGCTTGAGGTCCAAAGTACATGAATGCAGGTTCACTCGAAAGATTACCGGAGGAACTTCCGCTCCATATCGCGAGCGAACCTGTATCTGTACGGCTACCGGAAGAACAGGTGCCATCGACGACATAACTATTCGAATTAAACGAACTCGGAGTGTCTTCGAGCATTCCAACCATCGCATAATCCTTGGAAAATAACGGGTCTCGAGCGCGATCAAAATCTCCGACCTTGGAGGTTTTCCAACCGAACAAATCACCACCAGAATGCCGTCGAAACCCTTCTAAGGTGACGTCTGGATCTAATGAGAAACCAGACGGACCACCGAAGTAAATCGAGCCCGTACCAATACTCGTTCCTCTGCTCCGTGAATTCACATATGGCGCACCAGCCAACATGTCAGCATATCCATCTCCGTTTACGTCATCGAGTATCGATACGCCATGCCCCATCTGGTCGCCTGAGGGATTCCAAGACGGAATAAAAAGGATCTCTCGCGTAGGAGAAGTTGTTCCGGAAACGACATACACATCTCCAGCACTCAAGCCGTGAAAGTCTGATTCAGGGGCGTAAACCACAAAGTCGTTTTCGCCATCTCCATCCAAATCATTCGTCAATGCGAAGGCATGACCAAAGCGATCATAGGATGCTCCTGGAGCGATTGTTGCGGTCGGCACGGAAGAAGGCCATTCACCGGGTTGGCCTGCAAAGCCAAAAATACCACCTGCGTTCACCGGGCCATTTCTACGTTCACCTTGAAAAGCAAAAGCGAGAAGATCGACCACACCGTCCGAATTATAGTCACCCGCACCGACAACATAGCCCAATCGATTGTCATTCCTTGCGCCATAAACGGAAAAGTCTGCTTGATCATTCCAAATCAGATCCGTCAGCGGCTCATTCTGTAGCGTTCGTCCGGCAAAAACACGAACGGCACCTCGTCGATTAACGCCGTCAGAAGAATGATCCTGTTCGGATGCAATAATATCAACTTTACCATCTTGATTGAGGTCAGCCATCGATAGGTATCTGGCAAAATAGCTATTGGTTTGACCCGGCAGCCCACTTCGAAATCCGATCTCAGGCAGTGCCGATACGCCACCGAAATCTGCAGGCGTAGAGGCACGGCCTCTATGCACATAAATCAACCCATTCCGACTTCCTCCATTGGGTGATTGATATAAATACGAGGCGGTCACAAGGTCACAAAGGCCGTCACCATCGAAGTCACCACTATCAATATAATTGCCCATTTGCAGATTAGAGAAATCAGAAAAACCGGAACCAATGTCGAATACTTGCCCACCAATTTGTGCGTCCGGATTCTCAAGAAATCCGGCCGGACGTCCAAGGAAAATGCTGGTCAAGCCGGAGGAGTAACGAATGGGACTTGAGCTTGTGTCCTCTCCGTACAATGAACTCACCGCAAAATCTAAAAGGCCGTCACCATTGAAGTCACAGGCTGTCACTGATTGACCAAAGAAATCGTAAGCAAACTCTCCCACCCATGATTGAGCTGGCTCCGGCTCAAAGAATCCATTTGCAATGCCTCGATAGAGACTCACTCGGCCATGCCTTTGCCCCTCGTCCAGATTCGCGAGTGGAGTTGCCGCGAGAAGATCTTTTTGCCCGTCGTTATCAAAATCCTCAATCACATATCCATAACCCATTCGGCCTTCGTGGGAATTAGAGCTGAAAATCTGGGCAGGATATTGACTTAGTCCATTAGGTCCACCTGGATACACAAGAATTGCTCCGGAGTTGTAATGAGCAACATCAACATCAGCAATACCAACGATGACATCAGCGAACCCATCTCCATCGAGGTCACCAGGAGCAACGATTTTGCCTAATCTGAGGTAGTCTCCGGCCCTTGTCGTTGTGAAGGTGTGCGGGGCCACTACGTCAACACTCACGGATGTTGTCACGCCGTTCAGATAGCGGTCGACGACAGAAACAACACTTTTGCCGGGTGTATTGCCAACGAGTTCCACTTCACTTTCAATATTTACGGCATTGGAAGATGATGTAAGGTCGAACCAGCCACTGCCGCCCGTCACAGAGAGCGCGTAACGGCTTCCGAGTGCCACGTATACTTGGTCTGTTTCTGGTTCGATACTGACGCCTTCCGCGATAGTTACAAAAACATCGACGACCTCAAGCGTTTCTTCGTCGGTGACTTTTATTTGGTCGGTTCGTAAATTCTGGGATGCGATATAATCGCCACCGGGTGTGAGCGTGCTTGTACTGAGTTGATTGAGCAATTCAAAAGTAAAAGCTCCTGACCCCTCGTAAACTTCGAACCTAAAAATTGCGCCTCGTGGAACGGTCAAATTTCCCGGCCGTACGTCCATAGGTTTCACGACTCGAATCGAAACAAGTAGCTCTTCCTCACATTCTACGTCGCTCACCAGAATGCTGTCCACAACCCCCGAGTTCGTCCCGGCCACGTATTGGCCACTTACTTGATTCAAAATCGCCCCAGACTGATTCTCCTGAAAATTGAAAGTAAAGTTCCCTGACCCACCTTCAATTTTAATCACAAGAGTATCCAGCGCCAAGATAGCTGTTTGCGGACTCACACGGATAAGCGGGACTTCGCAAGCAGGATTACTTGCGTCAAATGTGACTCCGGAGTCCGACGGAAGCATCATTCCAGCATCGGTGAAGGTTGAGGTCACTACACCTGAGTCACTCTGTGCGGCAGTTCCTGAATCTACCCTTAAAACCGCTGCGTCCGGTGTCATCGGAGAGTCAGGAGTCCGGTTTTTTGAGTTACACCCGACCACGAGGAGCGATACGCTGGCGAGCAAAGAGAACACGAAACGGATGGACCTAGGGAGTAAGATTACCGTTTTGTCCAAATTAGAAAGCTGCTTCATCACTGTCGGGGACAGTATGCCAGAGATCAGTAGGTCACCGCGACGTCTCCGCTCGTCTCCTCGTCAAATTCAGAGCTTTCCCTAGTCGAAAGTGTAACCCGTGTGCTTAGAGAGCAGGGAAAGAAGTGATTTTTCATCAAGCAAGCCCTCATGCTTCCAAATCACCTCGCCCGTTGGCGAGACCAGCACGGTGTAAGGAAGTTGGTCGCCTGTGAGTGCTAATTCCGACGAGAAAGTCGCTTCTTCGAGGTCTGCTGGCATACGAAGCGCCGAATTTTCAGGAACTCCAGCGGATTTCATAAAAGCAAGCGCTTTGGCGACAGACTCGTCCTCTTCAATTGCGACGGCAGCAAATCGACCACCCTTGGCTTCGAGCTCTTTGCCTCTTTTCGCCAAAAATCCTTCGAGTTCTTCGCGGCACGGAGCGCACCAAGTAGCCCAAAAGTTTACCAGGGACCATTTCCCATCGACGAGAGCAGGATATGAAGCTGCATCACTTAGACGTGTTGTCTCAAGCGTGACAGAGCTGGCTTGAGGCGCGGCGTCGGGGGGCTTTGTGGACTCAGCATCAGCGGTCTCTTCACCTGCCGCTAAGGCATCTGCTAAAAACTGTCGAAACTCATCCGGATCATTCGTAGAACTCGGAAAAGTTGAAATGACGGTTCCATCGGGACGCTCAACCACATAGAAAGGGAGCGCCGCCGTCTTGAATCTGTCAAGTTGGTCCTGACGGTTCATTTCATCCGCGTCAGAGAGGCCATCTGTGTAGAGTTCAACCAAAGTCATTTTTTTGAGCAACGTCGCGATAGGCGGCTTTGAAAAAACACCAGACTCCATGTAGCGACAATTCGTGCACGTGTATCCAGTATAATTTACAAAGACCAAAGTTCCGTTTTTCTCAGCTTTTTCTCGCCCTTTTGCCAGGTCGTGAATCCAGTCGAAGGCAGCTGCCTGTCCAGCACCGTTTGAATTATTTGCGGCTGATGCCGTCTGTCCAGGAAAGACAGGAGGCGGAAGCCACCCATCAATCCAGCCTCCTAAAGGACGATTACCAAAAAGCCCAAGGGAAAGATAAAGCGCAAAAGCGAAAACGCTCATTCCCGACATGACACGCGGAACTGACACAAATTCGTCAGGAGCTGGTTCATCAGGAGCTCGCATATCCAACTTGCCGATAAGGAACATCCCCAGCAAAACAAACAAAGCAATCCAAATGGTCAGAACCACCTCACGTGAGAGTAGGTAGGTTTGCCAAATGAGATCAGCATTTGAAATAAACTTAAAGGCGGCTGCAAATTCGACGAAACCAAGTGTAACGCTTACAGCCTTTATCCAGTTTCCGCTTTTGCCTCTGAGTTTTTGTGCTGCAGCGGGAAACAACGCCAGCAAGAAAAACGGCATCACAAAAGCTGCAGAAAACGCCAGCATACCTAAGGTCGGCCAAAACCATTCTCCATCCGCAGCCGCGACGAGAACGAGCCCCACGAAAGCCACCGTACAGGTAAAGAAGACCGTCGTAGATGTTGCCGCAGCAACCCCAACAGCGACGTAATCACCAATGACTCCTGAGTTCTTGGAATCTTTGGCTGCACTCGAGGCAGCATTGGGCCCGTATTTCATCTCAAGCTTATTCGTCAGATTGTAAGCCCACATTGGAGTCTGAATTTTGAACCAGCCCATAAGGCTAAGAGCAAAAAAGATAAGTATGGCGGCCAGAGAAATATTGAAAATAGGGTGAGCCGCGAAATCTTGAAGACCCGTTACACCAAACACCGCTGAAACGACTAAGCCCGCAAGCGTAAAGTAAACCATCATCGATATCGCGTAGAACGCGGCGAGTCTGGCTCCGTGTGAGAAGCTCTTTTCTGAATATTTAGAAAAGAAGGAAACTGTCATTGGAATCGCAGGAAAAACACAGGGAGTCGCTAGGGCGCCAAGTCCAGCCAGAAAGGCAAGCAGCAGAAAGGAAAAGATGCCTTCTTTTTTTGCATTTTCGAGTTTCTCTGCATCGGACGGCTTGCGCGCACCTCCAGCCGCTGACGAAGAAAACGCCGCTTTGGCATCCTTGCTGGGCCTAATTCTTGGCGCATTCGGTCCTGTGAGTTCGACACCCTGGAGTTCGACTGGTTTGACGTTGGTCGCATCTCCTTGGACTGTAGCGCTTACGCCAACTTTTAGTCGTTGGTTCAGGCACAGTTCTTCCGTGCAAATTTGCCCGCGCAGACTCAGATTAAACTTCTGAGGTCCTTCTAAGCCGGCTTTGTTTAGTTTAATTCTGCGTTGAAACTGAAACTTCCCAGCTTCGTATTGCAACAAGTCACGCTTAAACCCACGGTCAAAAACCTGATGAGGCTTAGGACCAAACCACTCGCCAATGAATTGAATTACGCTATCCTTTTCCCATTTAATGGACAGCGGAAGTGGACCTTCTCCGGGATTAAAGCTCCATAGGTGCCATCCTTCAGGAACACTTACCTGCAACGAAAGATTGGCCTCATCCCCCTCGCCGATCAAGTCAGGTGCCAGCGTCGCTGTAACCTGAATCGAAGCATCTTTGGCATGCGCCTGGCTGGATATGCCTAAACCAGCAGCCAATAGCAACATAGTGACCAAGCTCGAACGAAGCATAAGTAGCACTCTGCCAAACAATGAATAGGTCGAGCAAGCGATTCCAAACATAGGTTATTCCAAATCGCTGATTTTCCAGCTTTCACCTTCTTTCACGAAGCGCACTTTGAAACCATCACCGTAGGTAATTTCAGCAGTTTCTCCATCTTCTACCGCCTTCGGCACCTTCGGCAGTCTATTTTCTGCGGCGACTACCCGGCTGCGAATTCGTTCTAAGTGCGCTTCGAGCTGAGTGTCATCTAGGTAACGGCTTGCAAAGTTTGAAGGGATAAGCTTTCGAAGGACTTCGAGTCGGCCGTCACGGTAGGCGCGGAAGAACGCGTTCAGAGCAGCTTGCGGTGAATCAAAGCGATCAAAAGGAATACCACCAGCCCTCACCTTCCATCGGCCGTCTTCATGAACAAGATGGACAACGTGACCTGAAGCCAATTCAATCGTACCTCGCAAAGCTGTCGCAACGATTTCTTCGCCCAGAAGTTCCGCAAGTGACTTTGTGTCACCGTCATTATTCTTAAGATACTCTTCGATTTCGCTCACCGAATGAATCGATTTGAAGTCATTATCGCTGAGTTTATAGATGGTCTGAGCATTGCGCGCCTGCAAGGCTTGTTGATACTTTGAAAGAACGGATTTGGGCTGTTGCCCTGCGCAACCAAGCACCGTGGCACCTATTGCCAGTGCGAAGATTTGTCTCATGGTGTTACTCATTGACGTCCCCTGCTAACCACACATTCCCAGGAATCGTGAGAAGTGGTCGGTGGCATCGTGAGGCCCCGGTGAAGCCTCTGGATGGTATTGGACAGCGATGACTTGGTCTTTCTTTGATTCGAAGGCCGAGAGTGTCTGATCATTCAAATTATATTCCGTCAGTTCTACGTCCGCCTTCCCAAGCGAATCGGGATCAATCGCAAATCCGTGATTTTGTGACGTAATCATCACCCGGCCCGTGGGTTCATGCCGAACAGGTTGGTTACTCCCTCGATGGCCAAACTTCAGTTTATAGGACTGACCACCATAGGCAAGCGCCAAGATTTGAAAGCCTAAACAAATTCCCATGATTGGCTTTTTACCAATAAGCTCTTTTGCGGCCTCGATAGCGTAGGTACATGGCTCGGGGTCACCAGGACCATTGGAAAACAGAATTCCGTCCGGGTTCTTGGCCAAAACTTGGTCGGCCGGTGTCTCGGCAGGAACAACTTCGACATTTGCACCTGCCTCTACCAATCGTCGTAAAATGCTCTTTTTGACGCCGAAATCATAAACGACAACGTTCTTTCGGGCTTTTTCGTCGATCTGTGTCTCAGCGTATCGCTGTAGGTTTGACGGAGCTTCGTTGAATGGGTACGGCTCTTTACAAGTTACAACCTTTGCAAGATCTTTGCCCGTCATGGCTTCCGCTGCTTTCGCTTGGGCAACGAGGGATTCCTCATCTGTAACTTGATCGGAAATGACTCCCATCTGTGCACCGTGGTCACGAATGTGTAACACCAAAGCGCGCGTATCAACTCCTTCGATCGCGACAATGCCCTGCTCTTTCAGGCTATCTCGTAAGCTTGATTCAGCGCGCCAGTTCGACGTTACAGGACGGGAGGACCGCACAATCAACCCTGATGCCTGGACTCTCGAACTTTCAAAGTCTTCTGCATTGAACCCGACATTGCCAATTTCTGAGCAGGTCATTGTCACAATCTGATACGAGTACGAAGGATCACTAAGGACCTCCTGATAACCTGACAAACCAGTTGTAAATACGACTTCACCTATGGTTGTTCCTTCAGCGCCTATCGAGCGCCCTTTGAAAATGCGGCCGTCTGCCAGTGCTAAAATTGCCTGTTTACTCATCCCATTTGCTCCCAATTGGTTCGAGACCTATCTACCGTCCCTGCCAACGCGATACACCTTATTTGTCTCGCTGGTAAGTGATTTCGCCGGCGGCAATCGTAAGGACAACTTGACCAACCAGATTATTTCCTAACCACGGAGAATTACGTGATTTTGAGACGATCTCATCCTCCAAAAACGGGGTTTCCCCATCACAAGAAATCAAGGTCAAGTCCGCCAAACCTTTTTCTCGCAGTCTACCTATGTCTTGATGACCCAAAATTTGCGCAGGTCCTCGAGTAAGGACTGAGATTGCCCGTTCTAGCGTCAAGTCACCAGACTTTACGAGTCCCAGAATGATCCCGAGACATGACTCAAGCCCAATAGCGCCGGCAGCTGCTTGATCAAATTCAGTATTCTTATCCAATTGAGTCTGAGGCAGATGATCCGTTGCCACAGCGTCAATCGTTCCATCTGCGAGACCTCTGCGAACAGCTTCTACGTCTGATAAAGGACGCAGAGGCGGAAATACCTTCGCAGAAGTGTCGTAGCCAAGAACGGCTTCGTCAGTCAGGACAAGATGCAATGGTGAAACTTCCGCAGTCACCAAGACTCCATTCTTTTTGGCCTGACGTATCAAATCGACTGATTCCGCCGTGGATATATGGGATAAATGTAAACGACAGCCCGTCATCGCAGCCACAGCTAAGTCACGTGAGACACCAACAACCTCCGCCGCCGCAGGAATACCGCCAAGGCCTAGTTTCGTCGAAATAACGCCTTCGTGCATCACCCCACCCAGGGCAAGGTATTCATCTTGTGGGTGAGTAATGACAAGCACGCCCAACTCATTCGCGGTTTCGAGCGCATAACGAAGTAATTGACTATCCCTGATCACATGATCGCCATCTGAAAATGCAACACAGCCTGCTGCTGTTAGTTTTGCAATTTCTGAAAGTCGTTCTCCCTTTCGGTCGACAGAGACCGCACCGACGGGTAATACTCGCGTCGTTCCCGCTGCTCTAGCCTGACCTAAGACAAATTCAACAATCTCAACTTTGTCGAACGTGGGTTCTGTCGTCGGCATCAGACAAACCGTAGTAAAGCCACCTTTCGCTGCCGCTGCACACCCTGTCGCAATCGTTTCTCGACGCGAACCACCGGGCTGACAAAAATGAACTCGCATGTCGACGAATCCCGGGACACAAAGCAGTCCTTTGCCGTCGATGACAAGATCGGCATCTTGCTCATTCTTCACGTCAAGCGATGAGATCTCAGTATCTGTAATCAAAATGGAGCGGTTTTCTTCATCCACCCCGCTTCCCGGGTCGAATAAACGAACGTTCCTGATTAGCTTCGTTGTCATATGCGTTTCCAAGGTCCTTTTTGTGTCGCACGTTCTAAGACAGCCATCCTCGCCGCAATTCCATTGCGAACCTGGAATGTCACTACTGAGGTAGGACCATCTGCAACATCATTATCAATCTCAATTCCGCGATTCATAGGCCCGGGATGCATAATGAACGCACCAGGCTTCATTCTTCGGGCCCGAGCCATGTTTAGACCGTAGACACGTGAATAATCACTCAAACTAGGAAATGGTGGTGGCCCCTGCAGGCGCTCGAATTGAACACGCAACATCATGATTGCATCTGCAACCTCTATTGCGTCGTCGATATCTCGAACAATTTCAATATTTGGAGCAAGAAGCCTGAGAGACTCAGGAACCAAAGTTCGAGGCCCGCCGAGCAAAACTTTTGCGCCAAGCTTGCCCAGCAAAACCAAATTCGATCGCGCAACCCGAGAATGGGCAATGTCTCCTATAATTGCAATGGTGCGACCTCGTAGATCTTCTAAACGGTCCGTCAATGTCAGTGCATCCAAAAGCGCTTGCGTCGGGTGAGCGTGCGCCCCGTCACCAGCATTAACGATAACAGTGCGATCTGAAATACTTTCAACCGCTTTCGCGAGAAGAATTCCTGAACCGGCACTACGATGACGACAAACAATCACCCCCGGCCCCATCGCGGCGAGAGTTCGACCCGTATCCCAGAGACTTTCTCCTTTCGTAGCACTACTCGCTGAAGCCTCTAAACTCACCGTTTGCGCACCCAATTTTTGAGCCGCCATTTCAAAAGAGGCGCGCGTGCGAGTGCTCGCTTCGAAGAAGACTGTAATGACTGAAACACCAGTCAGCGGATGGGCCAGAGCCCCGTTCTCTTCGTTTTCACGAAGCTGTCGAGCACGAGATAAAATCTTAAGAATTTCTTCGGCCGACAATTCGTCAATGCCAACTAAATGACGCGTATGATTGCGTAAATCTTTCACCAAGTCACCTGAGTAAGTTCAACCGTACGAGTTGAACTGAGTCTTACTTCGGTCCATTTTTCAATAAAAAGCCACTTCACATCGACGAATCGTTCATAGGCGACGGTTATCGTTTTACCGCGCTTATTTCTCGCTCGCCTCTGCGCGTAATCGAGGTCGGACAATTCTCCATCCTCATATCTTGTTCGCTCGATAGAGATGTCTTCGTATTCGACATCTAGTCCCTGCTGTTTAGCCTTAGAGACAATCCTCTCCTTCAACGTTTGATCGTCGAATTCTCTATAAGCTGCATTTGCTGCCTCTGCGAGAAGGCCACGCATAGGAATGATAATCGAGTAATGAGGTAAAAACGTTACGCCGAAGTACAACACAAAGGCTGCAACCAACGTCATCACGAAGGAGAGTCCGTTAAAACTCTTCGGCGTTTTTGGATCGTAGATCCCCATTACTCTTGCTTCTTCCCGTATCGCCTATCCGTTAATCGCCGCCTTTAGAGTTGTACCCATGTCAGCCGGGGTCAAAGCGACATGAACGCCCGCCGACTTTAGTGCTTCAATCTTATCGTCGGCGGTACCTTTACCACCAGAAATAATAGCACCAGCATGTCCCATTCGCTTCCCGGGAGGCGCCGTCCGTCCGGCGATAAAGCCGACGACCGGTTTTTTCATTTCCGCTTTTATGTATGAAGCTGCATTTTCTTCCGCAGTTCCGCCGATTTCGCCAATCATGATGACAGCATCTGTATCGTCGTCCGCGTTGAAAGCCTCAAGCACGTCAATAAAGTTCGTCCCTGCAACAGGGTCACCACCAATACCAACACAGGTTGATTGACCAATATCTAACGCGCTCAGTTGACCGACAGCCTCGTAGGTCAGTGTTCCTGAGCGAGAAACAACACCTATCCGACCTGGTTTGTGAATGTGCCCTGGCATAATACCGATCTTACATTGTCCGGGAGTTATTACACCTGGGCAGTTGGGACCTACAAGACGACTAGACTTACCTTTCATGAAGCGCGCTACTTTGACCATATCTGTGACCGGAATACCTTCGGTAATCGCAACGACGAGTTCAATACCCGCATCAACCGCTTCACAAATCGCGTCTGCGGCGAACCGAGCAGGAACATAGATGACCGTCGCGTTCGCTCCTGTTGCTTCGCGTGCATCTCCTACCGTGTCGAAAATCGGAACAGATTCATCAAATTTTTGTCCGCCCTTGCCAGGTGTGACACCGCCCACAACAGCCGTACCGTACGCCACCATTTGCTTTGCATGAAAGGAGCCTGCAGAACCTGTGATCCCCTGAACCAAGACTTTAGTTTCGTTATTTACGAAGATTGACATGATTATTTCTTCCTTTACCCTATTAGACCGACAACTTTTTCAGCCGCCTCACCGAGGTCATCTGCGGTGACTAATTCCAAACCAGACTCGGCGAGCAACTTCTTACCAAGTTCAACATTCGTTCCTTGAAGACGAACAACGACCGGTACGGTGATACCGATACTTTTCGCAGCTTCAATAACACCTTGAGCAATAACGTCACATTTCATGATTCCGCCAAAGATATTGACCAAGATGGCCTTCACATTTGGATCTTCTAGAATAATTTTGAATGCAGCGGTCACCGTCTCCGCGTTAGCGCTCCCACCTACATCGAGAAAGTTTGCTGGTGCGCCACCTGCATGTTTGATGATGTCCATCGTCGCCATAGCTAGGCCCGCGCCATTCACTAAACAGCCGATACTTCCATCGAGAGCAATGTAGCTTAGGCCGAACTCTTTCGCTTTGATCTCTTTCGAGTCTTCTTCGGTCAAATCACGAAGTTCCACGACGGCCGGTTGGCGATAAAGAGCATTGTCATCAAAATTCATCTTCGCATCGAGCGCCAAAAGATCACCCTGTTTCGTCGAAATGAGAGGGTTGATTTCTAAAATCGAAGCATCTGTCGCAATAAATGCCTCGTAGAGTCGCATGGCCATTTTGACCATTTTACCCACCAATTGAGGCTTGAGACCGATTCCAAACGCTGCATTCCTAATTTGATAGGCCATGATTCCATTCAGCGGATCTACAGCTACTTTTTGAATTTTTTCGGGAGTAGCTGCCGCAACCTCTTCGATATCCATGCCCCCTTCACTGGAAAGCATGAACGTATATTTTTGGGTTTCTCGATCGAGAACAAAACCCGCATAAAGTTCATTTTCGATGTCAAGGCCTTGCTCTACCAACAAGGTGCGTACCTTTTGGCCTTCTCGGCCGGTTTGATGAGTGACCAGGTTCATACCAAGTATGTCATTGGCCCGTGCTTCGGCGTCATCAACTCCGTCACATACTTTGACACCGCCACCTTTGCCGCGACCGCCTGCATGGATCTGCGCCTTCACGACGACTTTCGCGTTGCCTTCTGAGATTAATCTTTCAGCGATCGCTTTTGCTTCGGCCACAGTCTGGGCCACTTGTCCATTAGGTACAGGGACACCGTACTTTCGTAAGATTTCTTTTGCTTGATACTCGTGGATTTTCATCAAACCTCCGTTCACGAGGCTTCTACGACTTCCCGATGTCGTTCGCAACGCCCCAAAACACAGAAAGGGGTTTTTATCGGACAAATTCGGTGTAGCCTAGGTGTGTGCTTGCCTCATTTGTCTTCGCAAACATGCTGGCCACTGCGTTACCGCCAGCAATTCCGGCTGCCGAGGCAGATCGCTGGACCGACCGTACAGACTACTTTCTTAGAGAACTCGACAAAACTTCGAGTGCTATCAGCAAAAACGATCCCTCTGCCCTGGCTCGGGTATACCGCCTATGGAATGTGGCAGCCCTGACCGATAGCACTCGCCAATTATCAACCGAGCTCGAGCGACTTACCCAAGCAAAACGCCTTGATCCGCTCGTTAGAGACCATTTGTATTACATGCTGAAGGACCTTGCTTTTCAAAAAGGAGACCAGCAACTCGTTCAAACTTACGTAGACAAGTTAGGGCTCGCGCAAAATGGTTGGTTCATTGGGCCTTTTGAGAACTCCGGGAATAGCGGACATCGACAAACTTTCGTCCCCGAATCGACCTTCGACCTTACGAAAGCATACCAGGGGAAAACCAGCAAAATCAAATGGAGAACTCTGGATGGGTTGATGCCCCACGGGGAAGCGATGCTCAGCCACCTTATTACACCCAGCAAAGATGCCACCGCATATGTCGCCTTTGGAATATCGGCCCGAAAAAACGGAAAAGCAGCTCTCCGCATTGGTGCCGGGGATCGGGTCAAAGTCTTTCTCAATGACCGACTTCTGTTTGATTACGAAGGAAGCAGAAGCGCAGACTTCGACCAAATCAATATTCCAATCACACTTGTTCGAGGCGAGCATCGACTGCTCATCAAGAATTCGTGGCAATCACGACGTAGCAAAGTTCTCGTGCGGCTGACCAAACCCAAAGGCGGCAAACTCAAGTGGGCTAATGTCCACGGTAAAAAAGCCACGATTGAAGCGTCGTTTAGCTCCTCCTCTAGGACACCAAAATCAACGCACGCCATCACTGGCCCCTTAGACCGAATCAATAAGCGTCTATCTAATAGCAAGGGGAGAAAACGTGCTGAATTACTCGGTCTTCGAGCTGATCTTTACACTCTCTTGAGTCTATATGACCGCAGCCGTCAACCATCTCCTCCACGGACCGACCTTGAGGAGGCAATCCAACTTACACCTGACGTTCCCTTACTGAGGTTTTTATATGGTTTCCGTGTAGCGCGCGTTAACCGTCCAATCGGACAAACTCAACTCCGTGAAGCTATTCGCGTTGACCATAAGTTTACACCTGCCCTCGTAAAACTTGCGGATTTCGCTCTTTCGGCCGGGCGTAGCGCCGACAATCGAAGGTTATTACAAAAAGCGCTTTTGCTGGCGCCGAAAGACTTGCAAGCAAACATTCAATTTGCTCATGCGCAATTCAGAAATGAATTCGAGCGAGAAGCAGCCTTCTACCGACTGAAGCAGATTTGTGACGAAGAACGTAGTCACTATTGTCTGACAGCGCTAAGCAGCATGGCGAAAAAACTCGGGAACCTTGAACTGTCACTCCGCCTGGGTGAAAAATCCCTCATACTGAACCAGCAACAACATCGATTACGAAAAAGGCTCGCTTCTCTGTTTTTCCGTAACGGCAATCATAATCGAGCAATAAAACTCTTACGTGACGCGATGGAACTTTGGCCATATCGCGTATCAAACTACGTTGAGCTCATAGACATCCTAAGAGGTCTTAACCAAATTACAGAGGCTCAGGAGATACTTCGCATTGCTAGGAGTCGATTCCCTCAGGAGCTGTCACTCCTCATTCTATCTAAAGAAATTGCTCTAAAAAGCGGCAATCAGCGCTCGGCTATCGCCTCTCTACGGGCATCACTCGCCATTGACCCGAATCAAGTAAATGTGCGGCGTCAACTTAACCATATCGTAGGGCAAAAAAATGACCTCGAAGAACTTGTTGATGAAGACGCCGACAAAATCACCGCTTCTCCTATTTCTTCCGAAGAGAAGAAACACGGGCTAATCTATCTATTAGATAAACAAGCAATACAACTCTACGAAACAGGGCAATTTACTCGAGTTCACCAATTCATAATGCGACTGCACGACAAGCATCTCAGCAACGCTCTTAACAACCAGCGTATTTACTTCACGCCAGGACGAGAGCGAGTAGAAATTCTATCTGCCGAAAAACGTACGCAAGAAGGAAATATTGTTAGAGCAGAGAGAATTACCGAAAGCGGACCCAGAGGAAAAGTTGCTGGAACCTACGTAGACCAACGCTGGAAACTGATTCAATTTAAAAACATCAATCAAGGAGACAGCGTACACATCCGCTATCGAGTCGATAGCGTTGGTCCTAATATGTTCGGAGATTTTTTTGGAGACATAAGTCTTCTCCAATCTGGTGCACCGAAACGACGCGTCACGAGACTCATTCGTGCCCCGAGTTCTCAACCACTCTACACAACGCAACTACGAACGAAGCCTCCCTCAATCCGAGAAAAAGACGGAACAAAAGAAATAGAGTGGTACATTCCAAAGCTCAATCCCCTAGAGCAAGAGCCCGCCAGCCCACCCTTTGCTAATCGTTCTGCGCTTGTCAGCGTAACGACTTATCGCGACTGGAATGAACTCGGACAATGGTACTCTGCACTTATCAAAGAGCAATTCGAGCTTGACGACGCTGCTCGAGAAGCAGGACGAAGAGCATTACAAGGGACCACAACGAACCGAGAAAAAATCGAGAGACTTTATGAATATGTCATTAAGAATACTCGATACGTCGGCATTGAACTCGGAATCCACGGATGGAAGCCTTTCCGCGCTGCCGAAACCCACAGGAGACGTTATGGAGATTGCAAAGATAAAGCGACATTATTGGCAGCATTGCTCAGAGATAATGGGATACAAGCAACGATCGCTCTAGTCCGCACTTCCGACCGTGGTGAACTCCCCGTGAATCATGCAAGCATGTGGGCCTTCAATCACGCAATTACCTTCGTACCGAGCGAGAACCTCTTCCTCGACGGGACAGCAGAGTATTCCGGGACCAACGAACTCCCCTATCTCGACCAAGGTGCTCAAGTCTTAGTCGTCTGGCCAGACGGGAAGACTGAAACGCGCACTTTGCCGCGCAGCTCATCTGAGCAAAATTCGCAGACCAGCATTTTGTCGGCAGTGATTTCAAAAGACGGAGGCCTTGATCTATCAGCTACTGAAAAAGTCACAGGTGCTTTTGCTTCAAGCCTACGCAGACGTTTTCAAGACGAGGATAAACGGCGTTTTCAATTAGAAAGACGGCTAGGAAAATACCTCCCAGGCATTCGTATCGCTAAATCGAGCTTCTCTTATCTGGAAGATGTAGAGGCAACTCCTGAGATTACTTACGAGGCAAACATGGATAAATTTGGTAGCACTTCCGAAAAAACGTTATCGATACCCATAACCTTTTTTGACCTGGACTTAAGGAAAAAGCTCGCATCATTGCCAAAGCGGACAGAACCTCTCTACTTCTCGTATCCATGGAGCACAACTGAAAAAACAGAGTTCAAACTACCTAAGGGATTCAAAGTTGAAGACGGACTCACCGATTCTCGTATCGAATCGAAGCATCTTTCGATGGAAAGAAAATTCCATCAAAGTGGCTTAATTCTAACGGTAGAGACAAAGGTTGCTCTCAAGAGC
>Ga0163109_10000081_pt1 | contig 75736 bp, 72 predicted proteins | sample CRUFie1St13metaG_FD_108704 | JGI IMG/M metagenome (GOLD analysis project Ga0163109, IMG submission 108704) | Marine microbial communities from the Costa Rica Dome - CRUD Field 142mm St13 metaG | ecosystem: Environmental > Aquatic > Marine > Oceanic > Photic zone | place: Costa Rica: the Eastern...
AAGAAATTGGGCCGGGAGGTTGTTCCGGTCTTTTGGATGGCGAGCGAAGATCATGATTTTGAGGAGATTGCCTCTTTTCGAATAGGCGAACACCAGTTCACTTGGAAGCAGCCAGACGCAAAAGGTCCGGTGGGGTATTTGCCTACCCAAGATTTAGCGGACCAATTATCCTCATGGCTCGAACAAGTGCCGTTGAACGAAGCGCAGAAAAAATTGATCCAACCTAGACTTAAAGCGTATCGCGAGGCTAAAAATCTTGCAGACGCAACGCGTCAATGGGTGCGACAGTGGGCCGAAGGATTGGGGCTCCTCGTCTTGGACGGTCAGGATATGGCGCTTAAAGACCAGGCTGCTCCACTTTGGAACGCAGAGATGAAAGGTCAGTACTCTAAACTTATACAAGCACAGACGGATGCTCTTGTTGCACAAGGGTATAAGGCCCAGGTATTTCCTCGTGAAATCAATCTATTCGACCTGCGTGATGGCCATCGAGAACGCTTCGAACAACCCGACCATGAGTGTCCGTATTTCTATATCAGCCCCAATGCCCTGATGCGTCCACTATACCAGGAGTGGCTGTTACCTAATCTAGCTTATGTTGGTGGTGATGGTGAGTTGGCCTATTGGTTGCAACTGGGCAGTGCGTTTGAACAATCAGGTCGTCCCATGCCTCTGTTGTACTTGCGCAATAGTGTTCTCGTCCAAGGTTCAATGCTCACTAAGGACTTGAGAAAACTGGGTATTTCCTTGCCCGAGTTGCTCGCCACAAATGGAGAGGAGCTCAAAGGAGAATTGTTGGGCAAAAGCACGGTATTACAGGCCGAAGGAGAGTTGCTCCAAGCTCCATTAATGGAGTCCATTGGCCAGTGGAATGCTGCGCTTTTGGAGCGTTATCCTGAGTTGCAACAACACGCTGCGGCCTTGAAGGTGAAGATGGAAAAATTGGCCCAACGCACTTCAGAAATCAGATACCGTACTCAGAAACGCAGACATGAAGAACTTATGCGCAGTGTCGACCGTGCCATGAATGCCGTATACCCGGGAGACGTGTTTTGGGAACGACGTGCTTCATATGTGGATTTCGTCGGAATTCTGTGTGAAGACCCACGGGATGCAATGGTTGAAAAGATGTCAACAATAAAGGCCGGAACCATAGTCATACAGCCGGATTTTTAGTGGTATTTTTGTGGCATGCAAGAAACCATTTTGATCCTCGATTTTGGCTCTCAATACACGCAGTTGATTGCGCGTCGCGTTAGAGAACTCAACGTCTATTGTGAAATCCACCCGTTCAACAATCCGCCGGTCCTCACAGAGGACATTAAAGGTGTGATTCTCAGTGGTTCTCCCTACAGCACATTGCAAGAAGATGCCCCTAATTTTGATTTGAGCAACATTAAGGGAAAGCTGCCCTTGCTCGGTGTGTGTTACGGTGCTCAATACATGGCGCTGGCAGGTGGGGGTCAAGTAGCGCCTAGTGAAATACGAGAGTATGGAAGAGCGAACCTAAGTGAAGTTGACACGTCTTCCGATTTATTCCAAGGAGTGGGCGCTGGATCTCAGGTTTGGATGAGCCATGGGGACACCATCATGGAATTACCTACAGATTTTGAAGTCATTGCCTCGACACACGATGTTCGTGTAGCCGGATATAAAGTGAAAGGCGAAGCCACCTATGGCATTCAGTTCCATCCGGAAGTATACCACAGTACAGACGGTACTCAGTTGTTGAAGAACTTCTTGTACGACGTAGTAGTAGTAAGCGGGGATTGGACGCCGGCACATTTTGTCGATGAAACCGTAGCGCAACTCAAAGCACAGTTGGGCAATGATAAAGTTGTTTTAGGACTTTCAGGTGGCGTAGATAGCTCTGTCGCTGCCATGCTTTTACACAAAGCTATTGGGGCCAATTTGTATTGCATCTTCGTCAACAACGGTCTGCTCCGCAAAGACGAGTTCACTCAGGTTTTGAAACAGTACGAAGGGATGGGCCTAAATGTAAAGGGAGTAGATGCTTCGGATAGATTCTTAGATGCACTATCAGGTATTGAAGAGCCAGAGGCCAAACGCAAAGCCATCGGACGTGTATTCATTGAAGTGTTTGACGATGAAGCACATATGATAGAAGATGTGGTTTGGTTAGCACAAGGCACCATCTACCCAGATATAATTGAAAGTATTAGCGTGAAAGGTCCATCTGCCACTATTAAGTCACACCATAATGTGGGTGGTCTGCCAGATTTCATGAAATTGAAAGTAGTGGAGCCATTGAAGACATTGTTCAAAGATGAGGTTCGCCGAGTGGGTGCTTCTATGAACATGAGTACAGCATTATTGGGACGTCATCCGTTCCCAGGCCCAGGTCTAGCTATTCGTATCCTTGGTGACATTACCGCTGAAAAAGTGCGTATTCTTCAAGAAGTAGATCACATTTTCATCAATGGATTGAAAACGGAAGGTCTTTACAACAAAGTTTGGCAAGCTGGTTGCATACTCTTACCTGTGAACTCAGTAGGAGTGATGGGAGATGAAAGAACCTATGAAAAAGTTGTAGCGCTTCGTGCGGTAGAAAGTACAGACGGTATGACGGCGGATTGGGTTCATCTTCCTTATGAATTCCTAGCGAAGGTGAGTAATCAGATTATTAATAAGGTGAAAGGAGTCAACCGTGTAGTCTATGATATCAGCTCCAAGCCACCGGCCACTATTGAATGGGAATAAAAAAGACCATAGGCATTTTCGCATTGCTGTTGGCATCAACAGCACAAGGACAAAATGTTACTGAGCATATTGTGATCAAGGGCAATACGCTGTATTCTATTTCAAAGTCCTATGGTATCAGCGTAAATGCCTTGCAAGAGTCAAATCCGCGCATAGAAGGTTCAGTTCTGTTCATTGGGGATACCTTGCTCATTCCTAAAGTCGACGACCAAATTGCGACTAGTGATGTTCAACAGTCTCAGTCTACGCCTTCTTCCGTAGTGTTTACAGATTATGAAATGTATAAGGTCAAAAGAGGTGATACGCCTGCTGAACTCGCGAAGGAGTGGGGATTCACTACCATGCGCGCCTTTTATAGATTGAATCCTGATGCCCGTACAGATTGGAAGAAAGGGATGATCCTTGTAAAGCCTGTTGCCACATATAATCCTCATGAAAGTCTAAAAGATTCGGTTATTACTGATAATGAGACAGATACTACAATCTCGGCTGTTTGTATAGACGGGGTCCAAGTCTTAGGCCTACTTCCATTTTTCCATAAAGACTACATAAACGAAACCCAGTTGGCCAAACGTAGTCCCCTTGCGCTTAGTTTCCGACAGGGCATGGAGTTAGCCATTGAAGAGTTAAATGATTCTAATCGCTCTATCGGTGTGACCTTTACAGATACATATAACCAATCAGATTCAATGCGATTAGCGCTTGAGCACAACCCTTTGGACTCTTTCGATGTCATTTTGGGGCCTTTATATTCCAAACGCGTTATGGAAATAGGCAAGCGAACTGAGGCTTACAAGGTCGTGAGTCCATTGAGTAAAAATGCGTTAATTAACACATTACCCGTGCAGAATGCGGTAGTAGCCGAGGAATATCAATGGCAGGCTATTATCAATTTAATTAAGGAGCGTCGAGCAAATAGAATTACTCTGCTCCCCACGGCTCATGGATGGTTGCCGCACCGAACCCTAATTGTCTCCCAGAATAACACGAAAACAGAAATTGCATTAAACGGAATGTTTTCAGTATTGGAAGACCTTGAAGTGCTGAAAGCAAATGAAGACTGGAAAGAAAACGAACGCTTGGCCATGCTCGATTCTCTCGTGCACTATGACCTAATCGTGTATGACGATGATCCGGCTTTTGTGCTGGATGTGCTGCGCAATCTTCGGTCGGGTGGCATTTCTTATACTTGGTATACCATCGAACATCAGATTATCGACAATGGAATTACCCAGGATAATTTCGCTCGAGAAAATGAGGTGGTGTGCGCATATTCCTCTTATATAGATTACCGCAGCGAATCAGCCATGACGATGGTGCAGTCCTTTCGTAGAAAGTTTGATGCTCAACCTGACGACTATGCCATCAAAGCTTATGATATAGCTCAGTTCTATATACGTCAACTTACTGAAGGTATAAGTGATTATCGAGGTGTATCACTCGGATTTAAGCCAAATGAAGAAGGTAAGAACACCTATACAGAGCTTCGTATTTTTCATGATTTGGAGTGGAGAATAATCAACTCTCGAGTTGAACAATGAGGTTGGTCGGAAGGTTTATTTGGAAATAAATCCACATTATGCCTTTTCAGAAAGCATTAGAAATTGGTGATTATATTCCTGACTTCGAATTACAAGATCAGTATGGACAATGGGTCCAGAGAGATGACTTTGAAGGCCAACCGCTCGTGATGTTCTTTTATCCAAAAGACCATACTCCTGGCTGTACCGCTGAAGCGTGTTCCTTTAGAGATTATGAAAGTGAGTTTCACGCGGCGGGAGCTCAGGTTATAGGTATAAATGATGCTGAGGTAAGCATTCATAAAAACTTTGCCGACAAGTATGATTTAAATTATCCGGTACTTAGTGATCCAGGCCATACGCTCAGAAAATCTTTCGGGGCACCTGGACTGCTTTTTAATAGCGTGGCGAATAGAATTACTTATGTTACGGATAGTTCCCATAAAGTGGCGTATATTTTCAAAAGTTTATTTCGAGCCAACGATCACGTATCAGAGAGCTTGGATTTTATAAAAAAAATGGTTCATGACACCCATTGAGATTAGCATTGCATTGTTGACCTTTATCGTTATGGAAGGTGTAGCCTGGGCAGCACACAAATACCTTATGCACGGTATTTTATGGTTTCTTCACGACGATCACCACACTAAGACGCCGGGTGCCTTAGAAAAGAATGATACATTTTTCTTAATCTTCGCCGTTCCTTCCTGGTTGTGTATCATGCTCGGATTGATGTATGGCGCAGGCATGAGTGTAGCCATTGGTGGGGGTATCGCCATGTATGGTTTGACTTATGCCTTAGTCCATGAACTATTTATTCACCAGAGACTGCCGGTTTTAAAGAAATCTCGTTTTATTTATTGGGAAGCGGTTCGATTGGCGCACAAAATGCATCACCGCCACCTTGGTAAAGAAAACGGAGAAAATTTTGGGATGTTATGGGTACATCCAAAATACATCCGACAGGTACGCCAAATGCGCGCCAATTCTTAGAAACCGTGTTAGAAACCAAATGGCTTTATTTATTGCTCAACCTATTCACGGTCAGCGTACCATTGATACGGAGCTTTGAACCTCGTATCTCGTATTACAAAAGCTTTGGGTCCTTGGGTAAAGCCATGCTCATATGGAGCGGCTTCTTTCTGGTTTGGGATATTTGGTACACTGACCTTGGGGTGTGGGGATTCACTCCAGATTACCTCTGTGGGATAGAGCTTTATGGATTGCCTTTGGGTGAATATCTGTTCTTTATCACTGTACCTTTCGCCTGTGTGTTCATATATAAATGCATGGAACTATTTTTTCCTAAAGGAATAATGAGCGTGGGAGTGGCACATCGAGTGAGTCAGTTGCTCATTCCTTTTACCCTGATCGTTGGACTACTCTCATTAGATAAATTATATACTGCGGCGACCTTCCTATTGCTGGGGTTGGCGCTCATTTATGTAGCTTGGATTGCCCGTTGTACTTGGCTTCCTAGGTTCTATGAAAGTTATATTGTTGCCTTGCTTCCTTTCTTCTTGAAAAATGGAATTTTAACGGGTTCCTTCATAGAAAATCAAGTCGTTTGGTATAACGATTCCGAAAATTTAGGTATTCGTTTGGGGACAATTCCCTTCGAGGATATCTTCTATGGTATGCTACTCATATTAGGAATTGTTTACTTCTATGAAAAATTTGAGGCGACCAAAAGTAATGTTCCAGGTTAGGCTATCTTTTTCTCCAAGGTACTATACCTTTAAACAGTAATAAATCGCAGACTTATGGAAGCGTTGTTGACCGCCCCTGGACTTGTATCATTGGCCACCTTGACTTTTCTAGAGATTGTCCTAGGCATTGATAATATCATATTTATTTCTCTTGTTTCAAACGACCTAGAGGAAAGTCAACAGCCTCTGGCGCGACGCCTAGGTTTGGCTTTAGCATTAGGATTTCGAATTTTAATGTTGTTCGGAATTACTTGGCTTATTGGCTTGACTGCGCCACTTTTTTACATCGGGAATCATGCTGTATCAGGCCGAGATACAATTTTATTTGCTGGTGGAGTGTTCTTGTTAGCCAAATCCTCTTCTGAGATTTTCAAGAAGACAGAGGGAAGAGGACATGGGGAGCATGCACGCAAACCAAAATCTTTAGTCGGGGTCATTATTCAAATAGGGTTGTTAGACATCGTATTCAGTTTTGATAGTGTATTGACGGCCATCGGGATGACCCGTGAATTGGTCATCATGATTGTAGCGGTGATTATTTCAATGGTGGTCATGTTGGCATTTGCTAAGCCAATCGCCGAGTTTATTGAGAAGCACGTGAGCCTACAAATCTTGGCACTGAGTTTTTTGATAATGATTGGGACGGTATTGGTAGCGGAAAGTGCACATGTAGTAATCCCTAAGCCCTATGTCTACTGTTCTGTGGGTTTTGCGTTGGTTGTCCAATTATTGAGTATTCGAGCCGCCGAGAAATCCTGATCTATTGGTAACGCCCCACAAGTCTAAAGTAATCTTTAAGGACGGCCTGATTAGCCTTTTCATTGCTTCGTGTGCCGTTGAACAGGAGGCTATCTAAGCCTTGCAAAATGTAGGCTCTATGGTATTCCAGCGAATTTTGAAAAACCCAGGCAGCGAGTCTATAGTGGTCTGCAAAGTCCATATGATCTAGGCTTAAGGTGACCACTGAATCATTTAAGGCTATATACACAGTGTCGGAGAAATAGTCACGTGTATTTGGCTCGGCAATAATATAGGCTTGGTCCGTTCGCCAAGAGTTGATAATAGTAAAGTTCAATAAGGGTTGCGTAGTGTCGTAAGTGCACTTTAAGTATCGGTGAACTTTGAATCCCTGTTTAGCCAATTCTGCGCTCTCCTCCGTCCTGTATTGATGAATTCTTGTATTGTTGAAGAAAATTTCGTCGCTCTCCTTGACCAAATAATTGGGCTTCATATCCCAATACTGCAATTTTTGTTCATAGGGCCACAGGATGCTCAGCAACAACATTGCTGTAAATAAAATTAAAGCGCCGCGGTATAGTCTCTTTTCCATTGTTTTTACAACAATTAATAGGGTGGGTTGTTTATCTAGTAATACCCCTTTAGAAAACACCTCAATGCAACATGGATAAGAATACCGCCTCTGTAGCGGTAATAGGATCTGGAATAGCCGGTCTTAGTGCAGCCATTCGTCTGGCCCTTCAAGGAAAGCAAGTTATTGTTTTTGAACAAAATGATTACACGGGAGGAAAAATTACAGCATTCGAGAAGCAAGGATATAGATTTGATATGGGACCATCTTTGTTCACCATGCCTCATCTGGTGGAGGAGTTGTTTAAGCTGGCCGGAAAGACTCCTTCAAACTACTTTCAATACCACACTCATGTTGAGGTATGTAGGTATTTTTGGTTGGATGGAAAGCAAATAATACTTTATCCTTCGGTTGAAAAAAATGTTGAAGCCATTACTACAGTTTTTGGCAACGAATCTGGAAAGCAAGTACGAAATTATTTTAATGACGCACGCAAGAAATTCGACCTCACAGCCCCTTTCTTTTTGGAAAGTAGCCTACATAAAATGAAAACGTTCCTTTCGCCGAGGGTGTTGAAGGTGGTTTCAGAAATACCAAGATTGGGTTTGTTTTCGACTCTGGATGATGAAAACAAGCGCTATTTCAAGGAGTCTAAGTTGGTCCAATTATTCAATAGATATGCGACTTATAACGGTTCTTCACCGTATCAAACCCCTGGGATCATGCAAATGATTTCGCATTTGGAACACGGTATGGGAACCCATTTTCCCGTCGGTGGAATGCACGCTATTTCCCAGAGCTTTACCAAACTCGCGAAGGAATTAGGCGTGCAGTTTGAATTGAGTTCTACAGTGGAGAAAATTTTGGTTAAGGAAAAGAAAGTAAGCGGAGTAGTGGTCAACGGGGTGGAACGGATGTTTGATCTAGTGGTTTGTAATTCAGATGTCAAACACACATATCAAGAACTATTGCCTGAGCAGGTGCGTCGACCGAAGAAGACCTTGGCGCAAGAACCTAGCTCCAGCGCGTTGATATTTTACTGGGGAGTAGGACAGACCTTTCCTGCGATGGATTTACACAACATCATTTTTAGCGAAGATTATAAGAAGGAGTTCGATCGAATCCGTACCAATGGGCCATTTTGGGAAGATCCAACCATATATATTCACATTTCTAATCGATTAGAGGTAAATGATGCTCCGAAAGGCAAGGACTCTTGGTTTGTTATGGTGAATGTTCCTTACGACCAAGGGCAGAACTGGGACCGGATTATTGGGAAAGTGCGACGGAAGCTTATTGAACGCATTTCCTCTGTGCTTAGAAAAGACATCGCGCCATTGATAGAAGCTGAAGAAATTCTAACCCCACCGCAAATACAGCAAAGAACCTCAAGTGTGGGCGGCGCGCTTTACGGTACAAGCTCGAACGACCGAATGGCGGCATTTTTAAGGCATTCTAATAAAAGTAGCTCGGTCAAAGGGTTGTACTTTTGTGGAGGGTCAGCACATCCGGGAGGCGGTGTGCCCTTATGTATATTGAGCGGTAAAATTGCCGCAGAATGGATAAAAGAAGATGAGTGATTTAGGAAAGATCCAATTATTGGCGGTCAAGTACGGCGGATACGTCCTCATCTTTTTCCACACCATTGGATTGTTTTTGCTTGGGGCCGATTGGCGCCAAAATTTCGTGTTCCTTACGCCTTATAACCTGTTGTTAATGTTGGTCGTCTTCCTACTGGCCACCGATCGTCCGAAGAATTGGGGGCTCTACATGGCACCTATTGTGTTGGGCTACATCATTGAAGTTGTTGGGACCAATACGGGATGGCCTTTTGGTGCCTACACCTACGGTATCGCTTTAGGACCGAGAGTATTCAGTACTCCTCTCATGATTGGCGTATTGTGGTGGGTGTTGATTCGAGCCTGGTTTGATTTGTCGGAACGATGGACGCAAAATGTGTGGGTAAAATCACTCATCACAGGAACGGCTATGGTCTTGATGGACGTGTTGATTGAACCTGTAGCGATAGAATTGGGCTTTTGGACTTGGGCGGAGGTCGAAGTTCCTGTGGCCAATTATATTTCGTGGTTCGTCCTTGCCACTTTGTTCGCACGGACCACAGCAGGCGGCAACACTAAAAATCCTCAGAGCCCGTGGGTTATAGCGGTGCTTACCGTGTTTTTCGCCGTGCTCAACATTGCTTATGCATAAAAAAAGCCCCTGCATAGGCAAGGGCTTTCTTAGCTCAGGGGTACGAGCCTAGCGGTCTTTCAACCGTTTGATTTCAAGCTCTAGCTCTTCAATCTTTCGATCGATTTCATCGTCTATCGCTTCAAGTTCTTCTTCGATCGTTTCCTCGAGATCTTCAGATGAATAGTATTCGATTACGGGGCAATCGGCACAATTCAAACCTCTTTCGGTCATGATCCAGGTATGTCCTAGCATGTCGCCGTCCCACAGATTCTGCACATTTTCGAGGTCATCAATGATGTTTTCAAGACTTGGGTCTAGGAATACGGTGGTTCCCATCGGCAATCTTAAGGTCACCTTGAGGTCTTGACCGCGGTACAAGGCATCCTCGGGTACGCTGAAATACTCACTTAATCGTAGCGTTTCTCCTGTTTGCTCGGTTTTAAAATCAAACCGCTGTGCACGTTGTCTAGCCTCGGCATGGTTGCGGCCGCTAGCCGAATGCTTTAATTCTAAGTGGGCCGCACTATCATTGGTTCTCTCGATGTTGAAGCGGACGTTTTCAACTCTTAATTGGTCATCGTCAATATCAAATAAAAATCCTGTGGACTCCTCCAATATATCGGCTTCGAGGACGAGGGAATTTCCTTGTACTGTTATCTTTTCCACCTCGGTGGAGCGCTCTTTAAAATCCGTGGCCAGCGATCCCGCGCTGATAAAAACGAGGATTAAGCCAATGATGAATGATGCAATGCCGGAGAAGGAGAGTAGGCGTGCATTCGAGATCGATTTCCCAAACAATTTGGCCAGGAATACTATCAGGGCAAAGAGGGGCATTAATAGGGTCAACAAGGTTCCCACTCGCAATGACATCAAACGCCATCCCGATCCAAACAAGGCCTGCGCCCCGTCCATACCATAGATATAGCCATTGATGTCGATAAAGTCAAAGCCGCCAAGATTCCAAGTACTGCCAAACACCCCGATCAGTGCAACTATTAGAGTCAAGGCGATTACTGACCCAACTATGGCCAATACGATCCCAAAGAATTTGAGGATAAATCCAAGGATGGCTCCAATGGTATTCGTGATGAAATCAAAAAATCCTTTTGGCGTGTTTTTGAACTTCTTTCCGAATGCTTTGCCCTGGGCCTCGAACTCCTTGAACTTCTTTTCAATGTTGCCCAGGTTTACCGGCTCCCCCCGCATTTGGAGTTTCTGTGCAGTAGTTTTCGCTTCCGGAATGGCCGCCCATAAGATGATGTAGGTGATGAATCCAATTCCCGTAAAGAACAATAGCACCAAGAATAACACACGTATCCAGACCACATCAATATTGAAGTAGGCTGCAATCCCGCTACAAACCCCGCCAATCGCTGTCTCGTCTGGGTTGCGGAAGAATCTGCGTTTAGTTTCTGTTTGAGTGGTTTCCGTTCCTTCCGTAGCCTCTGCAAAATCCTCAGGGCGCCCAAGAGTACTGATGATGAAATCAACATCTTCCTGCGTTACTACTTGACGTTTGCCTTGAGAAAGTCGCATAGAAAAGATTTCAGCGATGCGCGATTCGATATCTGCGACTATTTCGGCGCCGCCTTCTTCGTGGGATAATCCGTCCTTAATCGCATTTAAATACTGATTGAAGTTCTCGTAGGCACCTTCGTCCAAGTGATAGATGATGCCGCTTAAGTTGATATTTATTGTTTTATTCATGGGGCGTTATTTCGAGGTAGTTATTCGTTCAACGGCGTTTTGAAGTGCATCCCAAGTGCTTTTTAGCTCCTTTTGGAATGCCTTTCCTTTGGTAGAAAGGGAGTAGTATTTACGCGGTGGTCCGGAGGTACTTTCTTCCCAGCGGTACTCGAGGAGTCCTGCGTTTTTTAATCGAGTCAATAGTGGATATAAGGTTCCCTCTACGACGATGAGTTCCGCATTCTTCAAGTGCTCAATGATATCAGAGGCATAGGCATCACCGTTGCTGAGTATGCCTAAAATGCAATACTCCAGGACGCCCTTGCGCATCTGTGCTTTAGTATTCTCAATCTTCATGTAGGGTCTTGCTTAGGGTGAAATTTCCGTAGAAGGTGATCAAAATGGTATGGCTCTCCTCGGTGACGAGGAAGTGAGCTTCATCAAATCTGGTGCGGCTTCCGCGGAAGTACAGGTAATGCACTTCGCCATTATCTTCTTCGAGTTCTACTTTTTTATAACCCGCGCGGTCCAAAAACTTTTGCCAGTCCTTAGTCACTTCTTTGCGATAGCGATCATCGGATACTCTGAGCCACTGAACACGCCTGATTTCACCATTAAGGGTCCGTTCAAGGTCGCCATTTGCGAAATCTATATCAAGGGGTAGGGCACTGAGTAAAGAACCGCCAAAGCTGAAGCCGCCGATATATGGTTTAGGCTCGTATTCCTCGTAAAGGTCGTCTGCTAATTCTTTGGGTTGTGCTATTAGGATTATGGGAAATAATAATAGGGAAAGGGTTTTTTTCATGGTCAAATTTAATTTCGGACAAAGTTATAGGTAAAAATAGGTACTATGCAATACAAAGTACTATAAATTTCTCAGTCCATCGATTATTAGACCACATTATCTCAGAAACGAAACAATGTGGATAACAATTGACCATTGGGTTAGAATTAGTCTGATAAATCACCTGTTTATGATTAATTTCGTGGGGTCGATGGGAGTATGAACATTGGTACTTTGGAACAAACCATATAACTATGACTATTGTTATTATCGCATTGCAAGCAGTAGGGTTGTACTTACTGCTTGACTTTTTAACCGGAGTAGTCCATTTCTGGATGGATCGTTATGGAAGAGAAGATATGCCTCTAGTGGGCAAGGCCATTATTGAGATAAACACATGGCATCACGAAAACCCGCGTAGGATGATCACCCGCAGTTATTGGTACTTATGTAAAAGTGGATGGGCTGGTGTAGGTGCATTGTGGGTTGCAGTCTTCCTGATTATCGGAACAGTGAGTTGGCAGTGGTGGTTCATTGGAATACTTGGTGCGAACGCCAATATTGTTCACCAATGGGCCCATAAATTCCCTAACGAGAAGCCTACATTGGTTAATTGGTTACAGAAGATTGGAATCATTCAGCGACCGCATAATCATGCACAACATCATACGAAACCGGAGACGCGCAGCTATTGCACTTACACACCATGGCTCAACCCTCTGTTAGACCGAATAGGCTTTTGGTTTGGCATCGAACGATTCTTTGCGACTTTCGGTATTTATACCACTGATAGAATTGACTAAAGATCAAACCCGTGCACTGCACGGTTTTTTTTGATGGATATTTTTCTGTTCCGATCGCAATCTAAATCACAGTTTGCGGGCCATGAGCGAATAGACCAATGGTAATAAACCCTCGCGACCCTTGATTTGATATTGACCGGGGGATGGGGAGGTGGATTCAAACAGGGCATAAGGACTCCAATTCGTTTCTCCGAAATACACCAAATCTCGCTCAGGATGCTCCGCAATGGGCAGCACAATGTCGCTGATGGGGTGGTTCCAAGTTTGGTTCTTCATGCGTTTGGCTTCAGGCGAAGCGTAGCTACCTTCGCGCTCCTCTTCAATGACCCCGGTGTTGAAATAGGGGTAGGCGATGTGCTCGAAATTCTCGTCAAGAATCCAAAGGACAGGGTGGAAGTCCGCCATGATGAGCTCACCGCCGGGTTTTAAATAGGAGAAGGCCGCGTCCATCCACGGCTTTATGTCAGGGTGCCAGCCTAATACGCCATAGGAGGCGAAAACCAAATCGAATTGGTCCACTAAATCCTCCTTAATCTCAGCGGCATTTGCCAATACCCAATTCGCCTTCATGTCCAACGTCTGCGCCAGTGCGGCCGCCTGGCGAAGCGCCACAGGACTGAAATCCAGTCCCCAAACCTCGGCGGCGCCCAAGGTCTTGAGCGAAAGTGTATCCTGTCCAAAATGGCATTGCATGTGCAGGACCTTTTTCCCGGTCAATTCCGGCAACAACCCCATCTCAATCTCGTGCAAGCTCATAGGATTCTTGCGAAACGCTTCGGCATCGTAGAAATCCGATCGGGGATGTAAGTCCGCCCAATGGTCCCAAAGCTTGCGGTTGATATCGAGGTACTCTTTCATCAGCGTCCGTATTTCTCCAAGGCCTCCTGACGCTCCTTCTCGCGCTCGTATTCTTCGTAACAGCTGAGCAGGGACACGAGGAATTGGTAATCGTTGAAGGTGCGGATTTCGGTTTCGGAATATTTGCAATAGAACATGAAGGCTTCCATTTCGGCTTTCGGAATGCCCGTTAATTCTTCAATGATTTGGCGATTGCTGCCCTCTTCGAGCATTTCGCGGTAGTAATCCTCACGTTGTAATTGACGCAGGGCCTGCAGTTGTTTCGGGCGTTTTCCGAAGCTGTAGTACAGCAGATCGAGCGGGTTGGCGAGGGTAGGAGCTACCGCTTGTGGCATGCGAATGTCTTCGTTGCGCAGCACTCTAGGCTCACTTTTGGGCATGGTCCGCGGGTTGTTTGAGGTGATGGCATAAATACTCACTTCGTCTAGAAGATAGTTTCGAGGGACCAATTTTATGAGCAATTCCTCCCGAATTCCACTGACCAATGCGCTGTCTATGGTGAGGTAATAAAATTGGTATCCCACATTAGAAATTACCAATGTATCTCCCATGGACACTGGGATTTCGAAATATCCTATGCCATTGGATACGGTCCCAAAATAGGTCTTGTTGTTGACGACATAAGAATTGGGCACAGCAAAAGATGAATCGCGGTCTACAACCGTGCCTTTCAATACGTAACTTTGGGATACGGCATCGCGGGGCATGCACCCCAAGGCCAGTACAACAGCAAATACAAACTTTTTATAATCCATTAATCTCATGTCAGACGACGGTCAGAAGGTCATTTTTTCGATGTCCCGAGTGAGTAAGATCTTGCCACACAATAACAAGGCCATTCTCAAGGACATCTACCTTTCTTTTTTCTATGGAGCCAAAATAGGCATCTTAGGTTTAAACGGTTCAGGTAAATCCACACTTTTAAAAATCATTGCTGGGGTAGAAAAGAGCTACCAGGGAGATGTGGTATTCGCCCCAGGCTACACCGTCGGCTATCTAGAGCAAGAGCCGTTGCTCGAGGCGGGAAAAACCGTGATGGACATCGTCAAAGAAGGTGCGGCGGAAACCGTAGCCGTGTTGGAAGAATACAACAGTATTAACGACCAGTTCGGATTGCCAGAAGTCTACGAAAACCCGGATAAGATGGAGGCGCTGATGGCCCGCCAAGCGGAGCTTCAGGATAAAATTGATGCGACCAACGCGTGGGAACTCGATACGATGTTGAGTCGTGCGATGGATGCCCTGAACTGTCCACCGGCGGACCAATTAGTCGATAACCTCTCCGGTGGGGAAGCGCGCCGCGTCGCCCTATGTCGCCTACTGATCCAAACTCCGGATGTTCTTTTGTTGGACGAGCCTACCAACCACTTGGACGCTGAGAGTATTCTATGGTTAGAGCAACATTTGCAGCAATACAAAGGAACGGTCATCGCCGTAACGCACGACCGTTATTTCCTTGATAATGTAGCCGGCTGGATCCTAGAACTCGACCGTGGGGAAGGCATTCCTTGGAAGGGGAATTACAGCTCATGGTTGGATCAGAAAACCAAGCGCTTGGCCCAAGAGGAGAAGCAAGCCTCAAAGCGTCGTAAAACGCTCGAGCGAGAGTTGGAGTGGGTTCGCATGAATCCGAAAGGCCGCCAAAGCAAGAGCAAGGCTCGTTTGAACAACTATGAAGCCATGCTTGCCCAAGAGGACAAGGAGAAGGAAAGCAAGTTGGAGATCTTTATTCCTGCCGGACCGCGATTAGGAACGAACGTGATCAACGCGAAAAACGTGCGCAAAGCCTTCGGCGAGAAGCTCCTGTACGATGATTTGAACTTCACCCTTCCGCCTGCTGGAATCGTGGGAATTATCGGTCCAAACGGAGCCGGTAAGACGACGATTTTTAAAATGATCATGCACCAATTACAACCTGATGGCGGAAGTTTCGACGTAGGGGACACGGTCAAAATATCCTATGTTGACCAGAGCCACGAGAAGATGAATCCAGAGAAAACCATCTTCGAAGTCATTGGCGATGGTATCGAGGAAGTGATGCTTGGAAATCAGCGCACGAACGCACGTGCCTATCTAAGTAGATTCAATTTTGCCGGCGGCGATCAAGGGAAAAAAGTGGGCGTTCTTTCTGGGGGTGAGCGCAACCGTTTGCACCTGGCTATGGCGCTCAAAGAAGGTGGTAATGTGCTACTTTTAGATGAACCCACCAATGACTTGGATATCAACACTTTACGAGCATTGGAAGAAGCTTTGGAAAACTTTGCTGGATGTGCGGTAATTATCTCGCACGACCGCTGGTTCTTGGACCGTGTGTGTACTCATATCTTGGCCTTTGAAGGGGACTCACAAGTCTATTCGTTTGAAGGCTCGTTCTCGGAATACGAAGAGAACAAACTAAAGCGTTTGGGACGCTCGGAACCCACTCGATTCAAGTACAAGAAGTTGATGAAAAACGACTAAGGGAATTATACCCCGAAAAAACTTTGAAGCCCGCAAACACAATGCGGGCTTCTTTGGTTATCTTGAGACTCAACCTATCACAACCAACTATGAGAATCAATCTATCTGATGCCCAGCAGGAAACGCTGGAAATGATCCGTCAAACTGCACAAGACTTTGCCGCCACTAGAATCAAACCGCACGTCATGGAGTGGGATGAGGCGCAATATTTTCCAGAGGATTTATTCAGAGAAATGGGCCAGTTAGGCTTCATGGGCGTCCTCGTGCCAGAAAATTACGGCGGTGCAGGCCTCGGTTATCAAGAGTACATCACCATCATCGACGAAATCGCGCAGGTTTGCGGCTCCATAGGGCTCAGCGTTGCCGCACACAACAGTTTGTGTACCGGTCATATTCTTCAATTCGGCACAGAAGAGCAGAAGCAGAAGTGGTTGCCGAAATTGGCCACTGCGGAGTGGATTGGCGCTTGGGGGTTGACCGAAACCGGCACTGGATCGGACGCAGGTGGTATGGACACTACAGCAGTCCTGGATGGCGACCATTGGGTGTTGAATGGCTCAAAGAATTGGATCACCCACGCCATTTCCGCAGAGATTGCAGTGGTTATGGCCAGAACGGGCGAGAAAGGCGATAGCCATGGCATGAGTGCTTTCGTGGTGGTAAAGGGTACACCTGGATTTAGTGCTGGGGATAAAGAAAACAAACTTGGTATGCGCGCCTCAGAGACCGCTGCCTTGTATTTTGATAATTGCCGTATTCCCAAGGAAAACATCCTTGGCCAGAAAGGAGAGGGCTTTATCCAAGCCATGAAGATCCTCGACGGCGGAAGGATTTCAATTGCAGCCTTGAGTATTGGTATCGCAAAAGGGGCCAAAAATGCCGCCATTACTTACGCAGATGAGCGCCAACAGTTCGGTAAAAAGATTCGTCAGTTTCAGGGTGTGAGTTTTAAACTTGCAGGGATGGCCACGAAAATCTATGGTGCAGAGCTCATGACCAGACACGCTGCCGCCTTGAAAGAGGAGGGCAAGCCGATGACTCAAGAAAGTGCAATGGCGAAGCTCTATGCCTCTGAAATTTCAACTGAAGTTGCGAACGAAGCGGTACAAGTTTTTGGCGGTTATGGGTATACCAAAGACTACCCTGTAGAGAAGTACTACAGAGATTGTAAGTTGTGCACAATCGGAGAGGGAACCTCTGAAATTCAGAAGGTTGTAATTTCAAGAAACTTGTACAAGTAGATTATTTATTGCGTCGACATCGCTCGCTGCAATACTTTACTTCGTCCCAATTCTTTTCCCATTTTTTGCGCCAAGTGAAGGGTCGTTCACACACTAGGCAAACTTTTTCGGGTAAATGAGGTTTCTTATGCATATGTCGGGACCAACATCACCTCAAGAAGAAAGTTCAACTTCCGGTTCAGAATTGGACCAAAGGGCCATTGATCGCATCGTGGAAATGGCTTGGGAAGATCGAACTCCATTCGATGCCATCACGCTTCAATTTGGTCTTGCAGAGGCAGAGGTCATCAAACTCATGCGACGAGAAATGAAACCCTCGTCGTTCCGCATGTGGCGTGCTCGTGTGCAGGGTAGGAGTACCAAGCACCAAGCTCTACGGAACTTCAAAGTAGGCCGTAACCGAAGCGACCAACAGCGACACATTACTTTGAATAAAATTTCAAAGCGTCGATAATCTTCCCGTAATATTCAATGAATGAATGGGTTGTGGCGTTCGCTCATTGTTAGCAATGGACCCCATTTTCCCCTTTTTCGAGTCAAATAATTACGCTATTTTCGATGTTCAGCTATGTTGTTATGAAATTAAGACGCATTTTAACCGTCGTGGTGTTCACATTTATGGCTTTTCAAAGTCATGCGACACATCAGTTAGGTGGTGAAATCATATGGAAATGTAAACCGAACGGAAAATATCAATTTACGATGATTCTCTATCGTGAATGTGGTAGCTCGGTTCCACTTCCTACAACTACCCAGACCTTATCTGGACCACAATCTGTGTCAGTGAACTATATTACCACTGAAACTGTAACCCCTTCATGTTATTCTGGGGCGGAACCCTGTCAAGCCGGTACTGGCCTTAGTGGATTAGGGCGCATGCAAAAATATATTTATCGAAGTGGTGATATTGTTTTAACCGGTACACCGCCCGCGTCTGGATGGACTTTTAGTTGGACCAGTTGTTGTCGTCCACAATCTGTTGGAAACATTACCAATGCTGGTGGTCAGGGATATTACTTGAGAGCAACCATGTATCCATATACACCTCCAGGTTCAACAACACCTTTATCTGGCGGTACATCTGCGAATCCTACTTGCTACGATAGTTCACCCGATTTCTTGGAAGATCCTCAGGTAGTGGCTTGTTCTAATCAAGATGTTGTTTACAATAATTTGGGTTACGACCCTGACCTAGATTCTTTATATTATGTCTGGGCAAACCCTTTGGGAACCGGTGGAGCTGTTGTTCCTTGGGCATCAGGCTACAGCGCAACTTCACCGTTACCTAGCGGTTCAGGTTCAACTCCCGCTAATCTTGACGCAGAAACTGGTACTGTAACGTTTAACTCAACACAGACTGGTTCATTTGCGACATGTATTGGTATCGAGGCTTGGAGATGTGGACAGAAAATCGCAGAGATTTACAGAGATATTCCAGTTGTTGTCAGATCATGTACCGGTGGTACAGGTACTTGTGCCACCCTATATAATCCGGTGCCGCCGGAATTTAACGTTACTCCAGACAGCTCATTATCAGTTCCAACGCTTTTGACACCATTGACTAATACCGCAGGTGATACAGTAGCTTACAAAACGGAAGGGTATCCAGGAGATACTATTAGATTTGAACTTTTAGCAACTGACCCTTATGTCAACCCAAATTGTAACAATCAAAATATAACCCTGCTGGCCAAAGGGGGAAATCTGAGTTCAGCGAGTAACTATGCTAATCCTAACACTTGTCTTTTCAATCCACCATGTGCTACGTTAACTTCTCTAAATACCGGAAATAGCTTTACCTCATCGGGTATAAACAAGGTGAAATTCAATTGGAATTTGGAGTGTAACCATTTGTTTTATCAAGAATATATATGCGGGACACTTAAATCGGAATATGAATTTTATTTCAGGATGCAAGATGATCAATGTCCGGTTCCACTCACCTCATATGCTAAGGTTATTGTGAAGGTGAAAAATTACATGCCTGCCCTTCCTGATGTCTCAAACTCGTGTATTTATCAAGATGATTTGGGAGTGACATTTGATTGGGTGGCTGATGCTGATACCGGTTTTAATTGGGATTATTACCTCATCAATAGAATAGATACCTTAGGAAATTTATCGGTTATTGACACTGTACACGATTGGTCCACGACAACATATACTGATGCTACGGCAGATCCAAATGCTGTAAACGGCTATACCATTCAGGTAGCTGGAGGTTGCGGGTTGCTTTCAGAACCAACCGATACTCTCCAAAATGTGCGCGTCAATTTACAAGCATTCCCGCCTCCGCCTAACTCATCGGTAGCAGTATTAAATTGGAACACTTGGTTGCGTGGTAATACCAGTACCGTATATGATGTATGGGTGGAAGCACCTATCAACTCAGGGTCTTGGGTTCAGATTGGTTCTACGAGCGACTTTACCTACACGGATTCAGTGGCCTTCTGCGGCGAGTGGTTGAATTATCAAGTTCGTTACCATTCCACTTGTGAAAGTACTGCGGATAGCGGATTCTTTTCTGATAAAACTCCACCAGCTCCGGTACTATTTGATAGTGTGACGGTGGCCGGTGGAAATCTTGCCGCATTAGCTTGGCAAGGATCATCGGATAGCGATGTGGTATACTATAGAATCTATCGAAAAGATAATGGTGGTTTCTTCCAGCCTATTGATTCTATGTCTGTAGCAGACCATGCGACGTCTATGCCATGGGTATATGCCTTATCGAATGCAGAGAACGAGAGCGAAACATATCTTGTCACTGCCGTTGATAGTTGTGGTAATCAAAGTTCTGTAGGAAATACCATTCCTTCAAGTACCATCTTCCTTAACCTCGGTGTGGATCCTTGTGATGGCTATGCTCGTATTCGCTGGAACACCTATAAAGAGTGGACACAGACACAGCCTGGCGCCTACAACCTATATGCTGATATTACAGATCCTTTAGGTGGCACGCTGACTGGTGTACTTTTGAAGGGAGGAAATTTAGATACTACCTTCAACCATTATGGAATTATCAATGGTTATACCTACTGTTATTATGTACGAGCAATAGATACAACGGGAACCATAGGCTCTACTTCGAACAGAGTGTGTAATAGTTCAGCCGTGGTGCAAAAATCTAAAGTATTGTACTTAGGAAGGGCATCTGTTAACTCTCAAAATGGGGTGGATTTATACGCTTACATTGATAGAGATGCTGATGTAATTGACTTTAATATTCAGCGTGCGGATGACGAAATAGGGCCTTATATGACCATTGGAACCGTTGCGAAACCGGCATTGGGTCCATGGGAAGTTAAATTCATTGATTTTACTGGCGATCCTATGAGCCGTAGTTACTATTACCGAATTGCCTCCCGTGATTCTTGTGGTGCGATGGATACAATTTCTAATCTAGGGACCAATATTTTACTGAATGTAGAGGCTATCGGAAATCTAACCAATCAATTGATTTGGTCTAAATACCGTGATTTTGATGCGGGTGTAGAGACTTATGAGGTATATCGTTCAGTTAATGGAGGCGGTTCATTTTCGTTGGCAGGAAGTACTACGGACACTGCCTTTTTAGATGATATTAAGCCATATTCTAATAGTAAAGGTAAATTCTGCTACTACATTAAAGCTATTGCCAAAGACGGGATAATTCCATGGCGCGATGAGTTTGGAATGAAGTTTAACGCACGCTCCAATGTTTCATGTGCAGTCCACAAGGCTCGTTTATGGTTCCCAAGTGCCTTTAATCCAAAATCTGACTATGTAGAAAATCGAGTTTGGAAACCACAAGGTGTATTCGCTCGTCCTAATAGTTATACACTATTCATCCAAAATCGCTGGGGACAAGAAGTCTTCCGTACTAATGACCTGAATGAAGGTTGGGATGGATTAATTAATGGGAAAGAAGCTGAAACGGGTGTCTACACTTATTTCATTCGTTACAGAAGCATTGAAGATGTTCCTATAGAGCAACGCGGTAATTTCACCCTTTTGTAAAATCTTGACATTAACCTCTCGGGCGGCCAGCGGCCGCCCGTTCTCTTTCAGATTAATTGTGTACCTTTGAGCGCAATTCAAATCAGAATTGCAATGCCACATAACAACGATAAAGTTCTCAGTTTAGGTTTGACGTACGACGATGTTTTGCTCGTGCCGAATTACTCTGAAGTATTGCCACGTGATGTGGATCTTTCATCAAGATTCACCCGTAATATCGGGATGAAGACGCCTATAGTCTCTGCCGCTATGGATACCGTAACAGAAAGTGCTATGGCTATTGCAATTGCTCAAGAAGGTGGAATTGGAGTGATTCATAAAAACATGACTATTGAGCAACAAGCAATGGAGGTTCGTAAGGTAAAGCGTGCCGAAAGTGGAATGATTCTGGATCCGGTTACCTTAAGTAAAGATGCTACGGTTCGTGATGCGAAGGCGATGATGGCAGAATTCAGAATCGGGGGCATTCCAGTGGTTAATGATGAGAAGGAGCTCATAGGCATTATAACTAATCGCGATCTGCGTTTTGAGAAGAATAATGACCGTCTTATTGATGAGGTAATGACAAAGGAAAACTTGGTCACTACTGAGCCAAACGGTACTATGGATGAGGCTGAGTCTATCCTACAGGAATATAAGATTGAAAAACTACCCGTAGTAGATAAGGACAACAAGCTTGTTGGGTTGGTCACCTATAGAGATATCACCAAAATTAAAATCAAGCCAAACGCGAATAAGGATCAATACGGTCGTTTACGTGTTGCCGCTGCTGTTGGTGTAACAAATGATGTGGTTGAACGCGTAGGTGCATTGAATGAAAGTGGAGTGGACGCTGTGATCATAGATACTGCACATGGCCATACCAAAGGTGTTGTTAAGGCCTTACAGAGTGTGAAAGCTAAATTCCCGGATTTAGATGTTGTCGTTGGTAATATTGCTACAGCGGAAGCCGCCTTGTACCTTATGGAAGCTGGTGCAGATGCCGTTAAGGTAGGTATCGGTCCTGGATCTATTTGCACTACTCGTATTGTTGCAGGTGTAGGATACCCTCAATTGAGTGCTGTAATGGAAGTCGCTAATGCCGTAGATAACAGAATCCCAGTTATTGCAGACGGTGGTATTCGATTTACCGGAGATATTGTTAAGGCTATTGCTGCAGGCGCTGATTGTGTGATGTTAGGATCAATGTTCGCGGGAACAAAAGAGAGTCCAGGTGAAACCGTCATCTATGAAGGCAGAAAGTATAAAACATACAGAGGTATGGGGTCTGTGGAAGCAATGTCGGACGGCTCGAAAGACCGCTACTTTCAGGATGTCGAGGACGACGTAAAAAAACTAGTTCCGGAAGGTATTGTAGGACGGGTACCTTACAAAGGTGAGGTAGGAGAGGTTATGTACCAATTCATTGGTGGATTACGCGCAGGAATGGGCTATTGTGGATCCAAGAATATCTCTGTCCTAAAGGAAACCGCACGATTCGTACAAATTACCTCCGCGGGTATGCAGGAAAGCCACCCGCACAACGTTAGTATTACTAGAGAAGCACCTAACTATAGCAGATAAATGAAGAAGATTAGATTGGTACTCCTTGTCAGTTTGGCAATGGGGCTAGGAGCAAACGCTCAGGAGAATTCCGTTTTATTCCAAGTAGGTGATGTGATTGTCACCGCAGATGAGTTCACGGCGGTTTATGAGAAGAACAAGGGTGTAGGAGCCGCTATTGATCCGAAAACGCCTGAGCAATATTTGGACCTGTACATCACATTTAAATTAAAAATTGCTGAGGCCTATGCACAACACCGCGATACTGCTTCTCAGTTTTTGAGTGAATTTGGTGGATACAGAGCACAATTGGCGAAACCGTATTTAAGTGATCAAGGTGCAGAGGAAGAGCTGTTGAATGAAGCTTATGCTCGCATGCAAGAGGAAGTACGTGCCTCGCACATCATGATTGCCTTGGATGGAGATGCGTTGCCATCGGATACCCTGAAAGTATATAATCAACTTATGGATTTACGTGCTACCATCCTGAAGGGTAAGCTCACTTTTGAGAATGCAGCCCGCACACAGAGTGCTGATACATGGAGCGCAAAACAGGGCGGAGACCTAGGGTTCTTTACTGCCTTTAGCATGGTATATACATTCGAATCGGCTTCTTATGAGCTGGCTCAAGGTGAAATTAGTATGCCGGTACGCACTCAATATGGATATCACCTAATAAAAACTACTGCCCGTCGTCCAGCGAGTGGGACGGTTCGAGTTCGTCATATTTTCTTTGGAGCTAATAACGGTTCGGAAGATGCGAAAGCGCAACGTGCGCAGCGCAGCGCCCAGGAAATATATACTCGCTTGCAAAATGGTGAGTCGTTCATGGATTTGTTGGAGTATAGCGAAGATCGTAGAACCAAGGATAAGATGGGTGAGTTACCAGAGTTTGGTATTAATAAAATGATGCCCTCCTTCGAAAATGCAGCCTTTGCTTTGGAAAATCCTGGAGATTATTCTGCTCCGGTACAAACTACCATTGGATGGCATGTTATTCAATTGATTGAAAAGAGGCCCATTGGATCGTTTGAATCGATATCTAAGGAATTAAAAAAGAAGGTAAAGCGTGATAGTAGAAATGCTATTGGTGCGAAGCGATTTATTAAGCAACTCAAACAAGAATACGACTTTAAGATTGACGAAAAAGGCTATGCCTATGCCTTGAGATTAGTTGATTTAGATGCGTTTGAAAATCATACTTGGGAAGTTCCTGCGAGATACCAAAACCGCACTGCCGCTTCGTTTGCAGGTCAAAGAATTACGGTAACTGATGTACTGACGTGGTGGGCAAAGAACCAACAGGGGAACGATGTTGGTAAGGACGAAGAATTCCTGCGTGCGCAATTCAATACACTTTGTAACGATAAGCTAGTCGCTTATGAGGAAAGCCAATTAGAATCGAAGTACGCAGATTTTAGAAACTTGGTTCGTGAATATCGTGAGGGTATTCTGCTCTTTGATTTGACGCAAGACGAGGTCTGGGATAAGGCTGCAAAGGACAGCACTGGTATTGCAATGGAGTACGAGCGCATTAAGGAAAATTACCGTTGGGATGACCGAATAACATATAATTACTGGGTTTGCGAAGAAGTTAAAGATGCGAAGCGTATCTCTAAATGGCTATCGAAAGACCGTCGTGACAAAGTAGACGAGCTGTTAGAAAGTCAGGAAGCCTTGAGTATTGCCTATGCATCCGGAATATCACAACAAAAAGATGAGCCCGTGCTGCAGCAATTATGGAGTATGAAAAAGGGGGTTTATGGACCTGTAGAGCTTTCAGATGGCGGACACGTTGTATTACTAGTAGAGAAAAGCCATCCTTCGGGGCCCAAAGCCTTGAATGAAATCAAAGGTTTAGTCATTGCGAGTTACCAAGACCGGTTGGAAAAAGCCTGGGTGGCTGCACTACGTGCGAAATTTGATGTTCAAGTGAACGAAGAGGTTAAGACTCAGGTTTTGGAAGCCCTAAAATAGTGCGTCACTTCCTGTACATAGGAATATATCTTTTAGCTGTATCCTGCATCCCAAGGGTAGAAGATCCTACGCTTTTGGCAGAATTGGGTTCTGAAAAATTGTATCTAGAAGATATAAAAGATCGAATGCCTTCTCCGGGAACTATGGAGCCTGCGGATAGTGCAGGATATGTGGATCTAATCATTACAAGCTGGGCTAAAAACGTACTTTTAGTGCAAGCTGCTGAATTTAACCTACGGGCTGAATTACAGGATTTTGAGGACTTAGTTGAGCAATACCGCAATGATTTACTGAAGCATGCTTATATCGATCGCTACATCAACCAATATCTTGATACTACCATTACGAATATGGAGATCAAGGAGTATTATGATGTGAATAAATCAAGTTTTGAATTGAAAGAGCGGATCGTGCAAGCCAACTACATTGCAGCACCCTTAAGTGCTCAGAAAATGAGGGAGGCAAAGCGCTGGTTTACTTCAAAAAGACAGTATGAAAAATTCCTGGATTGGGCCGAAGTTTTCGCAACTAAGCAAAGTAACTACCAGGATTCAAGCTGGGTGCCTTTGGATGATTTTATCTCTGAGATTCCCCTAGATGCGAGTAATCCGTATTCCTACTTTAATAGGACTAAAAAATTTACCTGTGAAGACACGGTTCTTGTGTATTTTGTGGCGATAAAGGATGTTCGAATGGAGGATAGCTACAGCCCACTAGAATACGTGGAAGAGCGTGTTCGCAAGGTGCTGTTAAACAAGCGTCGATTAAAACTGATTGAGCGGATTGAAGAAAATATCATTGAAGATGCAATTGAAGAAGGCACACTTATTATTTACTAGTCTCTGTATAGGAGTTACTGTTTTTGCACAAGCACAGCCAAAAACGGTGGACGGTGTGGCTGCCATTGTAGGGGGTGATATTATCCTCCAAAGTGAAATTGAAGAACAATACGAAGTCTTTAATCGTCAGAATTTTGGCGAATCGGTCAACTATTGCGAAGTTTTTGAGGAATTGCTTTTTCAGAAGCTATTGATTCATCATGCGGAAATTGATTCTGTAACAGTGGGAGAGGATGAGGTTGAAGCGAACATGGATCGCCGCATTCAGCAATTGATCATGCAGATGGGTGATCAGCAGAAGCTCGAGGAGTTTTATGAGAAGTCTGTGGTTGAGATTAAAGAAGAAATGCGAGAATTAATTCATGACCAATTGGTTGCGCAGCGCATGCAGATGACTGTTGTTGAAGGGATTGAAGTTACGCCTTCAGAGGTACGTTCCTTTTATGAACGCTTACCAGCAGATAGTGTTCCATTGATAAATGCGGAGGTCGAAATTAGCCAAATCGTAAAATATCCTGAAGTTTCAAAAGAAGCAGATCAAGAGGTGGTTGATAAGTTGTCGAGCTTGAAAGAGCGCATAGAAAATGGCACAAGTTTCTCGTCAATGGCCATTCTTTATAGCGAAGATCCAGGTTCGAATAAAAAGGGAGGGGAATATAAAGGAATTCAACGCGGTGTGTTCGTAAAAGAATTCGAAGCGGTAGCCTTTAATCTTCGCAAAGGCGAGATAAGCGATCCGTTTAAAACAGAATTTGGTTATCATATTGTCCAATTATTAGAGAAGCGCGGAGAGGAATTAGACCTTAGACATATCCTTATAAAGCCTAAGTTGAGTCAAGAAGAACTGCAGGAAGCCAAGGCTTTCTTGGATAGTGTTTCTAGCGCTATTTCTGCCGGCGAATTGACCTTTGAAGAAGCAGCACGTCGATATAGTGAAGATGAGAATACCCGTTTTAATGGAGGACAGATGAGCAACTTTCAAAACGGAAACAATAAATTCGAAATCAGCCAGTTAGACCGTACATTATTCGGTATAGTGAATAGCCTGGTGCCGGGTGAGATCTCTGAATCTTCATTCTTTGTTTCGGATGACCAGCGCGAAGCATTTCGCATCATAAAACTTGATCAAAAATACGAGCCGCACCGCGCCAACCTCGACCTTGACTTTACCCGTATTAAGGGATTTGCCTTGCAAGAGAAACAGGCACGCTTAGTAGATGAGTGGAAGGAGGAAAAATTACAAGAAACATTCGTTCGTGTGAATTCGGGATATTACCCATGTGACGAATACCTAGAAGGTTGGAATTCAAACAATGACTGAGCAACAAATTATAACCATACTCGAGTCTACTCCTGAGCGTATCAAAGCTTTTAAAGCAGAGATTTCTAAGGTCATCATAGGTCAGGAAGAAGCGGTAGATTTAATTGTCATGAGCATCCTGTGCCAAGGCCACAGCTTGTTGGTTGGGGTGCCAGGATTAGCAAAAACACTTTTGATTACTTCGGTGTCAAAGGCATTGGGATTGGATTTTTCTAGGATCCAATTCACTCCTGACCTGATGCCCTCAGATATTACCGGGACTGAGATGCTCAATGCTCAGCGCGAGTTTGTATTTCATAAAGGACCGGTCTTTGCGAATATTGTATTGGCTGATGAGATCAACAGAACTCCTCCTAAAACGCAAGCCGCTTTACTCGAAGCGATGCAGGAACGCAAGGTCAGTGCCGCCGGAAAAACGATGGACCTGCCACATCCATTTTTTGTCTTGGCCACTCAAAACCCTATTGAGCAGGAGGGAACCTACCCGCTGCCTGAAGCGCAGCTTGACCGCTTCTTATTTAATATCCGCATGGATTACCCAGCAGCTTCGGAAGAGATTGCCGTGGTTCAGGCTACGACGACCAATGAAAAGCCCGAGGTATGTCCTTGTATGAGCGTACAAGATATCGTGGATCTACAACATGCCTTACGCGCCGTTCCGGTGGCTCATGATGTCGTTGCCTATGCGGTTTCTTTAGTGCGACAGACTCGCCCAGATCAACCGGATAGTCATAGAATTGCCAACGACTACTTCAGTTGGGGCGCGGGACCTCGTGCTTCTCAAAGCTTAGTTATTGCAGCTAAGGCTATTGCAATGATGCGTGGAGAGGGCAGCCCTTCTTTGGCCCATATTCGTGAGGCTGCACCCGCAGTATTACGCCATAGAATTGCAATCAATTACAAAGCAAAGGGCGAGGGTTTAGATGTAGATACGCTTATTGGTCAGTTGCTCTAAGCTGTTAATTACGAGTTAAAAAAAGTGTCCGTCTCGGGGAAGCCCGTACCTTAGTACGATGCTCAAAGTGCTATTCAATAAATTTCAAAAACATTTGACCACAGCGATTCTAACGGCGGCTGTTTTAGGCGCTCTATATCTGCAGTTAAGTTTGTTGTCAGGGGAATTAGAATTGCAACGTCAGCAGTACGAGACCAACGTAGGCCAAATGGCTACGAATTTGAACAATCGTGTTAGGTTGCACATTCGTCGCAAGAGTATAGGCATGAGCCAATCAACCACCAGTGGTGATAGTACGGTTACTATTACCACACCTATGGGGACAACTACGTTACGATGGTCCAGCACTCAAGTTCATAATCCATACGGCTTTGGTGGTATAGATACTTCATTTTTAGGGGGTATATTCGACAACTTCCAAAGCAATCTTCCATGGGAAACACAATTGACCTACGGTGAAATGGACAGCATCGTCATAGCTGAGCTCCGTGCACAAGGCATCACCGTAAAACCTTTGTGGAGCGTGGTAGAGAATGGTTATCTCAGTAATTTGACAACGGAGGGATTTGATCCGAAATTGGTGAAATTCAATTATGTATTAGAAGAAAGTTTTTTTGGTCCGACAAGGCAATTCCTGTTGTACTTCCCGCGTGAAGGATTCTTTCTTGCCAAGCGCGTTTATCTGAGCTTATTAGCGGCCTTATTATTCGCGACCGTAATCCTCATAGCCTTCTTTGGGGTACAGCGACAAGGTCGTCGTCAAAAGCGATTAGCAGCGGTTAAGAGTGATTTCATCAACAATATGAGCCACGAGTTCAAGACTCCGCTGGCTACTATAAACCTGGCCGTGGATTCCCTTATGAAAAATGGCGGGAAGATGGACAATGAGCAAATGCACAGTTATTTTGAGATCATCAAGGCAGAAAATAAACGAATGAACGCGCAGATGGAGAGCGTGTTGCAGATGTCAATGATGGATAAGGAGGAACTTACTTTGGACAAGGAGTGGGTGAAACTCGACCAATTACTGGAGGAAGCTGTCGATCATTTCCGTTTGAATGTTCAGGATCGTGGCGGTTGGATGGACATACAATTAGCCGAGGGGAGCTTTAATTTCCTAGGAGACCGTACTCAGTTGAAAAGCGCCCTCACGAATCTTATCGACAATGCTATTAAGTACAGTCCTTCTGCTCCGCAGATAAGCGTAAAATTGGTCCAAAATCCTGTGCATTATTTCATACATATTAAGGACCGAGGCATAGGTATGGATGAAGAAACACAGCATCAGGTCTTTGATCGATTCTTTAGAGCCACTAAAGGAAATATTCACGATGTAAAAGGGCACGGATTAGGTCTTTCCTTCGTTAAAGAAATTATAGAAAAACACCGTGGACAGATTACATTGAAAAGTTCACTCGGGGAAGGGACCACATTTACCTTAGAATTACCTAGAAAATAGATATGAATAAGCAACACATTTTACTGGTAGAAGATGATATTAACTTCGGCAATTTATTGCGCGATACGCTTACCTTCAATGGCTATGAAGTAACTCTTGAGCGCGATGGTGTTCAAGGCCTGCGCGCTTTTAAGCAAGGTAGTTACGATCTGTGTATTTTCGACATCATGATGCCAAAGAAAGATGGCCTCACCTTGGCAACGGAAGTGAAAGAGATTGATAATGGGCAACCGCTCATTTTTCTTACTGCGAAAGGTCAGAAGGAGGATATCATCGCTGGTTATTCTGCGGGAGCCGATGATTATTTAGTTAAGCCGTTCGATACGGATGTACTTCTATATAAGATTCAAGCCATTATCGGCCGTAAATCTGCAGAAATAGAGGAGGAGCCGGATGAGCTAACTATAGGTAACTTTACATTCTTTCCTAAGATTCGTCAACTGGATTACCAAGGTGAAGTAGTTCGGTTGAGTCCTAAGGAAAGCGATCTGTTGAAGATGATGATTGCCCACCGCAACCAATTATTGCCGCGTTCCAAGGCACTTTTAAAGATTTGGAAAGAAGATAATTACTTCACTGGACGTTCGATGGATGTGTATGTGGCCAAGCTGCGAAAATACTTACGTCCAGACGGGCGATTGCGTATTGAAAACGTGCACGGCGAAGGCTTCCGATTGGTAGACGAGAGCTAGCGTTCGCGCCGACCAGGGTTAGTATGTTTGGCGAGAATTCGCTTTGATTCTACAGCGGCAGATTTGGACTTTTTTGCCGCATGCAGCTTCTCGCCGGCATATTTTCGCGCCTTTGATAAATCAATAATTGGTTTGGTCGGATAATCCCCAAGGCTAATATTTTCTAGAGCCAATTGTAGCGATGGAATGTTCCACGGTTCGTGGATATATTCTTCAGGTACTTGGGCCAACTCTGGTATCCATTCCTTGATAAATATCCCCTTTGGATCGTGGTCCTGGCTCTGTTTGATCGGATTGTAGATGCGGATGGTATTGACCCCTGTGTAGCCGCTTTGCATTTGGAATTGGGGGTAGTGGATACCGGGTTCAAAATCAGTGAAAAGACTCGCGAGGTAATCGGCCCCGGGTTTCCAAGGCAGCCAAAGGTATTGGCTGTAGAAACTGACGACCATGGCACGCATCCTAAAGTTCAGGTAGCCAGTGGCGTCCAAACAACGCATGCAGGCATCGACCAAGGGCACGCCCGTGCGGCCCGTTTTCCATGCTATGAATTTTTCTTGGTCCATGTTTTTAGTAGCATCCACGGTGATGAAGCCGCGATTTATGGGTACTTGCTCGTATTCTATTTCGCTTTCAAATTTTTGCATGAAGTGGCTCTGCCAGCGCAAGCGGTCCTGAAATGCCTTTAGGTTGCGTCTACTACCTGGTACGTCAAGGTCTCGCGAGCGTTGAAATACTTGGCGTACACTGAGGTTTCCCCAGGCCAAATGGGGTGATACACGGCTACACCCGCGGCGGCTTTCCCTTGGTTTAGAAATGCTGCGCGCGTAGACCTTAATTCGATCCAACAAGAAGGAATCCAAAACTTTGTGAGCACGAGTAATACCACCGCGTTGGTAGAGGTTTTGGTCAAGTTCGGGATCTTGGGCGGACCAATGAGGGAAGGGGTTGGCCGTGAGGAGCGTCCTACAGCCTTCGATGTTTACTGGCTCTATAGGCGCATGAATATTACGGTACCAATTCTTCAACCAATACTTGCGTTGCATCAAACCTCGGGCCACGCCAAAAGTGGGGTACTCATGCCACGCTATGTTCCTAGCCTTACACCATTGCTGGAGCGCGATGTCACGGTCGAAGGTCCACTGAATGCCCACTTCCTGATGACTGTAGATGCCTTTAATCTCATAACGTTCTTCACAGGCCTCAAAGAATTCCAAGGCTTCGCACGCTAGAGCGTGTACTTTTTGCTGCCCTAGAACTTCATTCATAGCGGCCACAGAGTCCCAAACGAACTGCCACTGGCGTTCCGAATATTGAATCTGTGCCCATTGCATAGGTTCTTTAAGATAAACGGCAAGGATGGGTAGGCGGGCGTGCAATGCGGATTGTAGCGCAGCATGATCCTTCCATCGCAGGTCACGCTTGAGCCACAAAATACTGATTGCAGGCTTGGCCATGTTTAGATGGTGCTTTGTCCTCCGTCTACGTGTAGGATTTGGCCTGTAATCCATGAGCTTTTATCGCTCAAAAGAAAGGCTGCCATTTCGGCCATGTCTTCCACTTCACCCACGCGCTTCATAGGATTATTGGCACCAATTGCTTCCTTTTTTTCGGGTGTAGAAAGGAGCCTTCCTGCCAGCGGAGTATCGGTTAAACTCGGGGCAATAGCGTTGATACGTGCCTTCGGTGCCCATTCTGAGGAGATGGCACGGACTAATCCTTCAATCGCCCCTTTAGACGCGCTCACCGTCGCGTGAAAGGGCATGCCTCGTTGTACCGCGACGGTGGAGAATAGCAGGCAAGAGGGAATGGAATCTGGGTTGAAGTTGACGGCAGCGGCTTGGAGTGCTTTTACTGCGCCCATCACATGGATTTGGAAATCTTCTTCGAAGGTCTCTGGCTTGAGGCCTTTGAACGGCTTGAGGTTGATGGTGCCGACGCTGTACATTAGACCGTCGATGCGTTCGGGCATGCGGTCTTCCCAAGAATCGGTTAATACATCAAATTCTTCCCATTCAATGGTATGCGCAGGTCCTTCGTAAGGGGTTCGGCTAAAAACAGTTACGGAGTGGCCTTCGGCGGCTAGGAGTTCAGCGGTTGCTTTGCCAATGCCTTTGCTACCGCCTACGATTACATAGTGTTTCATTCTAGTACTTTGTTCTAAGAGTACAAACCCAATTTTACCTGCTCGGTTCAATTCCGCATGAAAATCCCACGGGCCCGCCGTATTTTAGGACTTTAAACCAATATACATGAAAACCCAATACATCGGTACCCATTCTTTGTCCTATTCAGAGTACCAGCACATTGCGGAAGGTTCGGTGCAACTTGCCTTGAGCGATAATGCCGCCTCTAAAATCCGTACATCGCGGGCCTTTTTAGAGGATAAAACCGCACGTAGCGAACGACCCATTTACGGCGTCAATACTGGATTTGGCAGCCTCTGTAACATTGAGATCAGCGAGGAGGATTTGGGATTGCTCCAAACAAATTTGGTCCGCTCTCACGCTTGTGGGATGGGGGATTATGTTCGCCCTGAGGTGATTCGATTAATGATTGCCCTCAAGCTCAAAAGTTTTGCTGTGGGCGTCAGCGGCATTCGATTGGAAGTGTGTCAAAGCCTCGTGGATATGTTCAACAGCGGTGCGCTGCCGGTGATTTATGGCCAGGGCTCTCTCGGTGCCTCGGGGGATTTAGCACCATTGGCACATATGAGTTTGCCTTTGCTTGGAGAAGGGTCCTTGTGGTGGAAAGGCGAGATAGTGGACACGGAGGTCGTGTTGAAAGCGCTTGGATCGAACGCTTGGAACACGCATACCTTGGCCTCTAAGGAGGGGCTGGCTTTGCTGAATGGGACCCAATTCATGTCTGCACACGGCATGTTCGCCATGCTGCACGCGAGAAGATTGGATTATTTCGCAGATAAAATAGGCGCCTTATCTACGGCCGCCCATGACGGTAGAATAGAACCCTTCACGATAAGTGTGAACGCCACTCGTAAGCAACCGGGTCAGGTCATGACCGCAAGTCGAATTCACCGTTGGTTGAAAGAGGCGCCGATCATGCACAGCCCAAAATCACACGTTCAGGACCCCTATAGTTTCCGGTGCATACCACAGGTACACGGCGCCTCTAAAAACGCCTTGATGCACGCCATGCAGGTCATTGGCACCGAGGTGGATGCTGCGACAGATAATCCAGTGGTGTTGGAAGAGGAAAATGCGGTGATCAGCGCCGGTAATTTCCATGGGCAGCCGTTGGCCTTGGTATTGGATTACGCGGCATTGGCCTTGCACGAATTGGGAAGTATTTCCGAACGCCGCACCTACCAATTAATTTCAGGTCGTCGCGGATTGCCACCGTTTCTCACCCCAAACCCTGGATTGAATAGCGGTTTAATGATCGTGCAGTACACGGCCGCAGGTATTGTCAGTCAAAACAAACAGTATTGTACACCGGCCTCAGCCGACAGTATAGAGAGTTCGAACGGGCAGGAGGACCACGTGAGCATGGGGGCCAATGCAGCCACGAAATTGCTCAAGGTGGTCGACAACTTGTACAGCATTTTAGGAATTGAATTGATCAACGCCGCACAGGCCGTAGACCTCAGAGGTTGTGATGTAGGGTCGGAGTTACAGGGTTTGTTGGACCAATTCCGCCATCGAGTGCCTACGCTCGGTGATGACCGCTACCTCCATCCAGAATTGGTCACGGCAGCGAACTTCTTGAAGTCCGAGGCTTTGGTAGAAGAAAGCTTACTTTTGTCCTTAAACTAAGACATCCCATGAGCCAAGACCCCTTTAAAGGACTCAGAGAAAAGCTAGAAGAGCGGCCCTGGCCCAACCTATACCTCTTCAAGTTCATTGTGCCTGCAGATGCCAAGTCTATAGCAGCTACCGAAGCACTTTTTGATAGCAATGTCGCCCAAGTAGAGTTGCGCCAAAGCAAAACTGGCAAGTTTGTATCGGTCAGTGCGAAGGAAATGATGATGGATGTCGACAGCATCATCGCGCGCTACGAAAAAGCAGTACAGATCGAAGGATTGATGGCGCTTTAAGTCCAGCCTTCATACACCCCCAAACCAAAAAGAGCATAGTCCAGCTTTGCCGGGTCATTTGGTGAGATGGTACGAATTCGTGTGTCTAATTCCTGCACCGCCTTCCAATCGTTTTGTCTCCGCTCCAAGAGCCCCAAACTGCGCGCCACCCGTCCGCTGTGCACATCTAAGGGTAGGGAAAGCAACTTTGGACTTACATCTTCCCACAATCCAAAATCTATACCCTCGGTATTAGGGCGTGCCATCCAGCGGCTGTACATCACAATCCGCTTGCAGGCGCTTCCAGTTTCTGGATCGCCGAAATGCTTGGTAGCCCGTGCGGGCAAACCATTGCTCAAGAGAAATTTCTTAAAGGCATGAAAGGCGGGTCCCAGGTCTTGGCTTTGAGGGGTGAGGTGGGTCGCAAAGAAATGGCCAATACTTCCATATTCAACATACAGCGCTTTTAATCCCATCACAATACCTTGTACATCAGTGGCTTGGAAGGTTCGGTGCTTGAAGCCTTCAAGGGACTTGAGGTCATTTGCGGTGGCCTCCTTGACGAAATTTCCTGGGTCTTGGTCCATGCGGTCCATGAGTTCCGTGCTCTTCGCTATTATGGTCTTTCTATTACCCCAACTCAGGGTTGCTGCCAGCAACCCGCTAATTTCAATATCCTCTTTTGAAGTAAATCGATGGGGAATTTGGATGGGGTCGTCTTCAACGAAACTTTTGGTAGCGTAATGGGTTGCCTTGTAGACGAGAAAGGAGGCTAATTCTTGGGCATCCATCAGGCCAGCATACCGTCGCGCATGGTCCACTTAGTCTTGCCTAATGCTGCCAATACTTTGTTGTGCGTCACTACCACCACCGTTTGGCCGTGTTTTTCGTTGAGCTCTTTCAATATGGTGTGTACCTCATCCGCATTCTTGCTGTCTAAATTGCCTGTCGGTTCGTCGGCTAACAAAATATCGGGAGCATTCATCAATGCTCTTGCAATGGCCACTCGCTGTTGCTCTCCGCCCGAAAGTTCGCTAGGGTAGTGGTGTAGACGGTGTCCTACGCCGAGGCGTTCAAGGAGTTCTTTAGCGCGGCTCTCTACCTGCTCATTTTTCTGCTTCCCAAGCCAACTGGGGACCATGACATTGTCTAATGCATTGAGTTCGGGTAAGAGGTTATGAAACTGAAAGACCAAACCCACCCGTTGATTGCGCCATTGGTTGCGGGCGGTTTTTGACAAGGTGCTGATTTCCGTGCCTTCGAAAGTGATACTGCCTTCGGAGCATTTATCCAATCCTGCAATGAGGTGTAAGAGCGTACTTTTTCCGGCGCCAGAGGCCCCAGAAATGGTGATAAAATCACCTTTCGAAATGGACGCGGTAATGCCTTTCAGCACGTGTGTTTGTCCGAAGCTCTTGTGTATGTTCTCTAAGGCAATCATCTACGACGCAAGGTAGTGGATTTGCGCATTTGCGCATAATCAAGGAAATAGACAATGCGAAGGCTAATGAGTTGGTCCGCCGGCAGGTCTGCGAGGCTTTGCATATTTTGGATGTATCCAAGGGCTGTGGCATCATCAGAATTTGCAATAGAGGTTCGGTAGAGGAGGTTCATTTCGCGGCCTGGCGCGAACCACAATACATATTTCAAATCGATGTTAAAGAAGTTGATACGCAAATCAGGATCTGTGTAATTTGAAGAGGGGGACAGGGAGCCGTCTTCGTTCAGGTGGTAGGTGGTCTCGTTTTCGATACGGTTCCAGCTGTGGCGTAGGTCGAGGCTTAAATAAGAATTTGGCCCAAATAAATATTGCCCCTTTAGTGTTTGTTCTACACTGCGGCGATGTCTTCGCGCCATTCCAATGCTATCTGTGCTTATTGTTTGTGCCCAGCCAACATGATGGTGTGACCCGGCTTCTACTTCGAAGCGAAGGTTTAATTGGTCATTAATGCGTCCAATTAATTCCACCTCGCCATAGTGTCCACGCGCACCCCAATCTGCCCATCGCCATTGACCCCCGCGCAATTCGTAGGCGAGGGGTTTACGGAAATCTGTACTCAGCCAAGCGTTGTGCCAAAAGGAAGCGGGATTAATACGATATCGTCCCCACACCCTTGGGTCGAAGTAATCAAATTCCTTCGGACGTACTTCTAGATTGTAACCATAAGCTAAGAATGATTTGGTCAAGCCGAAGAATTGATATTCTCCATGAATGCGTTCGAAGGTTGATGGAGTGTATAAACGATTGTATTTTAAACGTAATTCATGGCTGCATTTGAGGTACTTATTGTTCGGCTCCAATATTTGATAGCTGAATCCTAGGCTTTGGTGAACTTTATTACCGCGCCGCTGAAAGCCTAAGTCATTCGGATCAAACGACGGACTGATGAGTTCCATCTGATGGTCCCAACGCCAAGCCCCGGACTGCTTGCCTGTCTCCCAATACAAGGCGTTTCCTGAATAATTATCATCGGTGTCGTAAACCATAGAACGTCCCATAGCTCCATTGAAATAATAGCGATTCCTGTAGAAATTCAAATTAGCTGTAAGGGCAGTTACGTTGGCATCACGGGCATTCCCTTCTTGATTAAATCTAGTCGTATTCGTATTAATCATGCCTACCGAGCTATTACCTTTAAAGCGTTGATCAACGGCGAGGACATTGTAGTTTGTGAGCGGTTCGGTGAGGACTTTTACTGGATTGCCCAAGCTATCCGTACCACTGAGGTAGTTGGCCCCTGTAATGGCGTTAAGGAATCCCATACTTAGGTTGTTATCCGTCGTGCCAGTGAGCTTAGTGGCATTAAGCATACGTGTAAAACTTTGGGTGGTATTGCTCAGGTCTCCGAGGTTTGCATTGGTGAAGTTTTTGGGATTACCGCCGATGCGTCGGCTGTAGAAAAGATCTGCTTTATTAAAGAGATTAATACCTTCGGTGAAGAATTGACGGTTCTCGTCGAACTGTTGCTCGAAGGCTTCAAAATTTACGAATTGCTCGTCGAAGGCGACTTGTGAAAAGTCCGGGAGCAAGGTCATGTCGAGCGTGAAACTTTTGTTGAGGCCTATTTTAATATCGGCTCCGGCAGCCCCTGTGGACCTGCCTTGCCCATCACCATTTTGAAGGTAGGAACCAGTTACATTCGGGCGTAAGCTGATGCGAAGGGGCGGATTAATCACATTGATTCCGGTGAGTAGTCCACTTTGCAAGCTCTCATTATCAAAGTTGCGATCTATAGGGTTCCAACTGTACATGGTGCGGTCGCTTCTTATACTTCGCTTTATGTTGAATCCCCAAGCAGGTGCTTCTGCAACAGCGCCGCCCTGCGGAATGCGAAGAACTTGGTATGGGATGTACATTTCGAAAGACCATCGGTGAGGCTCCTTGACCACAGCACTCCACCAAACGGCATTCCAGCTGCCGTCTTCATTGTTGCTACTCGTGGCTCGTGAATCTCCTTGAACACCCGCAGCACTGAGGTAGAAGTTGAAGTCATTCGCCCCATCGTTAAAAGGATTAAGGATAATGTGAATCCAATCTGTGTTTGCATTGATACGGTCCCGCGGCGTCAATTGGGAGAGGATAGTGGCGCGATTGTCTTGAAACGTCCCCGCAAAATAAATACCCTCCTGGGTATAGAAAATACGTATGTCGTTACTTATGCCTTCGGGTGCTGGCAGGGCTTGCGGAAAATATTGGTCTAATTCCGTGATGCGTGCACTCGAAGCCCAAACGGCCTCGTCAAGTACGCCGTTAATGGAAACATTTTCGGTGCCCAGTTCAGGAACTCGCAGGCTTTTTTTCTCCGCATTTTGTGCGCTCAGGCCAGTAAAAGCCGCCAGTAATATTGTAGTTAGGAGGTATTTGAACATGGCCGTAAATATCGTCAATTATAGACATATGCATTGTAAACAACTTAATCCACAAAAATGGTTCATCGTTCGAGGGCTGTACCCTAAATTTGCCTACAAATCAAGGAACAATATGAACCTCCACGAATACCAAGGAAAAGAAATTTTAGCCGGCTATGGTGTACGCATTCAACGCGGCAAAGTTGCTCAGACCCCAGCTGAAGCTGTAGAAGCAGCAAAACAGCTCACTGAAGAGACAGATACCTCATGGTACGTGATTAAAGCCCAGGTTCACGCCGGTGGCCGTGGTAAAGGTGGTGGTGTTAAGCTCGCCAAAGGCATAGAAAAAGTGGAAGAGGTAGCAGATAGTATCATTGGTATGCAGCTCGTTACTCCTCAAACTTCCGCAGAAGGTAAGAAAGTACATCAGGTATTAATCGCAGAGGATGTATACTACCCAGGCGAAAGCGAAACTTTAGAATTCTACATGTCGGTGCTTTTGAACCGTTCTACGGGTCGCAACATGATCATGTACTCTACAGAAGGAGGAATGGACATAGAGACAGTGGCAGAGGAAACTCCACACTTGATCTTCACTGAAGAGATCGACCCAAAAGTAGGTTTAACCGCATTTCAAGCGCGCAAGGTAGCTTTTAACCTCGGGTTGAGCGGCGCTGCGTTCAAGGATATGGTAAAGTTCGTAAGTGCTTTGTATAAAGCCTACGAAGGTGCGGATGCTTCATTGTTTGAAATCAACCCAGTACTAAAAACATCAGACGATAAAATCTTGGCGGTCGATGCGAAAGTGACTATCGACGATAACGCGTTGTTCCGTCACCAAAATATCGCAGCCATGCGCGACACTCGCGAAGAGAATACCACCGAAGTAGAGGCGGGTGAAGCCGGCTTGAATTTCGTAAAGCTTGACGGTAACGTAGGTTGTATGGTAAATGGTGCAGGTCTTGCGATGGCTACAATGGACATCATTAAGATGGCAGGCGGTAACCCAGCCAACTTCCTTGATGTAGGTGGCACTGCGGATGCAGCGCGTGTTGAGCAGGCGTTCCGCATCATTTTGCGCGACGAGAACGTGAAAGCGATCCTCGTGAACATCTTTGGTGGTATCGTTCGTTGTGACCGCGTTGCTCAGGGAGTAGTTGGTGCATATAGAAATATCGGCAATATCAATGTGCCAATTATTGTGCGTCTTCAAGGAACGAATGCTGAGGAGGCGAAGAAATTGATTGACGAGAGTGGACTAGAAGTACATAGTGCCATTGCATTGCAAGAAGCAGCTGACTTGGTTCAAGAGTTGGTATAAGTCCAAAGAGATAATCTTAAATTAGCCCCGACTATCAAAGCACGGGGTTTTTTATGTCCGTAAATTTTGTTCTAGAATGGAGTGCTACGCTGCTGAGTCTCGTCTTTCTCGTAGCCTTGATCCAGCGAAAAGTCTGGGCATGGCCGGCCGGTATCGTTGGAAGCGCACTTTCCGTAGCGTTATTTCTACGCTCTGGTCTCTATGCTGAAATGGGGCTATATATAGTCTACGTAGTGATGGGCTTTTACGGCTGGAAGCATTGGACTACACATGCAAAGCAGAACCAAGTGTCCCTTGTCGACCTCCCCGCAAAAATCCAGCGCTTAGCGTGGTTAGGACTTCCCATAGCAGCTCTTTTGGGCTTGTCGCTCAACCAACTTCCCGGCGTGAGTTATGCGTATTTTGATGCGCTGACCACCGTATTTGGACTATGGGCGACCTGGCAAGAGACCCGCCGTATCCGTACCGCCTTTCATTACTGGATTCCGTTGAATATTGCCTCCGTCGTGCTCTATGGTTTGAAGGGACTCTGGGTCTACGCAGCCTTAATGGTCATATATTCTATCATGAGCGTGATCGGATTTATACGATGGCGCGAATAAATCAGTTATTTTAGTGGCCAATTCTACAAAGAACACATGCAAGCACAACACTATATCGACCTTGTAAAGTCCACCTTGGACGCTCTTGATCCTAAAGCCTTAGAGGCCTTAGTCGAAGCTTTCCACACCACCTACGAAAAGGGCGGAAACATCTACACTATGGGTAATGGCGGCTCCGGTGCCTCAGCTTCTCATGCGGCTGGAGATTTCCTAAAAGGTGCCAGCTACGGTCTAGACAAGCGTTTTAGAATGATTTGCTTGAACGATAATCTACCCTCGATGATGGCCATCGCCAATGATATCGGTTGGGAGAGCATATTCGTAGAGCCACTCAAGAACTTCCTAGCTCCGAATGATTTGGTCATCGGAATTAGCGGTTCTGGAAACAGCAAGAATGTGGTTAACGCTCTGGAATACGCCAACGTACAGGGCGCTACCACGATAGCGATGAGCGGTTTCAAAGGCGGTAAAATCTCGGAAATCGCCACCATCAATGTGCATGCGCCAGTCATGGATATGGAAGTCACAGAGGATGTACACATGGTCATCTTCAACATTGTGAAGAAGCAAATGATGTCCCGATTAATGGGGGATAACCCATCGATGGGTGATACCTACGATCAACGTATTGGCTAATGAAGCGTTTCGCGCTTATTGGTGCAGCAGGGTATATCGCACCACGACACCTTCAAGCCATCCATGAAGTGGGCGGCACTCTCGTCGCAGCATATGACCCTAGCGATAGCGTAGGACATTTGGATGCGTACTTCCCTGAAACTGCGTTTTTCACCGAATTTGAACGTTTCGACCGCCATTTGAACAAGTTATCTGAACGTGGTGAAGCGGTAGAGTACATCAGCATTTGTTCTCCGAACTACCTGCACGACAGTCATATTAGGTATGCCTTGCGCAACGGAGCGCATTGTATTTGCGAGAAGCCGATCACGTTACGTCCTTGGAACGTAGAAGGTCTTTCGGCTACCGCACAATCCACTGGCAAGCAAATTTTTACCATTCTTCAACTGCGTTTGCACGAGCAAGTCATTGCACTAAAGGAGCAGGTGCAAAAGAAATTGGACACAGATCCTAATTATATTTTCGACGTCGACCTCACGTACATCACCTCGCGAGGCCAATGGTATTATGCCTCTTGGAAAGGAGATGAGGAAAAGAGTGGAGGTATAGCCACCAACATAGGCGTTCATTTCTTCGATATGCTCCAATGGATTTTCGGTATTCCTCAGGGCCAAAGAGTCTATGTACGCTCGCACGACAGAGCTTCCGGTACCATTCGCTTCAGTAATGCAAACATTCGATGGTTTTTGAGCATCAATGCTGAAACCTTGCCTCAGCAAGCCAAAGATGACGGTAAAAAGACCTTCCGCTCATTGACCTTTGATCAATGGTCGTTCGATTTCTCTGAAGGATTTACGAATCTACACACAGCCTCTTATGACCATATTTTGAATAGCGGTGGCTTTAGTGAAGTAGATGCGCAAAACGCCATAGTAATGGTTCACGAAATGAGGGAATTGCCACTGTCAGAATGGGATAAAGAAGCCCACGAATTGGCCGCCTTACCACCATCTCCACATCCCTTCAAAAAGAATCGTTAATATCTTATTATCAGACGTTTAGCAAGTAACCAATAGTTATCCACATTGGTTTTATTTGCGTATGCTTTGTGGTAGATTTGAGGTTCACTCATTTTACGCAACACGGGTATGTTTTTAATCTTTGATACTGAGACTACAGGTTTTCCTAAGGATTGGAATGCACCCTTGACGAACTTTGATAATTGGCCTCGGGTCGTTCAGATTGCTTGGCAAATTCACGGACCGGAAGGGGAGTTGATCGATGTTCAAGATCATATCATTTACCCTGAAGGTTATGATATCCCGTTTAATGCCACGAAAATCCACGGAATTTCCACGGATCGTGCCAAGGCGGAAGGGAAGCCACTGTCCGAAGTACTCGCCACTTTTCAGGCGGCCATGGATACTTGTGAGTTCATAATAGGTCACAATGTCCGATTTGACTTAAATGTCACCGGATGTGAGTATTTGCGTACTATAGGAGAGAATCCATTTACCACTAAAAAATCTTTGGACTCCTGTACGGAAATCACAGCAGAGCTCTGTCAAATCCCCGGTGGGCGTGGGGGTCGCTACAAGCTTCCTAAACTTGAGGAGCTACACCAGCACCTGTTTGGAGAGGGCTTCGATGAGGCCCACAATGCTGCCTTTGATGTGGAGGCCACGGCGCGCGTCTTTTTGGAACTCATTCGTATTGGCAACTTTACACCGGCCGCCCTTGGTCGTGAAGAGGATTTTGTAGCGCGCTTCAAAGAGAAAAACCCTACCACCATTCAGGCCATAGGTCTTGTCGTTGAAGATGCGAGGGCAAGACGCGCGGAGGGATTGACAGGAGAGACTGTGAAATCCGTAGCTCCTGAAGAAAATCTCGATGCGGGTGATGTACATTTCGCACATCTGCACAATCATAGTCAGTTCTCCATCCTGCAGGCCACTAGTGTGGTTGCAGATATGGTACAGGCGGCCGTAGACGACGGTCACGATGGTGTGGCGTTAACGGACCTGGGGAACATGATGGGAGCCTTCCATTTCAACCGGGCAGTGATGGCAGTACCAGGCAACCGCGAGGCCTATGAGCACAATAAACAGGTTAAAAAGGGAGAGCTCAATGAACCCCTGAAGCCCTATCCATTTGTGGGTGTTATCGGTTGTGAGTTCTATCTATGTGAGGACAGATTAGACCGTTCCAAAAAAGACGATGGTTACCAGATCGTCTTGCTCGCAAAGAATAAAAATGGGTATCACAATCTCGCCAAGCTCAGTAGTGAGGGACAGCTGCATGGATATTATTACGTGCCGCGTATTGATAGGCAGGTCTTGCTTGAGTACAAAGATGACCTCATCGTGCTAAGCGGCGGTCTCCGCGGGGAAATACCTTCTCTATACCTAAACGTGGGGGAGCAGCAGGCACGTGAGGCGTTGCTTTGGTGGCACCAACACTTCGGGGAAGATTTTTATCTCGAGCTCAACAGACACGGCTTGGACGAGGAAGACCACGCCAATACACAGTTGCTTGCCTATGCTGAAGAATTTGATATTAAATACATCGCCGCAAATAATACGTTCTACCTGACGCAGGAAAATGCCGAAGCACATGATATCCTTCTTTGTGTGAAAGAAGGTGCACAAAAGAGTACGCCGATTGGTCGTGGTCGTGGCTTCCGCTATGGTTTTCCAAACCAGGAATTCTACTTCAAGGACAAGCAGGCTATGGCAAACCTGTTCGCCGACTTGCCGGAAGCCTTAAATACAACCAAGGAGATTTTAGATAAGGTTGAGCTATATCCCTTGGATCGTAATGTACTCTTACCGGCATTTGATATTCCTGAGGAGTTTCAGGATCAACAGGATAAGGTGGATGAAGGTCAGCGCGGGGAGAATGCCTATCTGCGCCATTTAACTTACGCGGGAGCGGAGAAGCGCTATGGTGAACTTACCGATGATATCAAGGAGCGCTTAGACTTCGAATTAGAAACTATTGCACGTACCGGATACCCTGGGTATTTCTTAATTGTTCAGGATTTCTGTCAAGCAGCCAGACAGATGGGCGTGAGTGTGGGGCCGGGTCGTGGTTCGGCAGCTGGTTCGGCAGTGGCTTATGCTACGGGAATTACGAATGTGGATCCTATAAAGTACGATTTGCTATTTGAGCGTTTCTTGAATCCCGAACGTGTTTCTCTTCCGGATATTGACATTGACTTTGACGATGAAGGCCGTGATAAGGTCATTCAATACGTCATTGATAAATACGGTGCCTCTCAAGTAGCACAGATCATCACTTATGGTTCTATGGCAGCCAAAAGTTCCATCCGCGATGCGGGCAGGGTTTTGGAACTGCCGTTAGCGGATACAGATCGCATCGCGAAGCTGATTCCCGACATGACTAAGCTGAGGAAACTGTGGGAGCTCAGTGATAAAGAATTGAGTAAAAAGTTCTCTTCAGACGAGGCGCAACAAGTCGCTCAGCTCAAGCAAATAGCTGATGGCGATTCATTGGAAGCCACTACCATAAATCAAGCAAGAGTTCTCGAGGGGTCATTGAGAAATACAGGAATTCATGCCTGTGGGGTAATCATCACCCCAAGTGATATCCGCGAGCTAGTCCCTGTGGCGCGCGCCAAGGATAGTGAAATGTGGTGTACGCAGTTTGATAACTCAGTGGTGGAGGATGCCGGGCTGCTTAAGATGGATTTCTTGGGCCTTCGTACATTGACCATAATCAAGGAAGCATGTCGATTGATCAAGGAACGCCACGGGGTAGAATTGGACCCAGATAGCTTCCCGCTCGACAATACCAAAACCTATGAGCTTTTCCAGCGTGGAGAAACTGTTGGAATATTCCAGTATGAGAGTGCGGGAATGCAAAGGTACCTCAAGCAACTCAAGCCAACAGAGTTTGCAGATTTGATTGCCATGAATGCGTTGTATCGACCAGGTCCACTGGAATACATCCCTGAGTTTATAGATCGTAAGCACGGTCGTAAGGAGATTACCTACGATTTGGCTTCTATGGAGGGCAAGCTCAAGGAAACCTATGGAATTACAGTATACCAGGAACAAGTGATGCTCTTATCACAAGAATTGGCGGGCTTTACCAAAGGACAGGCGGATATGTTGCGTAAAGGAATGGGTAAGAAGAAAAAGGATATCATTGACAAGCTCAAGCCTATGTTCCTCGATGGTGGTGAACAGCGTGGGCATCAACGCGATGTGCTTGAGAAGGTTTGGAAGGATTGGGAAGCCTTTGCTTCGTATGCCTTCAATAAATCACATTCTACCTGTTATGCTTGGGTGGCCTATCAGACAGCCTACCTCAAAGCGCACTATCCCGCTGAGTTCATGGCTTCCGTACTATCGAATAACATGTCTGACCTTAAGGCGGTAACCTTCTTTATGGAGGAATGTCGGCGCATTGGAGTACCTGTCTTAGGTCCTTCGGTCAATGAAAGTTTGCTTCGTTTCAATGTTAATAATGACGGTGCGGTTCGCTTCGGAATGGGGGGTATGAAGGGTGTTGGCGAAAATGCTGTTCGCGAAATCATTAACAAACGCGAAGAAGGTGGATTGTATAAGAACCTATTTGACTTACTCGAACGTATCGACCTCAGGCAGGCGAACCGAAAAACCATCGAGTGCTTAATACTGGGAGGTGCCATGGATGATTTTGTCAATACGCATCGCGCTATGTATTTCTCCGAGGAGGAAGGTGGTAGGACTTTCGTTGAAAAGGCGATCAAATACGTTCAAAATAAGAAGAATGATGCGGAAAGCGCCCAAGCCTCGCTCTTTGGGGAAGGCTCTGCGGAGGAATTGCCACCACCAAAAATGCCGTCCATCAAGCCTTGGCCGTCCATCATCGCCCTTAAAAAAGAGAAGGAAATCAACGGGATGTACCTCAGTTCACATCCGCTGGATGATTATCGTGCTGAGATTAAATACTTCTGTACAGCACAACTCAATAGGCTCAATATTATTGAGAGTATGATTGGCCGAGAGGTGATGGTAGCAGGTATTGTTACCGATGCAGAGCATCGCATTTCAAAGATGGGCAAAGGCTGGGGGATATTTCGCATGGAAGATTTCACTGGCGATTATGAATTCCGACTCTTTGGAGAGGATTACCTCAAATTCAAACATTACTTCGAAAACGAGCAGTTGCTCTATGTAAAAGCACGGGGTCGCAAGTACAATCAACGTCAAGGAGAAGGTTTTGTTGAGCGTATGTCCGTGGAAGTTGTGGACGTTAGTTTGTTGTCGGATGTCCTAGAAACGGGAAGTAAGAGTCTCGACGTGCAATTAGCCTTGGACAAGTTAGATACTAAACTCGTCGATGAATTAAACGATATTCTTAAGATGTACCCGGGTAAGAAACGCGTGAAACTGCATGTGATCGATACGGAAGAGGAGCTCGATGTGAAACTGCCAGTAAAGGATTTCAAGGTGGCCATCGATAAAGGCTTGTTGAAGGATTTAGAGATGCATCCGCATTTGATGCCTAAGATCAATTCTTAAATGAGGCGCTGGGGCATCATATTGTGTTTACTTGGGCTACATGCTAGTGCACAGGTCAATTGCATCACTACACCGGACCAGCTAGGTCCTTATTTTAAACACGGCGCTCCGCTGATTACTAACGATACACTCGCGCCAGGAGTCCAGGATTCTTCGAGGGCATTGAAATTAAATTTTTATGTTTCCTATGATTGCGATACTGTGGACCTTGATACGTTGCCGAGTCCTTATGCCCTGGAGCTGTGGCATGCCACAGCTCAGGGAGAGTATAGCAATGTAGATGGAAACCCCAATGATTTTGCCTACCGAGGACGCTTGGTGCTCTCAGGGAAAACTAGCACGCTGTATACAGAATTGCCGGGTATCTACCCTTGGCGCCCGTCGCACATTCACGTGAAAGGTTTTTTGACGAATGCTTGGTTTACCGATACCATCGTTACCCAATTGTATTTCAAGGGAGATTCCTTGATTGCTTCTGATCCTGCGAAAGATTTTCCCGAGCGTTGGATTCCATTGGATACAACGGCCAATGGCTATGAGGGGAGTTTCGCCTTTGGGTTGTCCTATATCGTAGGAATGGAGGAGGAGTCAGCAGATCATTGGGTCTTAAAGCCGAATCCCGCGAGGGATGAATTCACCGTCTCGGGCTATAATGGCAGTGATGAGCTGGTGGTTATTGATGCGTTGGGCCGTGTGATTTATAAAGAGATATTGTCGGAGCATGCCCGAATATCAACAGTTCATTGGCCTAAGGGAACGTATTGGATCAGAATAGGCTATCGGGTACGCACCTTGGTGTTGCTATAGGTTGTTAACACTTGTGCACCAAGAGGTGTGAATAACATCGATTGACACATAGGCGCATTCTATCAATTCATGGGGTAATTTGGTTATACTTTTGACAATCCAATTAGAAAACACATAAGATTATGGCACTGGAAATAACCGAAGCGAACTTTGAAGAAGTAGTAATGAAATCAGATAAACCTGTATTGGTTGATTTCTGGGCAGAATGGTGTGGTCCTTGCCGTATGGTTGGTCCTGTTGTGGATGAATTAGCAACGGAATATGACGGCAAAGCAGTTGTTGGTAAACTCAATGTAGATTCTGACGGTGCAGTGGCTCAGCAGTTCGGTGTGCGAAACATCCCAACCCTTTTGGTCTTTAAAAATGGAGAGATCGTTGATAAGCAAGTGGGTGCGACGAGCAAGCAAGTGCTCGCCGCCAAGCTTGATGGCGCCATCTAAGGCCGCCCGCGATTAAGCATTTTAAACCCCGAGCCGGAGGCTCGGGGTTTTTTGTTGGTAAAAACGAGTTCTCCACTTTCTTTGGAAATTACCTAGAGCGGTGCTCCTTAATAAGGGTATTGATTTAACCTCAACCCTTATGAAAAAGTTATTTTGCTTGATTTCCTTCCTTATTACATTTAATATTCTTTTATGTAATAGACGGTTTAGCTTTAAAAAGCGTTTTTAGCATGTATTAGAACTTCGCTATTTTGCATCTGTAAACGACTAAGCTGTGTCCACGATTAAAATGCTTGATTTTAAGAGAATTCATCGACCCTACCAGGAGGAACTTTCTGCTGCATTGGAGCGCATTATGCAAAGTGGTCAATACATTGGAGGACCAGAATCGGCTGCTTTCGAGGCAGATTTATCCAAGTATCTCGGTGCACAAACCATTGGGGTCGCCAGCGGTACAGATGCGCTTCAAATCGCATTGATGACCTTAGGAATTGGGCCTGGAGATGAAGTTATTGTTCCTTCTTTCACCTATGCATCCAGTGCTGAGGTAATAGGTTTATTGGGAGCTACGGCAATTTGGTGTGATGTCGATGAGCGAACGTTTAATCTTAATGTTGACCAATTAGCCACTCTGCGCACCCCACAAACCAAGGCTATAATAGTAGTACACTTGTACGGACGTTGTGCGGATGTTGCTGCCGTTGAACAGGCATTGCCGGGTGTTGCTATTATAGAAGATACAGCCCAAGCCTTCGGGGCACAATGGACTTCAGGACCCTACGCCGGACAATATGCCGGTACTGTTGGGGCATTGGGAACCTTTAGCTTTTTTCCTACTAAATCATTGGGAGGAATGGGCGACGGTGGAGCTATAAGCAGTCGAAATTCGGACCTTCTTGCACAAGCCAAGCGTATCGCGAGCCACGGTCAATCGAAGAAGTATCACCATCAATGCATAGGTGTGAACTCCAGATTAGACCCTATGCAGGCCGCTGTTTTAGGTGTGAAATTGAAATATTTCAACCAGAGCGTTGAAAGAAAAAAGAGAATAGTGTCCATGTACCTCGATGCGTTGAGAGGGGTGGACGGTTTGATCGTACCCGAGATAGTGGACGGTCATATCCTTCACCAGTTCACCATTCGTGTCCTCGGCGGAAAAAGAGATGGGCTTCAAGTATTTTTAAAGGAACATGGAATTGACTCTATGGTATATTACCCCATGGGATTGCACCAACAAGAGGCTTATAAACATTGGACTCCAAAGATGTCTCTGCAGGTTTCTGAACGGTTATCACACGAAGTGTTGAGTTTACCTATTCATGAGGTCATGGAAACGGAAGAAGTCCAATTGGTAGTAGATTCCATTAAAGCATTTTTATCATGACCGATATCTTTATTCACCCTACCGCAACTGTGGACGAAGGTGCAACCATAGGCGGCGGTACTAAGATTTGGCATTACAGTCATATCATGCCTCAATCTAGTATAGGAGAGGGGTGTACTATTAGTCAGAACGTCTTCATTGCGAACAACGTTCGCATCGGGAAGGGCGCCAAGATTCAGAACAACGTGAGTGTATACGAAGGGGTAGAGCTAGAGCAAGATGTATTCCTAGGGCCTTCTATGGTTTTTACCAATGTAGATGTACCCCGCGCCTTTATTGAACGTAAGGACTATCTCAGCACTAAGGTGGGTAGAGGTGTGAGCATCGGGGCTAATGCCACGATCGTTTGCGGGAATGACCTTGGAGAATACGCTTTTATTGGTGCTGGAGCAGTGATAAACACAGAGGTGGAGCCCTATGGCTTATACGTCGGTGTACCGGCCAAAAGAATTGGTTGGGTCAGTAAAGCTGGCCGAAGATTAACCTTCGATGCTCAGGGTAAAGCACAATGTCCAGAATTAGGCGATGCCTATGAATTAGTGGATGGAAAAGCACGCGCTGTATCGTGAGTATTCGCATCCTAACAATCGTCGGCACACGTCCCCATTTTATTAAAAGTGCTCCTGTAAGTAGAGCTTTTAAAGATGCTGGTATTGAAGAGTTTGTGGTTCACACAGGACAGCATTATGATACTGTGATGAGTGCTGTATTTTTCGAAGAATTGGACTTGCCAAAACCTTATGCAGTTTTAGAATGTGGCGGATTACAACGGGATGCGATGATTGAAAAGACCGTTGCAGATTTGCCCCCCATAATTGCTGAGATTGCTCCTCAATATATTCTGGTGTTTGGGGATACGAATTCAACATTAGCAGGAGCATTAGCTGCAGTTAAAGAGGGTATTCCTATTATTCATGTCGAAGCAGGCCTTCGTTCCTTTAACGATGAAATGCCCGAAGAATGGAATAGGATTCAAACCGATGAGTTTTCACACATCCTATTTACTCCCTCTGCTGCTGCCGATCAAAATATTGCGGATGAAGGATTTTTATCTCCACATCAACGTGTGGTAAATGTAGGAGATACCATGTTCGATGCCGTTCAGATGTTCTCACCCTTTGCCCGTCATAGCTTGCCTATGGGTGCATTGGAGTGGTTTCAAAAGCCTTTTGCTCTGGCGACCCTGCATCGCGTGGAGAACGTGAAGCATCCGAAACGATTAAAGGAACGAATCGTAAGTCTAAATGAATTACATCAACAAGGAATACCGGTTTGGATGCCTATACACCCGTCCACGCGAAATGAAGTGGAAAAGGCAGGTGTAGAGATAGCGTTTAATACCTCACCTCCGGTGGGGTATTTGGAAATGCTTTGGGCCATTCAGCAATGTGCCATCGTGATTACCGATAGCGGAGGTCTGCAGAAAGAGGCCTACTTCTTGGGGAAACATTGCATCACCTTGAGAAATGAAACGGAATGGGTGGAATTAGTGGATATTGGGGCCAATGCTTTGCATCCACTGGGTAATAACAAACCATTGTCTCAGAAAGTCCGTAGCATGTTGAATCAACCGCTGCCGGAAGAAACTCCTTATGGAAGAGGTGATGCAGCACTAAGAATTGCCCAATTCCTAATCAAGCAAGGGAGTTAAAAACTCATGGATGTCCTGTAAGCACTGTGCGTTCAAGCTGTGTGCCATGGGATAAGAATGGAAGGTATAGTCGCTTAAATGCGAGAGGCCTTCTGCTGTGGCCTGGGCCCAAGTATATGGGATGACCGGGTCCATCGTACCATGGCTCTGAAAAATAGGAGTGTCTGTTACTAGTGATTTAAGTGCTTCGCGCCATTCTGGTAAGGCATAGCCGCTCATCAAAACGAACCCCTTAGCCTTGAATCCTTGCAATAGAATTTGAAGAGATGTGATGGCCCCTTGAGAAAATCCACCAATGAACACCTCGTTACTGTCTACATGCTGCTCTTGCCAAGTCTTCAGTGATTCCAGTACGAGCTGGGCAGCTTCCATGACAGCTTCACCATCAATCATTTTAGCGCCGTTTTCCCATTCAATGGGATACCAAGCATAACCTCCCATACCCAATGAAATAGGGGCTTGGAAGCAAACAATGTTGAGTTCTGGTAAATAGGGTTTGAGACCAAAGAGGTCTTCCTTGTTGGATCCATAACCGTGCAACAATACCAGTGTTGGATGCTTGCGATCAGAAATGTGGTGGATGTAAGAGAGCATTATTGGTGATAATCGAGAATGTCCCAAGTATGGTCCGCAAGCAATCGAATTTGATGCATGAACTCATGCGGGCAATTACGCCATTCATGCGGTGCAATCATACTTAATACGTTCTGATCTTCATTTTTACGGTATAGGTAATAGACATGATTAATTTCTGGCTTGAATCCCATCTGTGCCTTGTAAATCTCTTCACTCAATGCTTTTCGTTCATGAATCTTACGGGCTTGTTCGGCCAACAATTCAATTTGGGCTTTAATTTGGTCCAGTTGCATGTCGGTCTGCAACTCCATGGCATTGAGATCAAGGCTTTTGTTCTTCACGGCATCAACCGCCTTGAATGCAGGCGCGCTTACACTAGAGCCATAGGAAAGAATATTCGCATTTTCAGCGATTTTATCCGGATCGATAGGGTTGTGGGTACGTTTGTCCTTAGCCATGGGTCAAAAATAAAGCATTCCTTCCTTCGCGTCCCCATAATAATCTGCGAGGTTGTTGTAGTGGCGCCAGGTAATATCTAACGCAAGTACCGCGTCAAATTGGTGCCAATTCTCAATAGATAACTCCCCGACTGGTAATTCAGTTCGTTGGACTAATGCCTTTAGACAAGGCGCGATAGCTTCTTTATCGCGTTTGTAATCTCGTTCTTGGAGTTGGTAGCGTTCCGCGCCAAGCTTTGGATACACTTCAATAATCGTCGCATCAATCTCCGTAGCCAACTTCATTGCCCTTGCCGTTAACCCACCTAGAAACATGGGGCTCATCGCCTTTGCTTGCCGGTCAGCAGCTCGATAATGGAAATCAGGATTGCCCTCAAGACCTGTATAAACACCAGGTAGGGAAAGGGGAGCGTCTATGCCTACGATATCCGCCTTGTTCTCACGAAGTAGGGACAGAACAAAGTCATCAGCATCTTGTTTTTTCCTGCTTTGACGCAGGAGAATCCGCTTCGTATTCGAATCGAAAATTGCCAAAACCGTAGTACCTGCCAACTTCGAGCCGTAATCTATGCCTACAACTCTTGCCATGTACCAAAGAGTTCCTCTACCTTTCTAAATCGGAAGTCAAAAATCTCTTCCAGCTTAGGACGAACAATAAAGGGGTGTACCATCTTCCCCAAAATCCCCAGTGGAATTTTATAACTCACTCTATCGAACATTTCCACACCGCCCGGGATAGCTTTAAAGTGATGCTCATGATGCCATATTGAATATGGACCTACACGCTGCTCGTCTACGAAATACTTTGGGCTATCCACATGTGTAATTTCCGTAGTCCAATTCATTTTAATACCAAGTAAAGGGCTGACTTTATAGTCTATGAATAGGCCCGGATACATCTGCTCTGGGACTTCAGACATGATGTTAAACCCCATATAATCCGGGGTAATAGCCACCAAGTTCCCAGGGCTCTGGAAAAAGTTCCAAGCCTCTTCAACGGTAATGGGTAGTCTTTGAATGCGTTCTAGGGTATACATAGTGTTGGATTAAGTATCAATCTAACACCCAATAGTGATTGTGGTTCGCGTGAAGTCTTAGATTCGCTTCATTTGTTGCTTGATGTATTTGGTCTGTTCTGCAAGCGCCCCGTTTTTATCGAGCTTCTTCACCTCGGTCAAAAGGATCTGTGCCTCCTTCTTACGACGTTTTGTCAATGCGATTCCTGCGAGATTAAGTTTTGCCAATGCTTTGTCTTGGTCCAATCTCAATCCAGTGTTGAGCGCTCTCTTAAGCAAGGTTTCAGCCTTACCTACTTTGCGCTGGCTCTCGATCATACCCATGAGAAGGTAGTAATAAGCCAGCTGACCTTTAATCAAACTTTTCTCGGGATTGCGAATGCCGGCCAACGCTTTTTCAGCCTTGTCAACATCGTTTTTTCTCATGTGCCATAGAGAAAGTAAAATGCGCTCATTGCGGAAATAGGTGAACAATACAAGTCCCATAGGGAAGAGCAAAGCAATGCCATTTCCTATTTCTCCATCAGCGAATTGATATATTGACCAAACAAAGATTACAGCCGTAAGTCCTAGGCGAATGATTTTACTGAACATCTATATTATTTTTGAGCAAGGCAAAGAAACGAAGAAATGGGCACATCAGATTGGAAGAATTGGGATATGGAGGCAAAAAGAGTGTTCTATGCTAAGTTAAGTTTGGAATTAACGGACCACAAGCGCCAATTATTTCAAGATAAAGTCACACAGCGTACCCGACATTTCTCTTTGGCCTTGGAGGATATGATGAAAACTCAGAATGCCTCAGCGCTCATGCGTACCTCCGATGCATTCGGCATTCATAAGGTGGACGTCTACGATAAGAACGAGCGATTCAATGTGAGTAGCGGTATTTCCAAAGGGGTAGAAAAGTGGTTAGATACCAGTTTTTTCAATACTTACAATGAAGGAGGTACGAAGGAATGGGCGAAGGAATTAAAAACTTCGGGACGTAAACTCTATGTCACTGCCCTTGACGATACTGCGCTGCCCATTAATGCTATTGATCCAACAGTCCCGGCAACTATATTATTCGGCAATGAGCAGGAGGGGGCATCCCCATTTATTCAAGAATTCGCCGATGAACATATTTACATACCTATGCTAGGATTCGTCGAGAGCTTTAATGTTTCAGTCAGCTGTGGTATTATACTTCACCACCTGACCTTAGGTATGGAAAAAGCTGGAATTAAAAGAGGATTGACACCCGAGGACGAGCTGAATACCTTGATTAATTGGGCCCTTAGAACTATACCCAATCCTCATAGATTCCTTTAGTCGAGGTGCAACAAGAACTTACCATCGGTGATCTCCCAATCAATAACTTCCCAACGAATGAGACGGGCTAGAGTAGAGATAGCTTTCTGCCTAGGCATTTGCATCACCCTTGCGGCTTTGCTCGTAGTGACTATATCGTAATCTTTAAGGTATTGGATAAGTCGCTCTTCTCTTTCAGAAAAAGCTACCGGACGCTTGCTATTATCGCCCAGCTCCTGTTTCCAGATTTCCGCTAATACAGCTCCCGCCACCTTGTTTTCATCATGGATGCGCACATAGGCTAATTTACCTTCCCTTTCATCAACGCGGTAGGGCTTTTGTTTCCCCTCCGGGATTGTGATTTCCCAAACGCGTTTTCCGTCTACATCGTGAGCGAATACGTCCATCTGAACTTCGGGTTCGGTGAAGACTCGAGCGGCACTCTCCAAGAGATAAATATCATCTTCATCCTTGACGCCACCGATCACTCCATTATCTCGAACGCCTACCAATAAGCGCCCGCCAGTAGTATTGGAAAATGCGCTAAGGGTACGCGCTATTTTCCGTGCATCCGAAATCTTGTACTTGAAGTCTTGATTTTCATGCTCACCTTCTGCGATGAGTTCATGAATACTGTTGAAGCTTTGATATTGGTCAAAATCTTTCAACCGGAAGAATTATTTGGTCACGTAGATGACATCAACTAGGGCTTGAACTTCCGCGTTTTTTCCGAACCATTGAGTTTTAAACTCCTCAGTGTACACACGTATGTTGGCAATGGTTACGCTATCCCCGTATTGTTTACGTGCTTCGTACAGCATCTTATCGTAGGTGATTAGACCGTCGTGAAGCACTAGCTCACGAGTTTGATTCGCCGCAGTGATATTATCGCTATAAATCACATCTGGATAAACCGCGATCGTCCCCAGATAGGTCCAATTTTGACCATAGAGTGCATTAGCCGTATCATACAAAGCACGATGTGGGCTGGCACAAGACATGAGGAACAAAACAGAGATTATGGCTAGAAATCGCTTCATTATAGGTATGATATTTCAGTATAAATATTGCAAAAAAAAGGGCCGCATTTCTGCAGCCCGATAACTTTTTTACAATGACTTTAAACGAGCTTGTAACGCCTTTTCGGAAATCGAAACTCCTTTGTCTTTGCAATGTTGTTTTACCCTAGATAGGTCGCCTTTGAATAGCTTAATGGCCTTGTTAATACTGCAAACTTTACGCATAATGTTTGATTTAGTAGTAACATTTAAGTCGAATATAAACACAATAAACCAAAGGGTAATGTTTTAGTTTTCAACAAATTGTTCAGAAAACAGGTTGGATAAATAACCTTAACTGATATTGTTATCGCGCAATAAACTTTTAACTTAGTTGTAACCAAGTGCCAAAAACCAAACCATGTCTTACGACAAGGAGTATAATCGTGTCCATAAAGGATTAGCTCAGTACGTTCAGTTAGATACGACGGAGGACGAAAAAGCCTTGCAATCGCTATCTAAAGAATTCTCCATGCGCACTTACAAAGAAGGTGAATTACTTTGGGATTTAAGTACACATTCAGGTCAGTTACATTTCATATTATCCGGTGCCTTCTCGGAATACATAATGCATGGTAGTACACCACACTTATTGAGATTTTATGCGAAGAATCGATTTGCTTATTCGGAGGACCTTATTCTGTACTCTGCTAGTTCAGCTTCCTACGCCACTTGCTTAGTAGAAGCCCGAGTAGCATCTATTACCGCAGTGACCCTTGATGAATATCTCACGAAAGAGAAGTTAGGAGGAAAGTTGCTAACCAGTCTCATTGAATTGAGTATGACAGAATACAGGAATACCACTTATGAAATGTTACAAACTAATGGTATACACCGTATTCACGCAGCGATTGAGCAGTTTCCCGATGTATTGAATTTAATTCCAAGAAAGGAGTTAGCTGATTATTTAGGTATTTCGCGAGCTTCATTGTTCCGCTCTTTAAGGAGGATAGATAATGGCTAAGTCAATGGAAAAAATGGTATTTGCCTTTTTTCGTCGTTTACCGGCGTATAAATCGGATATGGATGGTGCAATAAAAGAGATCGTAGATAATTTTGATGATCCCATTGTAAAAAAGAAGGGCGAAATTATAACCGAATTAGCTCCTTCGAACAATGACTTCTGGTTCCTCTGTGATGGTTTCTTAAAAGAGATTTATAAAAATCCTTATATAAACGAGGATATGTTATTCAACTTCATTCCTCCTGCTTCTATTTTCGTGAATGAGGATAGTCTGTTTTATGACCAGCACCCACGGCACTATTACAAAGCTTATACGGATGTAACTTTTACCTCATTAAGCAAAAAGAAATTTCTTGAGTTAAAGGTTAAATATCCATCAATAATTAAACTTTATCTAAGTGGTACTGCGGAAATACAGAAAAACCGAAGGTCCAGATTATTGATGCTCCGCATGTCCAATACTCAAGATAAAATTAATTGGGTTCGTCATCAAAGAGGAGATTTGTACAAGATTATGGACAGAGTTACTTTGGCCCAATACATAGGCGTGAGTCGAGCCAGTTTATATCGTGCATTTGATAAAACTGGAAAATCCCAATTTTAACATTCCAAGCGACACTTTGATGCGTATTTTCGGATGAATGAAAGTACGACTTCTACTATTGTGTTTATCCGTTACTGGTATACTCCGAGCTCAAGTATCGGATACCACAGTATTGTTGCCATCCGTGACAGTGGTGTATGAAGCGGATGAGGCCCAATTATTATGGCGAAAACTTTCAGAGAATTGGCCCCTGTATCAAAAACAGTCCATTCAATCTGCCAAATTATACACCCGTCAGTCCTCCTCAAGTCAAGAGGTCGCTTTTGAGCAAGTTGCAAATATTTACCTTAATGATCATCAGTGGTTTCAAGAGGTTCAAGCTTTTAAAGACTATGATCGGCCCACTTCTGATTTCGGCAATAATGTGGAATTTCAGGCATCTTTAAGTTTTGGTGGAGATTATGATTTCAACGAAGGCATCGATCAGGGGACATTCTCGAAATACCCATATTCTCAGTTTAAAAACCAATGTATTGAACCTCTAAACCGCATGGTTGATGTGGAATATGCATCTTCACCCATTGCGGGTATTATGGATAAAAATGCTTGGACTCAATATATTTTTCAAATTGTAGCTCGCTGGCAGAGCGATAGCAGTGAGCATGCAACCTTATTGTTTACCCCTGGAAAAAATCGAACAGGTTGGTCGGGTCAAATTGAAGTAGATACTAGAGATTGCCGTATACATCAATTTGAAGGTGCCATAGGTGATATGGAAATCCTACAGCATTTCAGTAGTACGGATTTGTTTTATGTAGACCACCAAAAACTGAGTTGGGCCAATGGTTCTCAGCAGGTGGAATATTGGCTAACAGAAGTTAATCGTATTCCCAGTATATCAAATAAGCCTAAGAACTTAGTGGCTATTATTCCAGACCAGCAAGTTCGAGGCCCTGACTTTTGGGCGCAATATCGCCCAAAAGACGATAAGCTTGATGCTTGGACTGCCCGCCAGGATAGCATTATCCGCTATTTGAATTCGGATGAGTATTTGGATAGTGCCGATGCCGTATACAACGAATTTCACTGGTATGAGCCTTTGGTAAGCGGGGTTGGATATAGAAAGCGTAGTTCAGGAACTCATTTCTTCTACAGCCCATTGATTGGGCAATTCAACGCCTTCGGTGTAGGAGGATGGCGTTGGACTCCATTCGCTTTTGGAACAAAAAGATTTGACAACGATCAAATGCTGAGTATTACGGGCCGATTAAACTATGGCCTCACCAACGCAGATACCAAAGGCACCCTTGGAGCGACTTATACCTATGCGCCTCTAAGAAACGCCTCTTGGACAGTGAACGTCGGCAATGATTATCAGCAGATTACCCAAAGTGTCGACCTCACTGGCCTATTCGCTCGAAGCAACTTCATTCAAAAATCCTTCACAGAAGTCTACCACAGATTCGAATGGTTTAATGGGTTTTATACTCGATTGGGTTTTGAATACAGCAAACGGGAAAGCATAGAAAACCTGGATTTAGGCAATGATATTTTTGGTTCACTCACTCCACCGCAACCTTTCGAGGCCTACACTGTAGGACAATTGAGTGCTGAAGTCCTAATCCGACCATATCAACGGTATTATTTGAAAGGTAGAAGAAAGATTGTATTAAGCTCGAAATGGCCAGATTTCAGAATAGTGTTTAAACAAGGCATACCAAATTTGCTTAATTCTGATGTGCGTTACAGTAAATACGAGTTCATCGTAGAAGATTATGTGCCTTCCAATAGGCTTGGTTTTAGCCACTATCGCGTCGCATCAGGCGGATTCTTGAACGATCCATCGACCGTTAGATTCATCGAATACAAATGGTTCCGTGGCGGCGATTATTTCTTGTACACACACCCGCTTTATACTTTTCAGAATCTACCAGAGACCTTTGCTACGCCTGAGGTTTATTTCATGGCGAATTCCACCCATCATTTTGAGGGCTTTTTGTTGAACAGAGTGCCTTTGATTCGAAGATTAAAGCTAAATGTGGCGATGGGAGCCTCTTTGTTATCTATACCTTCTCGCAGTTTAGTGCATCTCGAAACCTATGTCGGTGCTGAACGCAAGATGAAACTTTGGGATCAGCCAGTACGATGGGGTATATATTACGGTTTATTCCCTAACAATATGGCCCGTGGTTACCGCATCAAGATTGGGATGGATTTCAAGGATACCTTTTTGGATAGATGGAACTTCTAGTCTCAAAAGTGAATTGTTTAGAGAAAATATGCCGAGCAAAGTAGGAGCATAAGGTTGGTCTTAGCGTTTTTTGAACAAAAACGGTCAGTTTGGTCAGAGCAACGTATTTTAGTTTCATAACTATGGGACATATTCTAGGTCTTATTCGGGTTATCGGTGTTTTGTTCACCATTATTATAGGGGTATGCAGTTTAGCATTGACGTTTCCCTTCGGAGGACGTATGATTGCCCATAAGATCTTCATGAGCATACGTTGGGTCTTATTATGGATCGTCGGTGTTAAGGTTCATGGACCAAAATTCAAGAAAATTGGCCCTGGTATTCTCATGGCTAATCATCGTTCTTACCTAGATGTATTGTTTATACCTACTTCTGATCTTTTTACCATCGTAGGTAAAGTAGAGGTACGCTCTTGGCCACTTATTGGTTGGGCTGCACGCGCACTGGATCCTATATGGGTGAAAAGAGAAAATAAATCGAGTAGAACGCAAACTCGTCTGGATATTGTCAAGGCCATTAATCAAGGGAAGACCATTGTGTTATTCCCTGAAGGCACTTCTGGAGAAGGTCCGTTACTCCTACCGTTAAAGCCTGCGATGTTCTATGAGGCGGCTCGTAACGATTTTGGTATCTACCAATGGAGTATTCACTTTGATTCGGCAAAAACGGGTTATCCTCCAGGTATTGGTTTCATAAATCATCTATGGGCAGTATGCTCGGAACCCAGAATCAACGCTTACATAACAGTTCGTCAAGAACCCCTTCGTATGGACGACGGAGATGCACTTATAGCAGAAGCAAGTCGTTGGTGGGATGAAGAATTACGTCGTACCGCAACAGCGCATCCAGCGCGCCACTTAGGCCATTGGCCGGATGAAAGAGATTTTTCTCTGGCTACTCGCTTAACTTCCTCTTCGTAAAAGGGAAGGCAAACTTATTCATATAGGCATCAACGGATTTTTCGGAAATGCTCAAAGCAATTCGCTGTTTCGGAGGGATACTGTCGCTGATGCGCTGCGTGAAGGATATGGCGCCAACCTTCAAGATTTGATCGGCCTGGTCTAACACTAGGGTTTGTACTGAAGCACTGTTGAAGCCTTCAATGTTTAATAATTCATTCAGACGTTTGGGAGTGGCAATCACTACATCAGCGCCGAAATAAATATCTTCTTTCTGTTGCTGGATTTTCGGGCCTTCGTAGGCGGTCCAAACTCTCAGGTCAGTATGTCCGCCCAGGTTTTCGAAGAGCTCAAAATAAGCATCGGCAATCTCAGCGGTGGGTACAAGAATCAGGGCACGAGCAACATCTTCGTAGCTCTCTTTCAAATTGTGAATGATAGTTGCAGCTACAGCAATACGAAGTTCTTCAGCATTTTCGTGTAGGTGCCAGTGGTTTTGTCCGCTCTTGAGACTGCTGACCAAAGTACGCTGCGCCTTACTGAAGGGCAGTAGTACTGCGGCTTCTAACGCTTCCAATACTTCCTGTTGTAGTTTGAGTTTGGCCATTTGCTCAAGTTTTATGCAAAACTAAGGGCTACTTAACAAATGCGAGGATAATCAGTGGGCGGATTGTAAATTGAAGCTTCAAATTTTTGAACATGAAAAAGATTTTCGTCGTACTCACATTAATTGTTGCCTTACCGGCCGTAGGTCAGAAATTAACCAAGATTGAACCAGTCTCTTGGTGGCGAGGAATGGAACTTGAAACTGTGGAGTTTATGGTCTATGGTAAAGATATTTCCGAGCTTACCGCAGTCGGACAGGATTTAATGGTCATTCGTTCCACAGCATTGGAAAGCCCAAACTATTTGTTTGTAGAAGTAGTGATTCCTGATGATACCCGTATAGGTAAACATAAGTTGCTCTTTAAGGATCAAAAGGGCCGTCAGAAAGGAACCTTGGCCATTGAGGTGTTGGAACGCGAGGAAGGATCTGCAAAACGCAAAGGCTTCAGCTCGGCGGATTTCATCTACCTAATCACTCCAGATCGTTTCAGAAATGGCGATGCTTCCAATGACCAAGTAAAAGGCATGTTGGAGGGTCCAAACCGTGAATTTATTGGTGGAAGACACGGGGGTGATTTGGCAGGTATCATTGAAAGCTTGGATTATTTCGAGAAGATGGGGATTTCTAGTTTATGGTTGAATCCTGTACTCGAGAATAATATGGAGACTTATAGCTATCATGGGTATGCTATGACGGATTTGTACAATGTGGATCCACGCTACGGCACGAATGAGCAATACAAGGTATTGGCAGATAAAGCAAAGGAAAGAGGTATTGGGATTATTATGGACCAAGTGGCGAATCACATTGGAAGCTTACACCCGTGGATGAGCGATTTACCTAGTGAGGACTGGGTGAATCAATGGCCGGAGTTCACACAGACGAATCACATGAAAGTCAGTAGGTTTGATCCGCACGGAGCAGAGGTGGACCGCAAGCAATTCACGGACGGATGGTTTGTGGAGACGATGCCGGATTTGAACCAGCGCAACGAGAAATTGGCCCGTTATCTTATTCAAAATTCGATCTGGTGGGTAGAATATTTGGGACTCCATGGCATTCGCATGGATACTTGGCCTTATCCGGACAAGCAATTCTTGGCAGATTGGACCAAAGCCATTCTTCAGGAATACCCGAACTTTAACATCGTCGGCGAGGAATGGGTCAGTGATCCATCGTTGATCAGCTATTGGCAGGCGGGTACAGCGAAGATGGACGATTACACGAGTTATTTGCCGAGTGTGATGGATTTCCCGTTTCAAAGCGCAGTGGTTGATGGGTTGATGGGTGAAACTTCGTGGAGAAGCAGCATGACTAAGATTTATGAAAGCTTGGCCAATGACTACATGTATGGGGACCTCAATAATATCATGATCTTCCCGGACAACCACGATATGAGCCGTATTTACACTCGTCTTAATGAGGATTTTGATAAGTGGAAAATGGCAATGACCTTGTTCTTTACGACGCGCGGTACTTTGCAGTTTTACTATGGAACAGAAATTTTGATGAATAATCCAGGTACTGAAGATCACGGTGTGATTCGTTCGGATTTTCCTGGCGGTTGGAAAGGAGATGCCGTGAACGCATTCACTGGTGAAGGTCTGACAGCCCAACAGAAGGAAGCTCAGGAATACATTCGAGTCTTGGCTCATATGCGCCGTCAATCGTGCGCTTTGAACATGGGTAAAATGCTACACTATATCCCGCTTGGTGAGGTTTATGTATACTTTAAATCGTTTGGGGATGAGCACAAGATGATTGTGTTGAACCGAAATGATGAGGAAGTGGAGCTTGGTTTGGAGAGATTCCAACAAGGTCTCGAAGGCTTTACTAGAGCTGAAAATGTTTTGACGGGCGAGACAATCGAGCTTGGTTCAACTCTGACGCTTGAGTCGATGGAATCGTACATATTTGATCTCAAATAAGCATGAGAGAACTGCTCTTAAGTATTGGGATTGCCCTTGTGGCTGCAAGTTGCTCGAGCAACGAGCTGATACCCGCGAAGGCCAACGTCGAATGGGACACCATTTCTGGGGTTAGTAAGGGTACGTTATTACGGTTTGATACTGCTTATGCTACACCCTGGTTGAGTGCTCGCCCTTTAGATATTTGGTTGCCCACTTCATACAATGGTAAGCGTAAGCACGCCGTGCTGTATATGTATGATGCACAGATGCTTTTTGATTCAAAGGTCACTTGGAACCAACAGGAATGGCGGGTAGATGAGATTTTGGATAGTTTGATTACCAACAAGGCAATCTTGCCAACGATCGTGGTAGGGCTCCACAACGGGGGTATGATGCGTAACTTTGAGTATTTTCCTCAAAAGCCATTCAATACTCTAAAAAGTACCTTTTCAGATTCTACCATGGCGGATATTGCCATGCGCTATGGATCAGATTCGACCTTTCCAGTGCGAAGCGATTTGTATTTGCAGTATATGGTGCAAGGGGTGAAGCCACTGGTAGATTCCACGTTTGCGGTGTATACGGATAAAGGCGCCACGGCGGTGGCAGGGAGTTCAATGGGAGGCTTGATGAGTATGTATGCCATCGGAGAATACCCGGATGTGTTTGGCACTGCGCTTTGTATGAGCACGCATTGGCCAGGGGGGTTCAGTCCAAATGAAGAGATTCCAAATGCTTTCCAAGCATATGTGGCGGAATATATCCGTCCGGAGCGAGTAGGCAAGATTTACTTTGATTATGGAACGGAGACCTTGGACGGTATGTATGAGCCGTTTCAGAATGCTGTAAACCAAGTGTTGTTGGACAATGGATTTGTTTCAGAAGGGAATTGGACCACACAGAAGTTCCCGGGTGCGGCACACGATGAGAAGAGTTGGGCCAAGCGATTGCATGTTCCCCTCACATTCGCGTTCGTGAAGCAGCGGTAGGCAAAATTTTTAGCACAAAAAAGACCCCCCGGGCGCACCGCGCCCGGGGGGTCTTGTATTCAAATTTTCGCCAGCGAATTAGAAAGAATCAATGGCGTTGTTCAGCGTAGCGGAAGGACGCATGATGTTAGTTGCCTTGGCGTCGTTCATAAAGTAATACCCGCCGATATCAGCTGGTTTACCTTGCACCGCGATAAGCTCCTCAACGATGGCGTTTTCGTTGCTGCTCAATGCCTCTGCTAGCGGCGCAAAAGTAGCCTTAAGGTCAGCATCATCATTTTGTTGGGCCAATTCCTGCGCCCAGTACATGGCTAGGTAGAAATGAGATCCGCGGTTATCGATACCGCCTAAGCGACGGGTAGGGCTCTTATCATTATCTAAGAACTTCGAGATTGCGTCGTCCAATGTACGCGATAGAACAGCGGCCTTGGTATTGCCGTCTTTTTCGGCGAAATGCTCCAAGCTTACGCCTAGGGCTAGGAATTCACCCAAGCTGTCCCAGCGCAAGTAGTTTTTACCCGTGAGCTGTTCTACGTGCTTTGGTGCAGAACCACCGGCCCCAGTTTCAAACAATCCACCGCCGTTCATCAACGGTACGATTGATAACATCTTTGCGGAAGTACCTACCTCAAGGATAGGGAAGAGGTCGGTCAAGTAATCGCGCAATACGTTACCGGTGACAGAGATGGTATCTAATCCTTGTACAATGCGCTCTAGGCTGAAGGTGGTTGCCTCAATTGGCGCCATAATAAAGATGTCTAATCCTTCGGGATCGTGCTCTGGCAAATACGCTTCTACTTTCTTGATCAATTCGCGATCGTGGGCTCTATTCTCGTCAAGCCAGAACACCGCTGGAGTTTCAGTGGCGCGCGCACGACGAACGGCAAGCCCCACCCAATCCTTGATAGGGGCGTCTTTTACTTGGCACATGCGGAAAATATCACCTGTTTCCACAGATTGTGTCAACACCGCTTGTCCATCGATGAACACATCCACACGGCCATCAGCATCCAATTGGAAGGTCTTGTCGTGCGAACCATATTCCTCTGCCTTCTGCGCCATCAAGCCTACGTTGCTCACGCTACCCATGGTCGTTGGATCCAATGCGCCGTTCTCCTTACAAAAGTCCATGGTCGCTTGGTAGATTCCGCTGTACGAACGGTCCGGGATTACTGCTTTCGTATCGCGTGGCTGTCCGTTTTTATCCCACATGCGACCTGAGGTGCGAATCATGGCCGGCATAGAAGCGTCGATTATTACATCTGAGGGAACGTGCAGGTTGGTGATGCCTTTGTCGCTGTTGACCATGGCCAAATCCGGTCCATTCTCAATAGCGGTAGCAAGGGCAGCTTCAATTTCATTGCGCTGGTCGACAGGTAGGGTCGCGATCTTTGCGTACACATCGCCCAATCCATTGCGCACATCAACCCCCAATTTTTTGAAGGTCTCCCCGTATTTCTCGAACACCTCGGCGAAATAAACTTCTACTGCGGTACCGAAAAGAATTGGGTCGCTGACCTTCATCATTGTCGCTTTCATGTGCAATGAGAATAACACTCCTTGTTCCTTGGCGTCTTTGATTTGATCTGCCAAGAAAGACTTTAGGGTGTTCATGCTGATTGCAGAAGCATCGATCACTTCACCAGCTTCAAGGGCGATGCCTGCTTTTAATGTTTTCGTGGTGCCATCGGCGGCTGTGAATACGATATCTGCTACACATGGGGCTGCGATGGTAGTGCTCACTTCTGAACCATAGAAATCGCCTTGGCTCATGCTGCTCACGTGGCTCATGCTATCTGCGGTCCATTCACCCATGCTGTGTGGGTGCTTGCGGGCGTAATTCTTTACGGCTTTCGGGGCGCGACGGTCGCTGTTTCCTTCACGGAGTACAGGGTTCACCGCAGATCCCTTGATTTTATTGTAACGGCCTTTGATGGCCACTTCTTCGTCATTTTTAGGCTCTTCCGGGTAGGATGGCAAGGCGAAACCGGCCGCTTGTAGCTCAGCGATGGCCGCTTTTAACTGTGGGATAGAGGCACTAATGTTTGGAAGCTTGATGATATTGGCTTCCGGAGTTTTTGCCAACTCACCTAATTCTGCGAGGGCATCACCCATTTGCTGCTCCTCGGTAAGGAAGTCAGGGAAGGTCGCAAGGATGCGTCCGGCCAAGCTTATGTCGCGTGTTTCCACATCGATGCCTGCTTTGGCGGTGAAGGCTTTAATAATAGGCAAGAAGCTGTAGGTAGCTAATGCCGGTGCTTCGTCTGTTTTCGTATAAAGAATTTTAGACATAATCAGAGTATGTTTGCGGGCGCAAATATAATGCGCAGCGCCTCAAGGATAAACCCTTCTATTGGAACTTAGCAACCTTTTCGTCGTTGCTTAATCTGTTCTCACCCAGGTGGTATTGGACGATGAGTAGAAATTCAGGGGTGGTTTTGAGGTTTTGAAGTTGTAGGACCAATTCATTGATCACGCCCCGTTCCCCTTCAACGCTTGTTCCAAAAGGTCCAACGCTAAAAATAACACCCGAGGCTTGTATGATGGCGATGGCTTCATCCACCCGGGACATGGGCATATCGCTGTGTAGTGGAATGAATTGGATTTGAGCACTAATGGTCATTAGATGGGAATTTGAATGAATGATCCAATGAAAGCGGAGAGTGCCATTATCAAGGTACTCCAGATGGTGATTCGAAGTACCGCCTTTTTCACACTTGAGCCACCTAAGGCTGCACTGACGCCCCCTAATAATGCGAGAAAGCTCACAGAGAATAAGTATTCAATCCAGAACAATTGCTCGCGAGGAAATAGGAAAATGAGTAAAAAGGGGAGACCCCCGCCCACTAGGAAACTCAGCGCACTTGCTCCGGCTGCCTCCAACGGATTAGCCGAGGTGATTTCATTAATGCCTAACTCGTCTCGGGCGTGAGCGCCTAGTGCATCGTGTTCGTGTAATTGGCGTGCAACCTCTGCGGCGGTCTCAGGCCTTAGCCCCCGACGAACATAGATCTTGGCCAATTCCTTTTCCTCTAACTCCGGCATTTCTTCTAACTCACGAGCTTCTCGTTCGAGATCTGCTTGCTCAATATCCGCCTGTGAACTCACACTTACATATTCTCCAGCAGCCATACTCAGTGCTCCGGCCACGAGACCGGCTAGGCCTGCAATAAGCACAGGGTCTTTGGTTGTGCTGGCGGATGCCACGCCCACTACAATACTGGATACACTGAGGATACCATCATTGGCTCCTAATACTGCTGCTCGTATCCAATTCGATCGATTGACGTAATGCTTTTCTAGTTCTTGACTCATGGCAGGTAATGGATGATGAATATCAATTCATTGGTTGTGGTATCTAAGGTAGCGAACCACTGGTGATCCTTCCTAGTGCCTTTGGCCGAAAAAAGGTGGTCTCCGGTGTATTCGGAATACGTTGCAGCATATTGAGCCTTGTCCTTCCCTGATTTATGCAGTTGAAAGCTCGCCTTCCGCTGCGTTGGAGAGAGTTCACAATAATTACCTGTAATCTCTGGGATATCGATTCCTGTGCGTAGTTCGATGTGGTCAATGTTGAATTGGTCACAATCCATACTCCAATATATTTCCTTAGCGAGGGATTGGCATCCCTTCATGAGTAAGAGGGTAATTGCGAAAATTATGGCAATGATGAGTAGTTTTCGGGCAGCTTTCTTGCGTTTCATTCAGATAGTTTAGGCCCTGTCTAGTTGTTATGCAGTGCGTAGGCGTTTAGCGTAATCGCGATACTTAGCCACACCACATAGGGAGTGAGTAGCCAGGTAAGCTGGGGCACATAAGCCTTTGCCTTGATGGCCATGAATCCAACCACAAAGACCAATAGGATGATTTCAACCAAAGCCACACCCATCCAGTGCAGGTCGAAGAATAATGGATTCCAAAGAATGTTCAGGACCAATTGGACCCCGTAAATCCATAAAATGGTCTTACTAAGTGCTTCAATTTGAACGGCTTTATTCATGAAAATGCTTAAACAGACCATGATCAGGGTCCACGAAGCACCAAATACCCAACCCGGTGGTGTCCATGGCGCCTTATTGAGGTTCGTATACCAACTGCCCATGGGGCCTTCGCCCATCAGGTAACTGCCCAAAGCGAGGGCACCAAAATTCAAAACGAAAAAGAGCAGGAGTCTCATATTACCTTTGGCCGTTCCATTCATTATAAAATTGATCTAAAAAGCCCTCCATATACTGATGCCGTTGTTCGGCAATACGTTTTCCACTCTCGGTATTCATTAAATCTTTGAGTAGAAGGAGTTTTTCGTAAAAGTGATTGATGGTGGGCGCCGTCGATTTCTTGTATTCATCCTTGTTCATAGTAAGGTTCGGGGCGATGGCTGGATCGTAAATAACTCGGTTCTTAAATCCTCCGTAGTTGAAGGTGCGCGCAATCCCGATGGCACCGATGGCGTCGAGACGGTCGGCATCCTGGACAATGCGGAACTCAATGCTGTGGTCCTCATGTTCGTTAGCGCCGCCTTTGTAGCTGATGGCACGAATGATTGAGGTGATGCGATCAATAAGCTCTTTAGGATAGTTTTGGGAGCGAAGCCAGTTTGCGGCTGTTTTGGGTCCAATTTCCTCATCACCTCCATGAAACTTTGAATCTGCGATGTCGTGGAGAAGCGCGGCTAATTGGACCAATTCCATATTACAATCCTCCTCCTTCGCGATCACCATCGCATTCTTCCAAACCCGTTCGATGTGGAACCAATCGTGCCCACCCTCGGAGTTTTCAAGTGCCGTTTTGACATATTCTGCGGTAATCTGGATGATACTTGATGACATAATATTGACAATGATTTAACTAATTGATGTTAAACATACTGTTAAACGTATTTTGTAACTTTGAAATAAACAAAACCTGTTAAATCATGAAAAAATTTTTATTCTTCATTTTTTCCGTCTCAGGAAGCATGTTGTTTGGGCAGTCCTTAACCATGCCCTCTATTCCCGCATCTGGGGTTACCTACCCGATCACTATTAAATCGGATACTGTTGCTCATCCTAGTCAAGGTAATTGGGATTTTTCGAACGTTACCACTGATGCTACGGGAACAATCGAATTTGAACCTATTTCTTCTACTTCATATTCTAGTAATTATCCAAACGCAACCCACGTAAAGTATGAAGATGGGGGAACATTTTTCTTGGGATATGATACAGACGAATATACATTTCACGGAGAAATAACGGTAATTACCACCTCGTATCAAAATCCGCTAATTCTGCATACATATCCATTCGCTATTGGCGATTCTCATTCTGATTCAGAGTTGGACATATCGTTTACTTGTAATGGCTGTCCACCTTACATGGAAAGAGATGATGCTGTATACTCTGAATCTTTATCCTCAGGATCTTTAACCATGCCTGATGGTACTGTACATAATACTGCCACGCTAGTGTATTCGACTCGAACTTGGAATGATGGTCAAGTGGGATCTAGTACCTGTAATTTATTCTTAGAGCAATGGCACTGGTGGGTAGCTGGTTACCCAATGCCTGTTGCTCAAACTGTTGAATTATCTACAACAGGGCCGTGTCCACCAAATGTCGGATATCGAGAGTCTAAGTTTTTAGTAGGTAACCCAATAGCGGTTGACGAGAATGGATTTGACCGTCTAGTTATCTACCCTAATCCGGCTCAGGATTTTCTTGAGCTAAGAAATCTGAATGGTGATGTAAGCAGCTTTACAATTTCAGATTTAACAGGAAGAAAGGTTTTAGAGCAAGAACTTTCCGAATATTCGAATAAAGTCAATATTCAAGATTTACCGGCTGGAATTTACGTTTTGACTACTTTAGGGAATAATGAAAGATCCTATAGATTTATAAAGAAGTAACCTCCCGACTTTGATTATGCGCCTCACTTTCTATTAGTGAGGCGCTTTTTTATGCATTATGTATTCTATTCAACCTCGTACTTTAGTACCAAGAATTTGATAAATATTGAAAGCAAAGGCATTACAGCAAATCACAGAAAGTAAGTGGATGGACCTCGTCGGAGTTACCTTGGTTATTGTACTATCTATTTCCTTAGGCTTTCACCTGACGGTTCGATCAGGTATACCCATAGGCTATTTCTCTACTTTTGGAGCTGCCGGCTCGATGATGGTGACCAGATTGGTTACGAAGCGCAATAACATAGGAAACCTAATAGGATTACTTACTGCAGTGAATTCAGCATTTGTAGACTATTATTTGGGAAACGAAGCGGCTTTCTTAACCTACCCCATTTCTTTTATAGGTGCGGGTGTATCCTATCTGTATTGGAAACGTAAAAAAGACCGTGTACCGCGTGAGATAGATGTAGTGTACTTCATCAATATTGGAATCGCTTTTGCCCTTGGGTTTAGCCTGAACTACATTGGATTCACAGATTTCCTTTCAACTCCTATTGGTGATAAGAACGCTAAGTTCATAGTGACGGCCATTATCACGGGAATTACGTACTCTGGTATTTTAAACACGCCGCGCATGTATGCAGATTCATGGGCTAGTTGGCAGGTATACAATATTCTAAAGATCTATCAGAACATACTGTTTGGTAATATTGCATACGTTGCGAAATATGCATTTTACATGGTTAATGCCACTTTCGCTTGGGTTGTATGGCACCGAATTCGCAGAGGAGAGGACTATAGTGCTTCTTAACGCACCAATATGCCTTGGACCATTAATACTGGAATATTTTCCATAAAATATGTATCAATGGGCGCTCTTTGAAGATTTTTTACTTCCCGATACAGAACTTGCTGAAGATGTTAGCGAGCAGGTCGTCGGTAGATATTGTACCGGTGATTTCACCCAATCCATCGAGCGCCAATCGCAGGTCCTGAGCCAATAAGTCCCCAGGAATACTGACTTCTACTGCTTCTATGCTTTTATCTAAGGCTAATGCAGTCCTACGCAAGGCATCGGCATGGCGAGCATTCGTAACAATGGTTTGAGACGCGCTATGAGAGGTCCAAGCGGTGGCAATGTTAAGTGCTGTAAGAAGTTCATCTAATCCGTCTTTAGTTTTGGCAGAAATATTAAAGATTTGACGACGAGAACCCTCCGGTCTTTGGATAATAGTAGATGTGGTAGCTTGATCGGATTTATTGAAACACAAGAATAACTCTGCTTGTGGCGCACTTTGCTCAAGGTGTGCAATCCGTTCCTCTAAATCTTGTTCAGGCGCGGTAGCGTCGACGAGGTAGATGATCACATCCGCCTTTTCAGCTTGTTCGAACGCCTTTTGTATACCAATTTTTTCCACATAATCTTCGGTCTCTCTAATACCCGCAGTATCAATTAACCGGTAGGTCAAGCCGCCAAAATTAAAGCTATCTTCTACGGTATCTCGAGTAGTACCAGCGATGGAGCTTACGATAGCACGGTCCTCGCCAAGAAGGGCATTTAACAAGGTGGATTTACCGACGTTTGGGGCGCCGAGGATGGCCGTAGCAATACCTTTCTTGAGCGCATTTCCGTACTTGAAACTTTCGATCAAAACATTGACCTTGGTTTTTAGTGAATGAAGCATGTTTATAAGGTCCTTCCGTGATGCAAATTCTACATCTTCCTCGCTAAAGTCCAGTTCTAACTCAATCATGGAGGCGAAGTGAACCAAATCTTCTCTGAAGGCGGTGATTTCGTTGGAGAATCCCCCTTTTAGTTGGCGAAGTGCCACATCGTGCATAGTTTTATTCTCTGCATGGATCAAATCTGCTACGGCCTCTGCTTGGGCAAGGTCCATTTGACCGTTCATGAAGGCACGCATGGTATATTCACCAGGGTCGGCCAAGCGGGCTCCGGCTTCGAGTAAGCTTTCCATGATGCGGGCGACAATGTATTGGGAGCCGTGGCAGCTGATTTCAAAGCTTTCCTCGCCTGTGAAGCTCTTGCCTTCCTCAAAGAATGTAATCAGAACTTCATCGATGCGCTCTCCTGCGATGCTATAATCCCCGAAATAGGCTCGGTGTGATTCTAGACCCAATTTCTGCACACGTTTCGAGTTAAAAAAAGGGGAGAGGAGTGCGCTGGAATTGGTCCCACTTACTCTTATAATCGCTAGCGCGCCCACCCCCTGAGGCGTGGATAATGCACATATGATGTCGTCTCTCAGCATGGCGCAAAGATACGTCGTTAAGTAATGAGCAAAGAAATTTGTATTAGAGGGAAAGCCATTGCGCCTTGGGTAGTACATTTGCCCTGTATATCACAGAAAAACGATTTCCAATGAGCGTTTTAGTCAACAAAGACTCAAAGATTATTGTCCAAGGTTTTACCGGCAAAGAAGGTACGTTTCATGCCACTCAGATGATTGAGTACGGTACGAATATAGTAGGTGGAGTGACTCCAGGAAAAGGAGGCATGATTCATCTTGACCGTCCGGTATTCAATACAGTAGCGGATGCCGTTGCGAAAGCGGATGCAGACACTTCTATCATCTTCATTCCACCAGCCTTTGCTGCTGATGGTATTATGGAGGCGGCTGAAGCGGGTATTAAAGTGATCATTTGTATCACAGAAGGGATTCCTGTAGCAGATATGGTTAAAGTGAAGGAGTACTTGAAAGATAAAGATTGTACGATGATAGGTCCTAACTGTCCTGGTGTAATGACGGCTGGTGAAGCGAAAGTGGGTATTATGCCTGGTTTCATCTTCAAGAAGGGTACGGTAGGTATCGTGAGTAAATCTGGTACTTTGACGTACGAAGCGGTAGATCAATGTACGAAGGCTGGGTTAGGCCAGACCACGGCTATAGGTATTGGTGGTGACCCAATTATCGGAACGACTACGAAACAAGCCGTAGAGTTGTTGATGAAAGACCCTGAGACAGAAGGTATTATCATGATTGGTGAGATCGGCGGTCAGTTAGAGGCGGAAGCTGGAAAATGGATTAAAGAAAACGGCACGAAGCCTGTTGTTGCTTTCATCGCAGGTGAAACTGCACCGGCAGGACGAACGATGGGTCACGCTGGTGCTATTGTTGGTGGCGCTGAGGATACAGCGGCTGCCAAAAAGGCGATTTTACGTGATTGTGGTATCACTGTTGTTGATTCTCCTGCCGATCTAGGTACGACTATGGCTAAATTGCTCGGTAAGTAATTTGGACTATTTATTAATAAAGAGCTGCTTCAGTTTGTGGGGCGGCTTTTTTGTGGCCTTTGGCCGTACCTTCGCCCTATGAAAGAAATTAAATGCCCCAAGTGTACCCAGTGGTATGTGGTTGATCCATTGATCGACAAGTACTCTTACACTTGTAGCGTTTGTGAGACTCCTTATTTGGTAAAGACTGAAGCTCAGTTGGAACGAGAGGATAGCATGAAGGCTCCTGTGAGCAAGCCGCCGCTGACTTGGAAGCATTTTGGAGATATGCATTGGGCGTTGGTAATTTTGAACAATGTAGGTTTCATTATTCAGACCATATTGTTCATGATTGGTACAATCATCGGTATCTTAGTTGCACCACTTTAGCCCTATGGAGTTTCTATCACCTAAAACGAAAGAACGCATTGCGATATTGGAGCAAGAAAATGCTCAGTTAAAAGTCGCTGTACAATCTCAACACTTGAAAGCTTCGGGCAAAATCGCTTGGGTGCCATGGGTTTTAGTAGTCTTTTCCAGTGTTATAGCGATCATTCTGTTTCTTCGTCCTTCAGGCCCTCTAGAGGAAGAAGTTGCAGCAATTCAGGTTGAAATGTGGCGTAATGGTCAAAAAGTAGATACAACCTTCACGCCAAATACAGGGCTGGTTTTTACAATTCAAGTAGGCGCATACAAGGATATGGATGTCAGCGAATTGAGTCACGGTCTATCAGCCATGTCTTTCACACAAGACAGTACTTATACGCGGATAACATTGGGGCAATTTGCTTCACTACCGCAGGCACAAGAGTTTTTGGAATTGGTCATAAATATGGGATTCGAACGTGCATATATTGTTGCTTTTAAAGATGATAATGCCGTAGGTTTGCTTTCGAATAAAACCGCACTTAAATAAATCATATGGGTTTACTTTCAGGAAAAACGGCCATCATTACTGGGGCTTCGAAAGGTATTGGTAAAGGAATTGCTGAGACTTTCGCAAAACAAGGCGCTAATGTTGCCTTTACATACTTAAGTTCTGTCGAAAAAGGACAGGCTCTTGAAGAAGAATTGAAGCAATACGGCACCAATATAAAAGGATACCGTTCTGATGCCTCTAAAATGGAAGATGCTGACGTGTTGGTTGCACAAGTCGTTGAAGATCTCGGCGGCGTGGACATCGTAATTAACAACGCGGGAATTACTAAGGACATGCTTTTAATGCGTATGACCGAAGAAGATTTCAATCGTGTAATAGAGGTGAATTTGAATTCTGTATTCAATATGACTAAAGCGGTTCAGCGTACTTTCTTAAAGCAACGTGCTGGTTCGATCGTAAACATTAGCTCAGTAGTAGGTGTAAAGGGAAATGCCGGTCAAGCAAATTACGCTGCTTCTAAAGCTGGTATCATAGGCTTTACCAAGTCTGTAGCATTGGAATTAGGTTCGCGTAATATTCGTTGCAATGCCATTGCACCGGGGTTTATCGAAACAGAAATGACGGCTGTTCTGGACGAAAAGACCGTGCAACAATGGCGCGATGGTATTCCATTGAAACGTGGTGGTAGCCCAGAAGATGTAGCAAATGCTTGTTTGTTTCTGGCCTCTGATATGAGCGGTTACATTACCGGTCAAGTCATGAATGTCTGTGGTGGAATGTTGACCTGATGACAAGCATCGGCGCAGCTTGTATAGCCTTATTTGCAGGCGCTGCAGCAGCGTTCGTTTTATATTATACCTCAAATAAAAAGCCAGAATCTGTGTGGGTTCTGGCTTTTTTTCGATTCGGTTGGATGGGATTGCTGGTGTATGCGATTTTAGCCCCAGATCATGAGGTTAACCAGGAAGTTAATCGTCCACAAGTCCTTTGGATTTTAGCAGATACCTCGCATTCTGTGGATGGCGATGCGATGCGTGTAGCCGAGAATATCAGGGGTACACATCAAGGCAAAGGCTTGCAATGCATTATTGCTCCATTTTCTACTGACGCCATTCCAGAGGAACAGCCTTGGATTTATATTGGAGATGGCCATTTGGAATCTCTGAAATCCTCTGTTTCCTTTCCTTTGGGAATGTATATTATGCCGGCTAACCCTCTCGAGGCCAATTCGTTAATACAAGGTATTTCTGTGCCGCAAAGAGTCGTTGCTGGTTCTACCTTCCCTTTTATGATTCAAGTTTCCGATGATAAAACAGATGTCGCGATTCAATGGAATAATACGAGAATAAATTCTACAAAAGGGAAGCTGCGAGCACCCGAGAAATTGGGAACCTACGCAGTAAAAGCCTTAGCAACTTCGGGCGAGCAAACAGATCAGATGGTAGTATGGGTGAAAGTGGATAAGGAGTACCGAAAAATAGGACTCCTTAGTAGTGTTGGGCATCCTCACGAGATGATGGTACGTCGTTGGGCAAAAAAGCGTCGCTATGCTTTGGTGCGTGAAGTAAATGTTCCGAACATCATTACCATTGGCAAAGTATTAGATTCTGAGGATAAAGAGGTGTTGACATTGAGTGGAGGTTTGCCCAATACCTATAATTTTTCTCAGGTGTATAGACCTGGAAAGTCGTCTTTACCTAGCCAGGTTAAACTATGGACCTCTTATGAGGGCATGCTGAATTTATCTCAAGTGCATTGGTACCGTTCAGCATTAGAAGACGATAATGTGATAAAAGTCTTTGAAGATTATTTAGACCAATTTGTTGCACGCATAGCACCACTACGCATCTCCTATAACGGAAATTTGAGCCCGCTAAAAGGACAAAGATCATCATGGACGTTTGCACTCATAGGCTCTAATGGTATGCCCAAGAAGGCAGATGGTTCAGTGCAGGTTTGGAAAGGACAGGAGCTTATAGATGTCCCGTTAGTAGAAGAAAATGAATATGGCATTTACACATTTGCAACTCAATTCTTTTCTACAGGCACCTTCGAAATAAGAATGTCCATGACTCGTGATGGGGAAGATTTTGTCGCTAAAGAGCGCGTAGAGGTAGGCGAGGGCGATATTGAAGCCATCCGTCCGTTTAATCAAAGATTGATGAACACGTGGAGGCAACAGGCACAATGGGTAGCGAGCGATAGCAATACCGCAGGCTATGAAGCTTGGGAATTGGAGCGTCAGACGATGGAATTGGCCATAAAAAATCCCCAGCATTACACATGGTGGTACTGGGGACTTGCCTTGTTGCTTGCCGCATTAGAGTGGGTACTCCGCCGTCGTCAAGGCTTGATTTAAAGGTTGTTCATCAAGAAGTTGCTCAACTCTTCTGGCGATAAGTTCTTTCCAACGATTACGCCATTATCGTCCAACAAGATGTTTTGAGGAATGTATTGAATGCCATAGTACACTGCGATTTCATTTTTCCAAAAGTTCAAGTCGCTCACTTGTGGCCAAAGCAAGCCGTCGGCCTCAATCCCTGCTTTCCACTTCTCAGCATCCTGGTCCAAGCTAATGCCGACAATGTTGAATCCCTTGTCGTGGTATGCGTTGTAAGCAGCTACTAATGCTGGGTTAGCGGCGCGACAAGGGCCACACCATGAAGCCCAAAAATCTACCAATACATAGGTTCCTTCTACGCTCAAGATGCTCAATAGCTCGTCTTCTGGGGTGGCTTGAGTGAAGTCTTGGAAGTTCGCACCTACCTGGGAACGCTCGAGTTCTTCGATTTTAGCTTGTAGTTTTTCGTAATCTGGACACGCGTGGTATTCTTCAGAGATTTGGTCGCGTACTTGGATGAAATCCTCGTAGGTGATATCTGAAGTTGCTTGACTAAGGATGATGGC